>JACCEA011887720.1_pt1 | contig 18126 bp, 15 predicted proteins | sample 7449851 | NCBI WGS metagenome assembly JACCEA01 (sample SAMN15323453, study PRJNA562643) | freshwater metagenome | isolation source: river surface water | place: USA:Blue River Watershed | collected 2017-08-18
TGATACCTCTGTGGACACGAATCTTCTTCATTCTCTCAATATCACCACGAACGGCGGCAATCAAACCGTTGATGACCAATTGGGTGGTCTTGCCAGTGGTAAAATCCTTTTGTCTGTTGACGAACCAATCTGGAACCTTGAACTGCTTTGGGTTGTTGATGATAGCAACCAACTTTTCAATTTCTTCGTTGGAAAGAGTACCGGCACGGCGGTCAACATCAACTTCTGCTTTCTTGCAGATTAAGTTGGAAAAACGCTTGCCAACACCGATGATTTTGGTCATAGCGAACATAACCTTACGCTTTCCATCGATATTGGTGTTCAGCACACGAAGAATGTGCTGAAACTCATTGGTCATTTGCAAACTCTGTATTAAGAGAGAACAAAGACATATTAGTAACAAATATTAGAAAATAGTTCGAAACAAATACAACATGCAGAGAACTTGCAAGTAATTAGCTGTGGACATTCTCAAACTGCGATGCTGAAAAGTAGGACAAAATAGGAATGAATGTTGAAATGTTGACTTACCATGGTTTCTGATTGTTAAGGTTCTCTGACGAGAAAATGCTCCTGGTCCAACTAAATGTAAATACAATGCTCTGTTTTGATCAATCGCTTGTGCTGGTGTGTCCTCCACACAAAATAATTTGTGTCACAAGTGGTCAGAGACCATACGTGACCATTGATATCTACAACACGGAGAAAATGATCATAATTAAGTCATTCCTAGTGTTAAAATACGATTTTCATGGATGAGACCTATTGGGTTCGTGTAGGGCCTAAAATAAATTATTGAAGTTGGTTATAATTTTTTTAGCAATTCAATTTCTTAGTATATCTAATGACAGAGCTAATAAATGCAAATCCAGTTATTTATTCAGTAAGCAGGAGAGAAGTTGTATATGACTTCACTTACCATGATGAAACTGAAAGGGAGGTTGTAACGAGAGCTGAAGTGTTTGACCTTATTCGGAATTTGAATGACCCCGAGCATCCCCTTACCCTCGAACAGCTCAATGTCCTCAGCGAGGACAACATTGATGTCGACGACGATAAAAATAGAATTTGTGTGAAATTTACTCCAACCATTCCACACTGCTCAATGGCCACACTGATTGGTTTAAGTATTCGTGTAAAATTGCTGCGTTCTCTACCATCGAGATTCAAAGTTACTGTTAAAGTTTTCCCCGGTTCACATCAAACTGAAGATGCTATCAACAAACAACTCAATGACAAAGAACGTGTCGCCGCGGCTCTCGAAAACAACAGTCTCCTGAGCATTGTAAATAAATCCATCGCGGGAGAAGTTGTTCAATGATGGTATTTATTTAGAATGTTGTGTTCGTCGTAATATAGTTCTCAGGTGCTCTACATCCACGGACTAACATTATTGACATCATATGTGAACAATGATACTTTTATGTTATTTAATAATCCATCCAGAATTTAATAAAAGTTTCGCGCGGCTCTTTGGAATAGTTGTGTTCACAGCTGTACAATAGTGTTTGTTTCATAATTGTAAAATATGCCGATTATATACCACAATACCAATTTGAATATCTATATCTAGATAAATATAATATTAAGAGGAAGTAGATACTCCCAATTACTATTCTTCCCGTCTTTCCAATTTTATTAATGCAATCTTCGATACACAAATGCAGCTGCTGCATGCATTTTCAAATGATTTTCTCATTGTTAACCAAAGAATATATACTTAATTGGATATAATTTGCTAATTTGAACAAATACTACATGATACTAACAGCAATAAGTATAAAAGGCGCCTTTTATTACTTACCCCGAGCTGACTCCATTCGTTTACTTTTGTGTTCAAGACCTACAAATATCGTAATAATAGACTAGTTTTCTTGAGTGGTGATAAACACTCATTCAATTTCACACTTAAGTTTTGAACTTATAAAACTTGAACTCAAAATTAAGCATTTCTAGGTCTTGATCACCAGCGTTTCTCAGGCCCTATTGGGTCAAGTAATTTGGCCGCCCGCCGGACCATTCATTCCCGCTTTCAGCTGATGAAAATGGCATAAAACTATTTATCTGATAGTGGTGTAATGTTACAAAAATGAAGAAAAAGGAGGCATCGAAAAGACCTCAATCTGCTTCCAATAAGAAGCACAAGATTGATCACGATGATGAGAGCTTGTCTGATAGTGGTTCTGAAGTTGGATGGGACAGTGACGCAGATCAATTCATTACCAATTCGACCCGTCGGCAATATTCTGAAGAAGAGGATGATGACGAAGGATGTGAAGGAGGGTTGTTGTTATCTGATCTGTTTGAAAAGAATCTTGCCAAGACGAAGAATGCTAGCAAAACGAAAGGAAATCACACAATCACCGCCAGTCATGACCAACCCATCGAATTACTTCCCACGTTTGAGAAGTCACAATTCTCCACGATAAATGAAGGAACCAATTCATTGTTGGATGATGTGATGGAAGAGGGTGATGATGAGGTTGAGAGTCAGGAAGAGAGCCTCACTGAAGTGGCAAATGAGGAAGTCGAGGAAGATGAAGAAGCGGTTGAAGAATCTTATGATGATGAATGGGACGATACCAGTGAAGATGATGTTGGCGATGAAGCTCACAATCGATTTGTAACTTCTATCATCAATAAGTTTTCGAATTCCTCTAAAGATGGCCATGAAGTGGAATATCAGTCGAAGTTTCGGAATCAGTTGATGCCGGAGTCGTCAACCATGAATTTTGATGAGAATTTGTCCCTCAGTGCTTTGCTCGGAGAACTTCACGGTAGTCAGGGTTTTGAAGCTCTGAATTCTTCGCTGGGTGAGTTGGGTAAAAAGCAGCGCCCACCAAAATATATTGAAAAAGTTATTTCAAATCGATTGGAGAGAAAAGAAATCTACCAGTCCACAAAAGAGAACATGGATAAGTGGCATGAAACTGTTTTATCCAATCGTCATGCCCCTGTTTTAGATTTAGCAAATGACAAACGTCAAGTAACTCGCGCAAAAGACCTCGTGACCAAATTTCGACCCACAACAGATATGGAGAGAGAGATTCAAATGGTGCTTGTTCAGAGTGGTGTCACAGAATCGGCCATGGAACAGAAGGAGGTAGAGTTACTGCAAGCTAGAAACATATCATTAGATGAAATAAAGCAGCGTCAAGCGGATTTAGCCAAAGTCAACGCACTGATGTTTTATGAGCAAATGAAGCGGCATCGCATCAATAAGATCAAAAGTAAGGCTTATCGCAGTATTCGCAGGAAACAAAAAAGAAGAGAAAAAGGATTAGATGAAAAGCAAACAATAGATGAAGAGGACACGGAGGAAGTAGTTGTGTTAGACGAACAGAATGCTTACGATCGTGTGAAGGAAAGAATGGATCTGAAGCACAAAAATACCTCAAAATGGGCGAAAATGGCGCTGTCCCATGGACACACCGACAAGTCCTTACGAGATGCTTACCACGAGTCCGTTCGCCTTGGACAAGAACTCACAAAGAAAATGAGGGAAAGAGTTGGAGAAATCGACAGTGATAAGCTTGATGATTCTATTGGGGATATGAACTCGGCTAGTGCGAAGGCGGAGCTAAAAAAGATATTTGACGAAGAAAATGGAGAGGTGGATGGTAAATATAAGAAGTTATTCGAAATGGATTTTATGAAAAAAGCCACTGAACAACAGAAGATCCGTGCGAGAGAGGAAGCTCAACTTGTATTGCAGGAGATTGAAGCCTTAGAAGCATCGGGCCTCGATATTGCTGATGAAGATCAAATATTGCCAAAACAGTCAGTGAATGCTGAGGAAAAGCAAGTTGCGAAGAATTTGGTAGGGAAATTGTTCAATCAAAATATAGGGAGTGGATTTCAGCTTAATTTCTCGAAGCCTTCGTCGCATGAGTCCAATGTGACACCTCAAGAACAAATCGTTGCATCTTTATCTAGTGGTTCGGGACCAAAGAAGAACAAGAAAGAAAAGAAGCCATCTCCTGAAAATTTAAATGCAGTCAATCCATGGCTTGAAGGAGGCGCTAAGGTTGAAAAGATGCGAGTGCCTGATAAGGTAACCGGGGGGAACAATGATTTGTCAGCGGCCAACTTTCTTATTGCGGTTCCCCAAACCCACAATGAACAGAAATTGAGGACTTCTGCAAAGTTGAGCGTAGAACGTCCAGATGGTTCTCAAAATGTTGAAAAGAAATTATTATTTGGAAAATCTCAAGAAGAGTTGGTTCAGATGGCTTTCACCGGTCCTGACTTTGAAGCTGACTTTGCAATACACAAGGATCATGAGGTCGATGAAGAACTAGGCGTCAATGATAATAAACTAAAAATTTTGAAGGATGGTAAGTTTTGAATAAATTCACGTTTAGTGTTCCACAACTAAAATAGCTAATTTAGTAAAAGCTGGCTGGGGTGATTGGGCTGGCCCAAGTGGAATGGAAATCAGCCAAAAGCTCTTAGATAGGCGAAATCGCTTGTTGATGAAGGTTCAGAAAGAAAACGAAATTAAAAGGCTTGATAGAAAAGATGCTAAGAACGCAAGTGTCATGATCTCTGAACGAAGAATTACTAATGCTGCTAAATACAAAATCGCTGAGGTACCTTATCCCTTCAAAAGTCGAGAAGAATACGAACGTTCCTTGCAGCTTCCTCTTGGAGGTAAGAGTGTATCTATTTTCTATTGTTGCAGCGTTAATGCTCTTTTTTGTACTTGACGCAGAGGAATGGAATGCTGCCCAAGCAGTCAATGCTCTCACCCAACCAGACTTGAAAAAACGTTCTGGCCGTATTATCGAGCCCATTAAATTGCCAAAACGTCAGGCATCTGCTAACGCAGTGACAGGTGTATCAGGAAAGAAAAAACAAAAGATGACCAAGTGATATTACTTGCATTCAATGTACAAATTTGGTTGATAATTGAATATAAAGCATATCTTGATTACAACTACATGCACGACATTAAGCATCTACAATCAGTTCGCTTTTCTTCATGGCAGAAATGAAGGACCCATCGGATCCTCCGGCAACTGTTGTACATCCCTGTTCAAGTAAAGATTGTACCAACTGCTCTCTTGGGATTTCGACTTCCACGTGATTTTTCATATTCTTCACCTTCACCACTCCTTTGTTAATTTCATCCTGCCCAAACACCACCATATAAGGGATACCGCGTTCCAACGAATCGTCCAATTGACGCTTGAACTTAGGATTATCTAAATGAGAATACTCCGCGGATATATCAGCAGACCACAACGCTTGAGCAATTTTCATTCTTTCATGCATCAAATTAGCACCAATGGATGCAATAAAAACTTGGATGTGAGATTGTTCGAGCAATCTTAGTTGCTCGGCTTTTTTCTCCATGATTGTGAAAACACGCTCAATCCCAATCGACACGCCAACACATGGAGTTTGAACTCCAGCAGGACTAAACATCCCAACCAAGTTATCATATCTACCACCAGCGGCTATTGAGCCGACTTGGGAAGTTCCATCCGTCAGTACTACTTCATAAATAACACCAGTATAGTAGTCTAAACCGCGCGCTAACGACAAATCAAAAGATATATATTGCAAACTGCCCATCGCCTCAAGATAACCAAATAAGACTTTCAGCTCATTCATTGCATCATTAGCTGCTTTATGAGTTCCGAACATATTAGAATCCATTAATTCATTCCATAATGTAAAAGGTTTACCACTTTTCAATACAAATGCTGAAATGCGGTCAGCTACTTCTGAGGACAAGCCTTTTTCATCCACCATTTCCGCCTTTACGTCTTCCCATGACATTTTATCCAGTTTATCAACTGCGGAGCAGATTGGTCGAAATTTCTCCGAGGGTACACCACAAATTTCAAAAATAGCGTCAAGAATTTTACGATGGTTCAACTTAACAAGGAACCTTCCCACCGGAAGATCGCTTAAGATCTCAGTCGCGACTGTAATGACTTCTGCGTCAGGTACCATTGGAGAATAACTACCAGCAATATCGAAGTCACATTGGTAGAACTCTCGATATCTACCACGAGCCAATTGCGGATTGTCACGGCGGTAAACTTTTGCAATATGGTACCTCTTGATATTTCCAACAGAATTCATGGCTAAAAAGCGAGCGAATGGGACTGTCAAATCATAACGAAGACTGAGCAATTCACCGCCTTGATCAGCAAGGTCGTATATTAGCTTTGAGTCCTCCCCATACTTGCCAGTCAAGACTTCCTTTAACTCGAACACAGGGGTATCAATTTCAACACCGCCGTGACGTTTAAACACTTTTCGGATAGAATTAAATGCTTGTTCTCGAATTCTCATTTGCTCAGGAGTAAAATCCCTCGCTCCTTTCGCAATCTTAGGCTTCCTTTTTCCACCAATATTCAGCTGTTCCAAAACTTTACTGTAGAGACTGAACAGATTATTTTCGGAAAGATCTATAGGAAACAATAAATTTTGGACAACACTCAGTTTATCCTCCAAAGGGTCTTCAGTATCTGCACCAATCAGCTGCAAAGCTATCGAACGCAACATGGTACTGCCAGCTCCGAGCACTAGACCACTTTTTCTTTGCTCTTTTGCAGCAGCCTTCGCAGCAGCCTTTTCAGCTTTTGCCTTTCGTTTCGCCTCCACTTTGGCCAATTGCTCTGCAGTCAAATTACTGTCGTCAGATTGGGGTTTGTTCTTACTATCTCCCTTATCTTCTTTATCAACTACATTAGTTTGAACAAGATTCTTCTTCTGAGTTTCCTCTAATTCGATTTTATTCAATGTCGATAAGGCAACGTGCAATTCTATTCCAAAGGCAGCCTGTACTCTATATCAAAGTCATTAATCACCAAGCGAGAAATATATATTGAAAAATATATTACTTGAGTAGTGCATGAAATGCGGCTGTGTCTTCCGCAGAGGATTGAGGTTGTGTTGATATACCACTTGATGAGATGTCTTGTGTGGAAAGCACTGAAGCTCTCTGGGCGGATGAATAACTCAATTGATTCAAGGCGGTGGTCAGATTGAATAGCGCTAGTTTTATTTGAGTTGCATCGAACACTGATCCAACAGAAGGATTTAAAGGGGAGGATTCCGAGCTATTTAGTTCGATATCAAACACTCTATAATCAAGAAAGAAATGTTAGTATTTCAAACGGTGTGAAGAATTCAAACTCACTTATTAGCGATGGCAACTGCTTCGTGACAAGGTCCGACAATTTGAGGAGCTGAGAGAAAGCATGAAAATCGATCTTCAACAGACTTGTTGCAACCTCCTCGTTTCGATCCCTCCAACATCATTTTCAAGTTACCCGCAGACAACATCTGACCTCGATGCTGACGGTGAACTTCAAACAAACTCGAGTCGAAACCATCTATCTTGACACCTGCAGCTTCACAAGAAAGAGCCACAATTGGATCTGCAACTTTGAGGAAATTAGTAGCTCCATGGCCAACAACAAATGCCGTCCCAACTGCCAAGAACGGATGCTTTATGAACAAGCTCGATTCGCGAACTGTAACGATATGCTCTTGAATTCCAACATTTGAAAAAGCCTCAATTGCAAGTATTTTCTGACAATCAGGAGTACTTGCATACCCTTTACCGGCCAAGAATGCGATCAGCTCTTCGCCTGCTGTCTCGGAAGATGAAAAGTAAGGAGTTATTTGATAATTGATGAGATTTTCTAAGGCCTTTATTGTGGAGGATCGCACAGGGCTTTTGAGGGCCATCATGGAATAGAGTCTATATATCAAACCTACTCTGACGACCAATGTGTCATAGGATTGAGATTCTGCACCAATAAGTACATCAACATGGATAAAGGACGTTTCTTTAACAGGGTAGTCTTGGTCTGCCTTTCTCAGAGTATGTTCATCCACAGCGATTTGATTCGGTTTTGGACCGGCTAAGAGAAGAATATCTTCAACCGTCAATCTCTTTCCAGGGGTAATATTTACACTCATTTCTTTGGCTAAGGCGCAACGGAGATGTAATAATTTCGAATCTTTCCAGCCAGTCAACAATGCCAAATGAGGTGCCGAAATTTGCTCCCAACCTTCACAACAACCACAAAATCATTTCAACGAAAATATCAATATATATGTCTACTCATGTAATTCGAATTTTAAGCAAAGTGAAACCGTTATAAACCGCAACGGTCGATTACAAGTTTTATATGTGGCAACATTAATAATTTTGGGCTGGAAAATACCAACCAAACCACTAAATATATTTGGTCGCACGTTTGTTGGAAAGATCGGAACAAAATGGGAGCTGGAGCATCTGCTGAAAACGCCCGCTCAACGGTGGCGAATATGTTGACCAACAAGCCTGCTGACGCTTCAGATATTAAGGTAATTTCAACAGATAGCCGTGTTTATTTTTTTAAAGGGTTCAACAGGATCTTGAACAAGCTCGTGCGGAAATTAGAAATCTTCGTAAGATTGCTAGAGAATTCCAAAACCAATTGAAGGAGGAGATTGCGAAGAAAAATGGTGCAACTGCTGCTCCAGGAGGACCCAAGAAACGTGAGGCTGTTTTGGATCGTGGAGAGCAAATTAAGCAGTCAAGTTCCTATGTCCCAAAAGTAATCCCAAAAGCTCAGAATATTAAGGATTTGTTATATTCCGTTGTAACTTCAAATATTCTATTTTCTTCATATGCTGCTGATGAGCAAGCAGCAATTGTTGATGCGTTTGAACGCAGAAGTTTCGGGCCGGATACTTATGTTATCAAGCAAGGGGAGACCGGTGATCATTTTTACGTGGTAGAAAGTGGCACTTTAGAGATTTTTGTCAAAGGAAAGGATGGGGAACAACAGAGAGTGGGCAATACGTTGGGCCCTGGATCTAGTTTCGGTGAGCTGGCGCTCATGTATAACACCCCTCGTGCTGCAAGTATCAAGTCCAAGAGTGAATGTGTTGTGTGGGAAATTGATCGTACCAGCTATCGTGGCATCTTGGTTTACTTCAAATATCTTAGAAACAAGCAGTATATGGAGTTTTTGCGCAATGTTGAGATTATGGACAAGAAACTAGGAACTATTATGAGTGAAAGTGAGTTACAAGTTTTTATTTGTTTTTTTTTTAATCTCATTCAATTTCAAATGTAAGGCGAGCTTGAAAAAATGACTGTATCTCTTGAGAGAGAGAGTTTCGAACCAGGAGATGCAATTATTCGTCAAGGCAATGTCGGCGATAACTTCTATATTATCGCGCAGGGTGATGTAGGAGTATACAGAACTGATGACAGTGGAAAAGATACAAAGCTAACCGTTCTTCACCAAGGTGGATATTTTGGAGAAAAAGCGTTGTTGCGCGAAGATGTCCGTCAGGCATCATGTATTGCGGAAACAAAAGTCATCTGCTTATCATTAGGAAGAGAAGATTTCATTGATATGATGGGATCGCTCGATGAAATGATCAACAATAAAACACCTCGTGATCCTGCTCCTCAATCTGTTGCTGCTGGAGAATCAAAGGATGAGGGGAAATTTTTGCTTGATATTAATCTTGAAGATTTAGAGATAAAAGCAACTCTTGGATGTGGTGCATTTGGTCGTGTGAAATTATGCAGGTACCCAAAGACCGATCAATATTTCGCTTTGAAATGTCAAGCAAAGCGTAGTATTGTGGAGAGCGGACTTCAAGAGCATGTGTTGAATGAAATGCGAATTATGCGCAAAATTAACCATCCCTTCATTGCGAAGTTGTATGTTGCTTTGCAAGATAAATTCAATATTTTTTTTGTTGTGGAATTATTGCAAGGCGGTGAGTTATTCACTCATTTAAGAAACCGTGGCAAGTTGTCTGAACAAGCTGCAAGATTTTACGCTGCCACTGTTGTGTATGCTTTCTCTACATTGCATGCAAAGAAAATAGCCTACAGAGATTTGAAACCCGAGAACTTGGTGATGGATCATAATGGATACGTGAAATTGGTAGACTTCGGTCTAGCTAAGCAACTTTTGAGTGGCAAAACTTGGACTCTTTGCGGTACTCCAGACTATTTGGCTCCTGAAATCATTCTTAATGAGGGACATGACTTGGCTGTGGACTATTGGGCATTGGGCGTACTTATCTTTGAAATGGTTGTTGGTGCTCCTCCATTTTACGCTGAGGATCCTATGGAAGTCTACGAGAAGATATTAAGTGGTAATCCTGCCATGCCCACGTTCTTTACTCGCAATTTATCGGACTTAATCAAAAAGCTTCTGCGATCCCAGCAAGGAAAGCGCCTTGGAAACACTCGTGGTGGAACCGCTGCTGTTGTCAAACACAAGTGGTTCAGTTCTTTCGATTGGGCAAGTATGGAAAGCGGAGAGATGAAAGCCCCTTATGTTCCAACCATCAATTCGAGAGAGGATGTAACGAACTTCGACAAGTTTGATGAAGGAGAGACTCCGGTAAGATAATATCTATCGATTAAATTGCGTTTTTAATGGAATCTTTTATATTCAATCAATGTTGTTCCAGCCACCAAGCGATTGGAATCCAGACTTATCCAAATAATGCAGCGGCATCAAAACTTGTAGTCCTCGTAGTGAAAGCACTGTTTCATTGTACAGTAATGCGCGACAGTAATCAACATATTGAATATATTTCTTGTGGTTGAAATGCAAAATGTAAGAAAGTGCGCAAGTTGTTTTTTATTTCTCTCTCCTTATGACAACAAGACGTGTGAATATTGTGCTTAAGAAATGTATGTAGGAATAATATTAATGATATGAATGTAGCGAGTTGAAAATTGAAGCGATAATCAAGCGGAAACGTTAGATTCGATTAACATAACGAATTGATCCTTCATGGCCATTCAAAAATTCACATCGTCATCGCTATCTTTACCTTTAGAAGGTTTCATGGAATAGTTATTAGTTGCTGGAGAAGTGCTGATATGTGTTCTGGGAGACATGTCTTTGGGAGCTGGCGCTGGTGAAGGAGCAGAGTTCACTGGCTCAGCACGAGTAGATGAATCTTTAATATTGGACTCTTTTAATGAATCCTTTTCTTTTTCGTTCAACTGACCAAGAGTCTGCACGAAAAACGGCCCTTGTTCTTCTTCTGTGCAAGAAACAACTTCAATCGCCGTGTTCATTTTGTTATAAAGCTTTTCTTTGATTGTAAATGGTAACTGGACCATAAGCTTCCCAACTACAATCCCCAGTAAAAACCTCTTGAGAAAATCGGTAATAGCAGGTAGCGAATAACGATCTAATGCGTCGGTTATTTTTTTCGCTTGCGCTTCACCAGCCCCAAATAGAAAGAATTGATATAAATCAACTGTTTGAAATGATAACTCAAGAGCAGCATAAGCAGCTTGATTATAGGCCAAATTAACAGTACATTTGATTCCCATGACCTCCATTCTCTCTTGAAGAGATTTACATAAACCTTGGGACACTTTTGTAACGATGCCATCCTTCAAGAGTGCAACTGCAGCTCTCTTGGCCAATGCTCGAACCAAAGGACGAGATTTCGGAACTTTAGAGCGAATTATGTTGTGAATAAATTCAGTACGATCAATAAAAAAAAGGTTTAGGTAGATTCTCTTCATAGTTAATTGAAGATTCTGTGATGGACCATTTCCACCAGGGGTTATTGGTGGCGTGGAAGGGGCATCCTTTTTCCTCAGCAGCACCAACAGGTACAACACCAAGGTTGATCCAAAACAAAAATAATACCAAGATTGAAACGATGATATCATTTGAAGGCTATATTTTATTTAAGAACAATCATCATTATTTATAATGTATCCCATATTCGATATCCACCGGAATTAGTTTTTGCAGGCGCGCCTCACACAGAGCACGTAAATAAAGCACGTAAAGTGGTGACAGCACCTAGGCCTTCTACAGTATTGTACTCTAATAAAGCATACTTCTATACTTTTATCGTAATTCTTAGGTAAAGATAGGATATTAAAAAAACTTCCGCTTATAAAAAAATTAGGTAATCTAAAATAAAGAGAACAAGAGCGAATATTTGATACCTTCCTATTTAAAGATTCCCAGTTAAAATATTCCACATGAACTATGATGTTTTCTTCCTTTTCCAAACTCCATTATCCAAACGAGCAATATCACGTAATATCGATTTAAACAATGGAGCATATTGGTCACCTAAATCTCTGAACTTGCTCAAAATAAAGGCTGTCTTCAATCCGTCACTGTTATATTGTTCGGAAGACTCAAACACCGCAAGAATTCTTGTACGGATGCTTCCCGCAACACCACGCGGTTGAGATTCCTTTGGTCGCGTGACTTCAGGGAGATCATGCGAACTAATTTCACGAATCGATTGTTGAACAGCAACCTTGTTAGTGCGAATGCTCTCCAACAACGACGAAGAGGACAGAGAATTGTTAATATTTTGCACATGTCCACCCATAACGTTACGATCTGGGAGAGTAGACTGAAATATTTGCGATGAAGATTGCAATTCTTTCATCGCTTGGTTAGCAATATCTGTAGCACGCTTCTCTAAAGTGCTATTTTTCTCGGAAATAACCTTTCTCGCACCAGGCTCAAGGTATTCATGATCATATACGTCCGTTATTGCATCCCCATCGAATAATGCTTTTAGGAGCAGGTAATCTTTACTGCTCGGAGTACTATTTTTTTTCGATGAAAACGGCTCATCTGATCGGTGAATATCATTGTCAACATGGGGAGCAACATCGAACTCAGTATTTCCAATATTACAGTCTGCATCTTTACCAAGATTAATTTTACTTCCAGTTGGCAAATCACCAACTTTGCAGGTTTCCCCGCCATTCTTATAATGATCACTTAACTCGAACAGTTCTCTTAAATGAGACTTGGAAATGATACTCTTCGTGTTGGAATTTTCCAGGACGCGATTGGAAATAAGCAATTTAAAAATTTGCCTTTGATAGATCTTTTCTTCAATGGTGCCTTTCGTTATGAGCCGGTATACAACTACTTCCCGCTTTTGCCCCAACCTCCAGGCCCTTTCTCGGGCTTGAATGTCCGTCATTGGATTCCAATCAGGATCAAACAATACTACACGATTAGCAGCAGTTAACGATATACCAACACCACCTGTTCTGGTAGTTAGTAGCATCACAAATACGTCTGGATTTTGATTGAAAGACGCGATCAACTCCGATCTGCATGCTATATCTGTTGATCCATCAAGTCGCAAATAGGAAAATTTCATTTCTTCCATCATTCCTTGAAGGAGATGTAGCACTGTCGTAGTTTGAGAAAAAATGAGGACTTTGTGTTTTTCTGCTTTCCAAATCGGCAAAAGTTTGCTCAATACCAGCATTTTGCCTGAATCATGCCACGAAATATTTTCATGCCCCTCAATAGATAACAACTTTTTGAGTCGGTCATCATCATCCCCATCATCAATCCCAACCATATCCATATCGACTTTCGGATGAGATACATCAATATTATTGGTTCGTTCATTATCGGCAGGCGAAGAATAAGGCTTTACATTAGACCTCCTGTATTTCGTTCTTAAACTGTGTTCATATTCACGAATTTTATCGATTTGCCACACAATAGTACCTTGCTGATAGACAAGCACAGGATGATTGCACAATTTTCGTAAAGTATTGATTGCTCTAAATGCGGAAGTTCTAAACGACAAAACCCTCTGGACTTCCGAGCTTGAGAGAATTTCTTGATAAATAAATTTCTGTTTCTCGGAAAGTTGACAGAAGAGAACCTGCTCCGTCTTTGCTGGAAGCTCCGTCACAAGTATGAGATCATCTTTTTTTCGACGCAGCATATAAGGCCTGACCATACTTTGCAACGTTGTTGCACACCGTACTGCAATTTCATACTGCAATTTGGTGGCATTTGCATACCCTCCAGCTCGAATGGAAGCAGCGAAAGTTTGCTCGAAGACACTCAAAGTTCCAAGACGACCGGGAAAAACAAAATCAAACAAACTCCATAATTCTCGTAAGCTATTTTGTATGGGGGTCCCAGATAGAAGAACACGGTGATATGAAGGCAAAAGCTTGCAAGTAAGAGTGATATCAGCATTTGGATTTCGAATCTTCTGACCTTCATCTAGACATATACCTGTCCATTCAATTTGCATCAGAGCATCTTTATGTTTACGAAGACTTTCATACGTAGTGACAATCGCAAGAGATGGAGCAACTTTGGATCGCCGAATGGACCGAAGCACTTTTAAAATGTCATTTGTTTTCAACGCCCCAAAAAGTTTTCCCGTTTTGCTAACGTTGTGAAGAATACCTACTCGTATTGTTGGTGCCCAATGGTAGAACTCCTTCAGCCAATGTTGCAAAACAGTTGCTGGACAGACTATCAAAAACGCCGGACTTGCAGATCCATGGATAACATTTTTTGTCAAAGTCAATGCATTAAAATGAGTGCAAACTTGTGCAGTCTTACCCAATCCCATTTCATCAGCAAGAATACCACCCAGTCCATCTTGATAAAGATTAAAAAGCCATTCACAACCGATTTGCTGGTAAGGGTAAAGTTCATTCCACGAAGATTTGAAAACAGTTGCCCCAAAGTGGGATTGATCCTTCTCCAATGATTCGGATTCAATCATGGCGATCCTTTGAATGTAATCATTCTCTTCCCAATCATCATTCATATCGCTGAACATATCAAAATCAGAATTTAATGACTTCCGCTTTGAAGGATCCGCACTAGTTCCTTCATTTTGTAAAGGTTGGTTTTCCGCTTCATTGCTGTCATCACTGAAATCTGAATTAGATACAGATTCAGGAAGGAAATCGTTCTCTGTTTCATCCATCCATTCGCATTCATCACTTAATTCCTGGTATATGGGAGTGTGTATGCGATTTCTCTTTGGTCGATTGCCACTGTCTCCGCAAAGACTCAAATGTTCACTAAGCAATTCATCCAATCTTTCGATCTTGAAATCAAACTCTCTATTGCAATTCGGGCAAGCAATGGTTTTGGTTGGTTGTTGAGGCTCCTTCTGGGAACTGGACTTATCTAGTGGTATGACTTTGCTGAACAAAATATTATCTGAAGACCTAAGAAACTTTTGTGCATTAATTGAAGTTGAAATAGTTTTCGATGCCTGGGTATTTCCAATATCTGCATGTTTCCTGGTGCGAATGGTTGAATTGATGATCAATTCATTCAATACCTTATTAAAATGACCATCACTTTTTGAAGAGTTCCCCCCATCTACTTCACGGAATCTCTTTCTGTGACGTTGATCATTATTATTCGCATTACTGGTCACGCCAAACCCGCCCTGCAAGGAATCGTCCAGTTCATCGCGACCGATGGTTATATTCTCAACTATGCTGTTGGCAACTGTTGCAAATTCCAACCTTTGTCTTCGATCTTTAACGTTGGCTTTTTGTTCAGTTAGCACTCTTGCCAATATATCATCTTCATTGTCCTGAGTGACTCCAATTTCCTTGAAAATAGCTTCCTCCATTGGAAAAGAGGACGTCGAACAATATATTGCATCCACGTCTTGATGAAAGGATAAAAGCGGCCAGCAGTAAATATATTCGGCCTTATTTTTTGTTATTATTTTACTATTGGATTCCCAACAACCAAATGCTGGTTGGAATAGCATAATATATATTCCAACCAGCATTTGGTATAATTATACGTAAAACTATCCGTAAAGAGTATCCCCTCTCAACCTCAATTACTGTAAATAATAAAATGAAATACCTATACAATATATAATAAATAAGCATCCATTCGACCTATTATTTTTAAAGCGCAACAACCACAGAAAATTCCAAACCAACGTTTTCGAATACTCTCACCATGTCGACCAATCTAAATCCAACATTAGGATTACCAGGACAAAATGCTCTACCAGGCACTGCCCCACTTCCAACTCCGACCGACAACAAAGAATTATTTGCATTGGTGCTGCAGTTGCAGTCTACCAATCCAGATACTGTGAGCATCGTTGATATTTCTGGTTTCGTGATTGTCCCTTTAATATTTATTATTATTCTTTTGTAGAGAGAAAATGCACTTTATGAACTAAGTAAAAAGAGAGAATCATTCCCCGACTTAGCACCTGTGCTTTGGTACTCATTTGGTACAATAACTGCATTACTTCAAGAAATTGTCAGTCTGTATCCGATGCTGTCTCCCCCAACTCTCACTCCTCAAGCCAGTAATCGAGTGTGCAATGCCCTTGCTCTCTTACAATGTGTTGCATCACACAATGACACAAAAAATAAATTGGTGAAAAGTAAGTTTGATTTTTTAAAAATTTGGTCGATGCATGTGCTAATATAATGATTTATTTTGTCAGCCCAAATACCACTTTATCTCTATCCATTCTTGAATACAGTTTCAAGGCATCGCCCTTTTGAGTATTTGAGATTGACTTCCCTTGGAGTGATTGGAGCATTGGTTAAAATAGATGATACGGAGATTGTGAACTTCCTCTTGCAAACAGAGATCATACCGTTGTGTCTTCGAATTATGGAAACTGGCACTGAACTATCCAAGACTGTTGCAACATTTATTGTTCAGAAAATTTTGTTAGATGATGCAGGTCTAACGTATATATGTGCTACGGGAGAAAGATTCTATGCTGTTAGTTCCGTTCTAGCCAGCATGGTTACCAAATTGATGGAGGCTCCATCAGCCAGATTGCTAAAACACATTGTGCGATGCTATCTACGGCTTTCAGAAAATACCAAGTAAGAATACTGTATAATAAATTGTCCGATGTTACATAAGGTGCTGCCGCATAACGAATTAGGGCTAGAGATGCTTTGAAACAGTGCCTACCAGAAGTTTTCAAGGACCCCAACTTTGCGTCCCAAATAATCACCGAAGAGTCAGTCCAGAGATGGTTAGCGCTGCTGTTGAAAAATGTGAACGAGCCGGGATCGACGAGTCCTGCAACCGTGAACTCAACGTCCTCACTCCCAACTTCTTCACCCGCTGTTGCACCTGTAGTAATCGCAGGGACTATTTCACCACTGCCAGGAGCCCCACCAGCATTAACGAAAGCCGGACCTCCTGGAGTTGCTCCTCCTGGTACCACGTTGAACTATGCAGCAAATTTTAAAAGAGAAAATGGAGCAAGCTGGAACACATAGAATATTTTTATATATAAATGTATCTGCCTAAATGGACTATATCCTTAAACAACTCTTGAATATTTCTAATAAATCTACAAAATTCAACCAGAGCGATAGCTAACTTGATAATCTACTAAACCTTAGTAAGATCGTCCCCATAGAACCCACGTTGTTGCTGGCAATCCAGACACGAAGCACTTGGTTCCTTCGGGAAGAGGCGGTTGATCAAAAGGTTTGCACAGCGTTTTAGCCGCAACACTAGTGGCGGTGGTAGCTGCTTCGACTCCACCCTTCAATACCTCTTCACGAGACATTTTCTGAATAACTCAATTAGCTTTAATAAAAAAATGAGAGAAGATGGGTATACCTTCACTTTGTCTTCCCATTCCGCTTGGTCGCAAAACGGAGTCAAAACAAGACATTTGTTTTCAAGGGCAGGTACAAAATCTTCCCATTTGGTAACTTGAACAATTTTCTCATCTCTTCCCGCCTTAGCTTTCTCAAATAGTGATGATTGAATTTGTTCTAATAAACATAACGTAAATTGACCAAGTCCTTCAAAAGGAGTATCTATCTTATCGCCTAATATGACATTCAGTTATTATAAACTAATCAAACATTTGGATGTTTCCTCACCATTGTCACGTCTCACCATTCTGCATTGTTTAGCAGCAAAATCTTTTGGTCCAACCTCTATGCGAATTGGAACACCCTTTTGTTCCCAATGATTGAACTTCCAACCAGGAGTGTAATTCTAAAATAAAATAATATAAAGCACGGTACAAATTATATCAATAACAAATATAGACATACCTCTCTTGAATCTATGTCAACTCTGACGCCGAGCTTTTTGAGCAAATATTTAATATCTTCCGCATACTTCAACAACTCACCATAATCAACAGTCTTCATTGCAATAGGCGTTACAATAACCTGCAAAGGTGCAACTCTTGGCGGAAGCACCAAACCCTTATTATCACCATGAACCATGACACATACTCCTAAAGTGCGAGTTGTTAAACCCCACGATGTTTGCCATGGAATTGCCTTTTCGCCTTTGTCATCTTCATAGTGGATTTTGAACA
>JACCEA011107262.1_pt1 | contig 18124 bp, 23 predicted proteins | sample 7449851 | NCBI WGS metagenome assembly JACCEA01 (sample SAMN15323453, study PRJNA562643) | freshwater metagenome | isolation source: river surface water | place: USA:Blue River Watershed | collected 2017-08-18
AGAAACTCTGCAAGACCTATCAACCCGCCGCGACTTAACTGTTTACCTCGGTGACCCTTACACCTTTGCCAAAGAAAACCCCGTCGCAATTACCTATGCGCCAGTGCCATCATTTAAAAAGTTCGAAAACATCGCCGCGCTTTATCCATACCCATGGCTGCGCAAGCCTCATGCAGGTTCAGTAAGAAGCTTTACCTCGTGGCGACAGAAGATCGATAAAGCCGGCGCATAAGCGCTAGGCTGCAAATAACTAGAAATAACTAAAGAAATAAGGAGCAACAAATGGGCGCTTGCACATGCGGATATTCAACAGATCCAGAGAAGAACTGCAACGGAACACACAATGTAGTCAAGGCTGTTAAAGCCGACATCATCGCCAAGCTCGAAGCCAATGGCCACGCAGATGCCGCAGAGTCTCTAAAGGCTAAGTAACATTTTCAATTAATCACCGGAGAGTTATTCTTTCCCAATGATCAAAATGCAATGCATAACTATTGACTGTGCAGATCCTGCCGCTCTTGCCGACTTCTGGTCGAAAGTTCTCGACTGGAAGATCGGGGGAGAAGGCGATGAAGTTTGGATTGAAAAAGAACTCAAAGAGGGCGAAACAACTAATGCCCCTGACATTCTCTTTCTACGCAACCCCGATAAGAAAACAGTTAAGAGCCGCCTTCACCTAGATCTGCGCCCCGATAACCAAGCCGCAGAAGTTGATCGCTTAATCGCCCTTGGTGCCAAGAAAATCGAGATCGGCCAATCCAATTACGCCGAATGCACTTGGGTAGTCATGGCAGATCCAGATGGCAATGAATTCTGCGTGTTAAGAGAGCGCAAGGAATAAGAACCTAATCCTTTACTACAGATCTTTACGCAAGCCTTCCCATGCGCAATTCCTACATTGAATATCCGGATCTGTCCCATCGCCATTCATGCAGCATCCGCCAATGGCATATTTCTCGAAGTCGAAGACATCAGGATCTGGCATCCCATACAAAATCTGACGCATCGTGCCAATGGCAACGCAACCGGGACAGATCAAGGATCTAAGTCGTTTACGTCGCTTGGTGGTCATGTTCGCAAGATACTCACGGGCACTGACAAAACTCCCAATTTTCTAATTTCTGAAGCCTTATTCGCGAATAACTCTTTTGAATGTCGTACTGGGAAGTTAGGATGCTCGAATGTCGAAGTTTGGCGCGGGTCCTAGATACAAGGACCCTGTATCAGGTACTGAATGGGCGAATGAGCACACTTTCCATATTGCTTACTGGATGTTGAATGACGCACATGTTTACCAGGAAATGAAAAAATTTATGCAAAGCTCTAACGATCCAATTCCCTACAGAGCTTGGATTAAGCAAATGGGGCTCGGCGATAAATCCACCACAAATGGTTGGAAGTTGATGGCAGACGGCGTACATTACGGCGACCTAAGCGAAGTTATGAAAGCAATATTCAATTAGGCTCTTTGCCAATTCCAATTTTATTTGTTGCTACTGAATATCTGCCTTTATAACTTCCTTATCAATCGTACTCAGATCACCAAATGAACTAGGTATCGATTCATATTTGATTCCAGCGAAAGTTTTAAGAATTGATTCGCATATAAGTCTTGAAAGCTCAACAGGTACGGCCATTCCAATCTGTTTTCTTACACTTTCTTTACTTCCAATAAATTCAAAACTGTCAGGAAATGTTTGAATTCGAGCTCTCTCCCTATTGGTTAGCGCCCTGGGTTCCTTCCAGTGATAACCATGAGTGCCTCCCCCTCCACTTCCAGTAATTGTGTACGAAGGCTTATTCGGGTGAAGTTTTTTGTAAATCTGACTTAACTTGGCCCCTTTAACATTTAGGCGTAAATGTTTAGGTAGCTCCGTTTGCCAAATATTTTCGCCCGGTTTGATGTAGGTGAGTCTTTCTATAACAGTTTCTGATTGCTTCGTAAGTTCATTGTTCAATGCATTTTTTGGAATTCCCCTGAGCGCTTGGGCAGCGGTGACAGGGTTACCCTTTGTTGTCGGCGCGGGAACTTTAAAAGAATGCCCAAGGGACTTATCTATTCCAACAATAATTATTCTGTGTCTAGTTTGTGGAACACCATAGTCTTCCGCTTTATAAAGGTGCACCGTTAGGTTATAGCCGTTTCCAGCTTTGCCCAGATCGGCGAGTATCTTCTTAAGCGCCATTCCCTCGTTAGACGATGAGAGACCTCCAACATTCTCCGCAATAAAGAATTTTGGCTTAAATCTATTCAGAACTTTGAGACCGTATGTATAAAGTGGGCCAAAAGTTCCATCAAAACCTTTTTTCTCTCCAACAATTGAAAAATCATTGCAAGGAAACCCGTACGCAAAACCATCTATTTTTGGCAGAAGTTCGATTTTTAACTTTCGAACGTCACTGAGAACTACAGTATCTTTATTGCCGTCGCAAATATTGTGAGCATAAGTTTCACAAGTATCGGCGTCATAATCACTGGCCCAGCCATGGACAATCTTATGGATCTCACCCTTAGTACGAACCTCAGCCGAGAAGGCTCCTAAGGCTAACCCACCGGGGCCTGAGAAAAGTTCTCCTAATTTATATTCCATAACTTCCTTCATTCGATTTAAAAATAGGCTATCAAATGCCACTGACAATTCAGCTGAACGGCTTATGGGAGAGCTTTCCAGGTTTTTGGACCAACCCTGACGATTAAATTCTTTTTACTCAATCTAGTTCGCACCCAAGCCAAGCGGTAATCCAGTTCAGTCCTAGATTCAGAATGCATTATCTTAGAGACTTCTGAAGTGATCTTTAAATGGTTAATCACGTTTTCTGAAATCTGTTCATTTGTAATTGAACCAGCCGCTTGATTCAAGATAAACAGAACAGCTTTTTCTAATTCGGAGGCTGAAGGCATTGTCGGGTTAGTCATACGTTAAATCTATCAAAAAATGGGATTTCCCGAAGCTACGGTGCGAATGAATGCATTTTTTCAATCCATCACGCTTGAAAAATGATAAAAACTTTACATGTTAAAGGTGCTTTCGGAGAACAAAATTCGCACAACACTGTTGAAAATCAGCCACATTGGCATTTTCTAGCTAATCAGCAAACCTGGGTCGAGGGTTAATCGGTAAGAGTCATTATTGATTCTTGTAATTTTCACAGCATTGGCGCCAAATCTGTTGAGGTCATCAGTAGATACGTACGACCCGAGTTCAAGACCGAGTCTTTGCCGAATGTATTTACCAAGAATGGAATTATCGAAAGGTGTTTCAAGGGCTTTATTTCCATCTTGCGCTACCGTACAGATGAAAGCCTGACCATCACTGGTAGTTACTTGGAAGTGAACTCCCTTGGGAGGAAAGAAATCAGATTTTGCTATTGAAGATGGAATAGGAATGTAGGCTTGATTTTGCTCTCTTCCCTCACGTTGGCCCCAGTTCAGCCCAGATCTTTGATGCGTTTCTCCAGAAAATTGTCCGCGAAGTTGAACTAGGGGTAGCAGGACCGAATTCGAATCCGCATTTCCAGGATGTTCTATTTCATCTGAATGGATCGGGAACTTGGACTCATCAAACAGGTCGATGAATTGCGGAATATCGGCACTTTGATAGCCAATTGAATTTCGGGAAGCAGCTAAAACGTAGGCAAAAGCTTCTTCGGGATCCACTCGTACGGCCACTTCGGCATGCTTGCTACTCGTTGGTGAAAGCCCAAAACCGAATTGCGTAAAATTAGGTGAACCTAAAAAAGCTTCAACTGGCCCGCGATCAGAACACCAAACATAAATCTTTGAATGATTCGAAGTGCCCTTCACGCTAAAGGTGCAATTAAAATTTTGACCCGAACATTGCCTTGGAATCGCCTGCATACCTAACAAATTATTTCGACTTAGTCCATCCTTACCCGTCATACCAACATGTAAATCAATTGAAATTTTAGTTTGGAGTGTTTTTGCGACATACTCAAAATGTCGCGTAACCATGGCCGGCGAAGCGTAACCAGTAACTATATAAAGATCTTTCGCTCCTCGCTGAATAGGCTCAATTAAAATCTGCTTGAAAAGTTCACTTTGAAGTAACGAACTCACTTATATCTCCATTGGTTTGGCGCTAGATAAACCTTTATATTATTTGAAATCTTTAAATTAAATTATTTCAGTCTTGGGGAGTCTTATCAATAGCTCTTGGTGACTCTGGCAATTGAAATTTCGTAGCCCTGGCTTAACGGCGCGCGAGTTTCAAGTGTTTTTACCCGAACTTTTGAAGGCACATTTTGGCCCGAAAGTTCGATTGGATGAAAAAGTAGGCCTACGCGCGTCAAACCTCCTGTTGGTTACCATGAAGCTAGGTGTTTCACATTTCTTACCCTACTGTCGCATGTGTCTACTATGCTGAGGCCGAACCTAGGGGGTAAGCGATGCTAGATCGGCTCAAGGCAATTGAACTTGCGGTCAAGGAATACCGTGTTCAGGAATTAAACAGAACCGAAACTATTGAATTTAGAGGAAGCCCTCGCTCCTTTCCTGTTGTAACAATAAATCCAGAAGTTCCACTTCTAAACCCAAGCAATAGTCGATTGCGCGCCCAGCTTGCAAACCACCCAAATAGTGCGATCGTAAAGTCCGACCCTAATTCACCCGAGGCTCAATCAATCTTGCAAAGTTTGCTCTCTCAAACACTAAAATTTGATGAATTGAAGCAACAATTAATTGACTTTGGACAAATGGAGCCAGGGATTATCAGCAGTAAAGGGTTGCTTGTAAATGGCAACACTAGATTGGCTGCAATCAGAAGTTTGGGGATACAGGGGTTTGATGTTGCCGTTCTCCCTGAAGATGCAAATGACGATGACTTTTTCAGTATAGAGATGTCGTTGCAACTGAGAAAATTAGTCCATCAAGATTATACGTTCACCAACAGGCTACTTTTGATTGACAGCCATCTTTCGCGGACCGAAAATAGAGAAGCAACTATTCGAGCCATGCAATGGAAGCGAGATGGAAAGCGCAAGCTTGCGGAACATGAAGGCTATTTGCAGCTCGTAGAAGAAATACGGCAACTTAATCCGCTTCTTAGCTACGCCTATTTTGATTCAAAAGAAGAGTTAATCAAAAACCTCTATTCTCAGTATTCATCTTTAATTGAAAGCTCACCAAAGAGTGCGGAAACTTTGAAGTGGACACGAATTCAAGCGATGATGTTGGGGCTGAATAAGGACGAAGTTCGTGAAATCGATGAAGAGTTCATCGCCAATACCGTCTTGCCATTTGTGGAAGGTGATGAATTAGAGGGGTATTTCGAAAAATTCCAAACTAAAGCATCGGGCGACGCCTTACTTGATGAATTACTTGGTAATGAAGAAGGTGAAGACATTAATCACCGAGCGATTGCTCAAGACATCGCAAAATTAGTGGTCGAAGACGACGGCTTTATAGCTGAAGCCAAAATAGACCGACATTTTAAGAAACTTCATGATCAATACAGGGTCGGGGCAAGAAAAATTCGTGAGGATAGAATAGCCGAAGAGATGCGAACTGAGCCGGTTGTGTATTTGAAAGATGTAACTCTCAGAATTCAGGAGTTAGCTGACCAGATACCAGTTATGTTTGAAGATAATCGTTTTGATAAGAGTCAATTCGAATATCAGGCTCGCAAAACCGAGAAAGCTATTCAGTCCCTTCAGGATGCTTTGAAGCGAAAATTTGGTAGCTAGCAGTGAGGAAACCCGAGCTTGTAATTGAACTTGATGATGATGGACTTGTCACAATTTCTCCAAGTATTGAGGTGTCGGCAATAGAATGGAACAAAACGGTTCACTATTGGGCGTCAACTACAAATCACGATCAAAACAGACGCTACATCATTCTACCAATCGAAATTTTTATCGAAAAGGCCAGCTGGTTGCGTGATGTATGGAGAGCTCAAGAAGGACAGATAAGTCTATCCCCGGCAGTAGTTTCAGCTTCAAAAAAAATTGCCGATGGGGTCACTTCGTTCAAGAAACTTACGACTTTATTAGAAGATAGGCACTTCGGCGAAAGTGTTGATGTGCCTGGATTGCTAAGCACAAGAAAGTTAACAGAGGAACAATCGGAGAACATACTTTGTTTGCTTGACATGGATAATGGGGCAAACTTCTCTGTTCCTGGTGCAGGAAAAACGCTCACAGCGCTCTCCGTCTGGAAGATTTTGCGCTCACGCGAAAAAGTTGGAAAAGCCTTAGTAATCTGCCCCAGATCTGCTTTTGAATCTTGGAGGGCCGAGCTAATTGATTCCTTTGGGGAAATGTTTAATTTTGAAGTTTATGAAAGTGAAATTATTGCAACATCAACTGAGTTATGCGTTGTAAATTACGAACAACTTGAGAATTCAAGAAAACTTTCTTACCTTCGAAGTTGGATAAAGGAGCATGAAGGCCTGGTAATAATTGATGAAGCGCACAGAATTAAAGGTGGAAGAAATTCGGTTCGCTGGAACGCCGTAAAGTCACTAAGTTCGATCGCCAGAAGAACAGATGTTCTCACTGGAACACCTATGCCGCAGGGTCCTAGGGATTTAAACTCTATATATTCCGTGGCCTGGCCCCATCTTACGAAGCATGAATTAAGTGAAAGGAAGCTAACGCAATTAAAGCGCAAGACTGCTTTTGTTCGCACTACCAAGGATGAACTGGGGTTACCCGATCCAACGATTCGACTTGTTAAGGAAGCGGCCGGACCCTTACAAGCACAAATCTTGTCGGCTTTGCAAGATCGATACATGGGCTCCTTCGAACTCTCAATAGCCGATCAAAAAAACTTAGCTCGCAGGGGCAAGGCCGTGATGACGATGTTGGCCGCAGCAACCAATCCCGGACTTTTGGTTTCCAAGCAGTTTAGTGAATTCGAAATGGGATTTTCATGGCCACCGCGAGCGGTAATTGATGACAAACCCCTAAGCGAAATGGTGGAAAGTTATTTGCATCATGAAGTCCCCTGGAAGTTCAAATACGTCGCATTGCGTGCTCAAGAATTGGCAAGTAAAAATCAAAAAGTCCTTGTTTGGTCATCTTTCATTGGAAATATAGCCAGCCTAAAAGGTGTGCTTTCTAAATTCAATCCTGCAGTTGTTTATGGAAATACTTCAGCAACGGAGCGACAATCTGAGATTGCGAGGTTCAGAAATGATCCTAATTGCACCGTCTTGTTATCAAACCCCCAAACACTTGGAGAAGGCATAAGTCTGCATAAACATTGTCATGCTGAAATCTTTGTTGATCGTACCTATAACGCGGGGCTCTATCTCCAAGCAGTTGATCGGATTCATCGCTTGGGCTTGGCTCCTGATCAAGAAACTCAAATAGAAATCTTGGAAACACTTGGCTCAATTGATGAACGCGTTGGGTCTAGATTGGCAATAAAGATTACTGCACTAGCAGATTTTCTTCAGGATAAGAAACTCACTCAAACTGCACTCCCTCAGGATGATGCATTTGCACCAATTGATATTCTTGGCCTCTCAGATGAGGACTTTAGCGATATTGCAAGTTTTTGGGGTCGAGGGAGTTGAAGAAAGATCTAACACCGTACCTTTTGGTTGTTAATGCAGCTAAGAACCGGATTCACATTCAGGATTTTTATATGGACGGCCGACTTTCGCGAAACGTTGCCCACGGTTATGAAGCTCGAAAACAAGTTCTCAGAGAATTGATGGACTCAGGAGTGGTTGCTCTTGATGAGTTGCGATTGACTTTAGGTACTTTGACGGCATTCAACGGACTTTTAAAGGGATTAGAAGAAGGATCACCTGAAGCATGGGCGATCGTTGACTTGTTCCCAAAGAAATCGAGGAAATTTGATCTAGATTCTGATTTGTTGAACGAGATAGGAATGCGAGGCGAATTGTTTGTCATCGAAGAGTTAAAGCGCATGTTGCCCGTTAATTTTCATGAGAGAATACAACATGTGTCACTTACGGATGACGCTGCAGGATTTGATGTATCCGCACCATCTACAATTAATCCGGACAATCAGATTCAGTTAGAAATAAAAACAACCACGCGTCCCGGAAATCAATTTAATTTTCATCTTTCGCGAAATGAATTTGAAACTGCAAAAAAATTTAATCATTGGTATTTGATCTTAGTTAGTTCATTGAATTTAGAATGCAAAATCTTTGGGTACCTCGAGGGTTCTAGTCTTATAAGTTATTTCCCCCGTGACACCACAAGCGGCTTTTCTTGGACCTCAGCAAAAGGAAGTTTTAATCAAGATGATTTACGCAGTCTTTGGCCATAAATTAGGTCTCCCAGTGAGGACTACGCGGTTATAGAGCCAAGCGATTTCAAGGAGGTATTCCTCGCTATCGGAGTCGGGTGTAAGGGTGCGGGCGCGTTCGAGTGCGAAGTCCATGTGGGGAATCTATGGGTGGGGTGTGACATGGGGAGAGAAAGCGAAAACCCCGCCATTGCTGACGGGGTTTTCTGCTGTTGCTCTTAAGAGCACCTCTATGACGAAGTAGTAAAAGGATATCAAAAAGTTTTTAATTCTATTCTCGAAGTTATACACATTTAAGAGATTAAAAAATTTGACTCAGCCAGATGGCATTTAAGTTGCGCATGTGTCTGGCTGTAGCTCAAAGGATAGAGCACCTCTATGACGAAGAGGACGGTCGTGGGTTCGAATCCCGCCAGCCAGACCACACATTAGAGGCCCTGGGATTTCGTCACCCGGGGCTTCTTTGTTTTTATTTGAAGTTATGTGGAAAAGCGAAAACCCCGCCATCGCTGACGGGGTTTTTCGTTGTAGCTGCGGATAGAGCACGCTCTGACGTAGTGAGTTTACTTTAACAAACATTTATCAGTGTGCACCAGTACTCTTAGGGCATGTCATTTGTTATGTATTCAACTAGCTGGTGTGGTTACTGTAAGCGTTTGAAATCTCAATTAGGTGAACTCGGAGTTACATTTGAAGAGATCAACATTGAGGAAGTACCGGGCACGGCTGAGATCGTTGAGAAGGTAAATGGTGGCAATCGCACGGTGCCGACTTTGGTTTTCTCTGATGGAAGTGCGATGACTAATCCGTCAGCGAAAGAAGTTGTAGAAAAGTTGGCTGCGCTTTAAAGGTCATACACACAGTCGTACAAGATCTCGTACGAGGTGCTAGGCTCAGCCAAAGATCGAAAAAGGAGCCAGCATGATCATTTCGGCATCGAAAGCGCGCGAGAAACTCTTTCCTCTGATTGAACAAGTAAATGAAGATCAGATGAGCGTGACTATTACATCTAATGGTGGCAATGCTGTCTTGGTCTCTGAAAGCGAATGGGAATCAATCCTCGAAACGGCCTTTCTACTTCGCTCCTCGTCTAATCGCAAGGTGCTTGAGGCTTCACTTGCGCAGGCAAAAGCTAAGCAGGGCAAGAAGGTTAAATACGCAAAGGGGCAAGTTCTTGATCAGCTGGTTGAGATAACCCCGAAAAAAGGTTTTCAAGTAAAGAAATCCACAATCAAAGCGCGTAAGACAAAAGCACAAGTTAAATAAGTCAAGATTTATTGATGGTTCCCAAACCGAATTTGCAGGCGATCTTCTATACAGACCAGGCGCTGGCCGATATTGATTATTGGCGTAGGGAAGATTTGAAAAAATTTGAGAAGGTCGCCGCTTTGATCGAGAGCGTGATGCTTGATCCAACGGTGGGACTAGGAGTTCCAAAGCCCCTGAAATACAGTCTTGAAGGGGCATGGTCGCGTCGGATTTCTCACGAGCATCGCTTGGTTTACACCTTCACGGCGACGACTCTCACAATCATTCAGGCGCGCCATCATTATTAGAAATTAGCCTTACTCGAAATCTCCGCCGCGGCCGGTGAGACGCTTATTTTTCTTACGCGGACCATCAAATCGCGTTGCCAGAGCTATGACCGCAATCGCATAGATGGCAATTAGAAGAAAACCGACTTTCATAGTTATCTCAGAATTAACCGAGAACTGCCCAAACTACGAGTGCAAAGATTCCAATTCCAAAACCAACAACTGCGATCGCTGAGAGAGAAACCAAGCCACGAGATTCGGCAATTTTCTCGGCTAGCGCGGATTTGTTCTCTATTTTGCGAAGATCAGCAATAAGCGCTTCGCCTTCGCGCACTGCGGCGTATTGGCTGATAATTGCAAGAATTCCGGTGACTGCGGCAACGCCGATGGCGAGGTATTTAGCGCCATCGCTTGCATCTGCAAAAACATCAAATGCGGCAAGCACCATTACTGCGATTAATACCAGCGCTGGAGCAACCTGGGCTTGAATAATTTGAGTGCGGGATTTGATCCACATCTTGATGAGTGACTTTTCTTCCATCTTTGTTTCCTCTCGAAGAAACTTAACTAATCCAAAATGGATTAGTTAGAGGGTAAGGGCTATTGACCGCAGGCGCTAGGTCAAACGAGGCGATGTCTGATTTAAATGAGCGTATTTTTGAAGGCGGGCTTAAACTGGCGCCATGAAAATTTATGCGATCGCCACTGGCGCAGCTCTTGCCTTGGCAGTGGTTGTAACTCCTGCGTCATCTGCTGCAGTTAAAGAAGGTGCAGCATGCAAGAAGGCGGGACAAGTTTCTACAGTTGCTGGACGTAAGTTCACCTGTATCAAGAAGAGCGGCAAGTTGGTTTGGAATAAGGGCGTGGCGGTAAAAGTTGCACCGGTTGTGAGCGCAACTCCGACTGCTAGCGCCGCGGCACCTGCTCCGGCGAAATCTGCAGAGCCAAGTAAATCTGCCGCACCGGTTGCTGCCGGTTACACAATGGAGAAGGTAAAGGCGAATGGAACTTCTTCAAGTTGCTGGAGTGTGATCAGCGGAAATGTTTATGACTTAACTAAATGGATTGGTCAGCATCCTGGGGGATCAGGTGCGATCACATCGCTTTGTGGCACTGATGGAACATCAGGATTTATGGCGATGCACCGCAATCAAAGTAAGCCAGAGTCACGCTTAGCTGGTTACTTGTTGGGGCCGCTAAATAAGTAGTTAAGAATTAAACGCGGATGAAAGCGGCAACTTCAGGGTTGCTCTTCATCTCAGCTAACTCTTGCGCAGTTGGCAGAGTCGGACGATCGCGTTCTACTTTAACAAGACAGAGAAAACCAAAGGCTTCGTTATCGTCGGCGCGGTATTGATGCCAAGCCCATGATGGAACATAGACCAAATCGTGAATTGCTAGTTGCAGAACTTCATCGCCTACTAAACAACTGCCCTTGCCTTTAATTGGAATAACCAAATGTGTGTGTTCGTGCTTTTCAAGAGTTGTGTGGCCGCCAGCATCTACCTCGAAGTAGCGGACTTCCATGCCATCGTGATGGTCCTCGCCAAATAAAACGCGGCGGGTTACATCTTTAAAAGTAGCGGTGCCATCTTCATCTTTATATATGAGCTCTTCAACATTGTGCCAACGATGTGGTTCGTGTTGGCTTACGTGATATTTGCTCGTGCTCATCGGGCGATTATAGCCGCGATAAGGATGTGGTGTTTAATTGGTATATGAGCGAACGCAAATGGGGCTTTAAAACTAAGTCTTTGCATGCCGGCACACAGCCAGATCCACAAACTGGAGCGCGAGCACTTCCTATCTACCAATCATCTGCATTCGTCTTTGAAAATACTGAAGATGCTGGCAATTTATTTGCTTTGCAGAAGTACGGCAATATCTATAGCCGCATTGGAAACCCAACTGTTTCAGCCTTTGAGGAAAAGATTGCAGCTCTTGAAGGAGGCTTAGGCGCCGTTGCAACATCTAGCGGAATGGCCGCGCAGTTTTTAACTTTTGCAGCGCTAGTCGGCACTGGCGATCACGTAGTTGCTTCATCTGCTCTGTATGGCGGCACGCTGACGCAGTTAGATGTCACTTTGCGCCGCTTTGGCGTTGATACAACATTTATTACTTCGGATAAGGCTGAAGACTTTAAAGCTGCGATCACCGATAAGACCAAATTTATTTATGCCGAAATGGTTTCAAATCCAGCATCACAAGTCGGTGACATTGAAGCGCTGGCCAAGGTCGCACACGATGCTGGCTTGCCGTTGATTATCGATTCAACGGTTGCAACTCCTTATCTAGTGCGTCCAATCGAATGGGGCGCCGACATTGTTCTGCACTCTGCAACTAAGTTCTTGGGTGGACATGGCACAACTTTGGGCGGCGTAATCGTCGAATCTGGAAAATTTAATTGGGGCAACGGCAAGTTCCCAACGATGACCGAACCTGTTCCTTCTTATGGTGGAGTTTCATGGTGGGAAAACTTTGGCGAATTTGGTTTTCTCACCAAGGTTCGCTCGGAACAACTTCGCGATATCGGGGCAGCGCTTAGCCCGATGTCGGCATTTATGTTGGTGCAAGGCGTGGAAACGCTGGCACAGCGCATGCGCGATCATGTTGCCAATGCCAAAGTTGTCGCCGAATGGCTAGAAAGTGATCCACGTATCGAATGGGTTAAGTACTCAGGGCTTGCAAGCCATCCACACAATGCGCGCGCAAAGAAATATATGCCGGAAGGACCTGGATCGGTATTTTCATTTGGCGTTAAGGCAGCTGGTGATTTATCAGGGCGCCAAACTGGCGAGAAATTTATTAACTCGGTGCAATTGGCTAGCCACTTGGCAAATATCGGTGATGTGCGCACACTTGTTATTCACCCAGCGAGCACAACGCACCGCCAGTTAACTGATGACCAGTTGATTGAAGCTGGAGTTCCGCAAGATTTGATTCGTATCAGCGTAGGTTTGGAAGATATTGAAGATATCTTGTGGGATCTAGATCAGGCTTTAACAACTGCAACAGGTAAGGCTCGCTAATGGCATTTACTGAACCAAGTGCGCTTGAGCGTTTGAAGTTTATGCAAGATGCCAAGACGGTTGCGATCGTTGGGGCATCAGATAACCCATCACGCGCTAGTTATTTTGTGGCTACATATTTATTATCTGCCGCGCACTTTAAATTGTTCTTTGTAAACCCCAAGCTCGATGAGATCTTGGGGCAGAAGGTTTATAAATCTCTGGCTGATATCCCAGAGCCTGTAGATATTGTCGATGTCTTTAGAAAAGCCTCAGATATTCCTGGCGTTCTAGATGAAGCAATTGCAATTAAGGCGAAGACTTTCTGGATGCAGTTGGGTATCAAAGATGATGTCTCCGCCGAACGCGGTGTGGCTGCAGGGTTAAATGTGGTTCAAGATAAATGCATCAAGATCGAGCATGCGCGCTTTGCTGGCGGGTTAAACCTGGCGGGATTTAATACCGGGGTTATCTCTTCCAAGCGCAATAAATCCATTTAATTTATTTGAATTCTTTTAAATTTACTTAAATAGTTCCTTTATCGAAGCCTTTTAAAACTTCTTTGGCGCGCACTTTTAATTCAGGTAGATCTGATAAGCGGTTAAGGCCAAAGATCTGTTGGCTCATGCGGTGGTTCTTCTTAAAGGTTTCGCTATGGCGATCGAGGAAATCCCAGTACAGAGTTGTAAATGGACAAGCAGTGTCGCCGGTGCGCAGTTTGGGGTTGTAAGCACAACCCTTGCAGTAATTAGACATCCGTGAAATGTAAGCACCGCCTGCCGCATATGGCTTGGTCATCATCGCACCGCCATCGGCGTGAACGCCCATGCCGATAACGTTTGGAACCATGACCCATTCGGTGGCATCGATAAATACTTCGCGCATCCAATCCAAAAATTCTTGCGGATTGGTGCCAGTGATTAGCGCTAAATTACTTAAGACCATCAAACGGGGGATGTGATGAACCCAGGCGCGATCTTGGATATCGGTCACGATAGTTTTTACGCAGTTCATCTGGGTTTTGCTTGGATCGTTAAAGAGTGGCAAGAGTTTTTTGGTTGCATTTAATTGGTTGTTGTTACGGTAATCCTCGCCTAAATACCAATACATGCCATTTACATATTCACGCCAGCCGATTACTTGGCGGATAAAACCTTCGGCGGATTCAATTGGGACAGCGCCAGTGTTGAACTTCTTTACTGCGGCATCTATAACTTCACTGGCATGTAGTAGTCCGTTATTTAAATAAGGGCTAAGAAGTGAATGGTGCAGCGCCCAGTTATCAAGGGCCATCGCATCTTCGTAAGGCCCAAAGGTGGCGAAGTGGTTTTCGATGAAGTTATTTAGCTGAGCAAGGGCGCCTTTACGAGTGGTTGCCCAGGTGGTGGTTGGCGTGAAATTAAGTTCCTTGCCAACCTCAAGATCAATGGCGCCAGGTTTATGTTGTAAATACTTGGGCCAGGTGTAATTTTTTGGGGGAGGCAGGCGATTTTCTTTATCGAAATTCCAGGCGCCGCCGGTGGGTTTGCCGTTTTCGATCAAAATATTTAGACGTGCTCGTTGTGCGCGATAGAAGTTCTCCATCAGGTAACTCTTCTGCGAATCAGCCCAGATAAAGAAGTGTTTGCGGGTTGTTAAGAAGAAGTCGTTTTCAATTAGATCTGCGTCAACATCTTTGAGTTGTTGCATCTGTCGAAAAGAAGATGGTTCGGCGCAAGTTAATTTGTGAGACTGAAATTTCTTTTGAACTTTGGTTAAGCCATCGGTGGTGGTTGAGGCTTTCACGTATTCCACGGTGAAGCCTTCATCGCGAAGTGATTGTGCAAAGCGACGAGCGGATCAAATGAGAAAGTGCCGGCGCTGTGGGTGCCAATTGCGACCTGTCGTCATGCGGGCACTTTCCACCATCACGATTACATCTTTCTTGGGGTCAGCGTTCTTGAGCGCTCCGAATTTGCGGTGCAGATGATCAAAGGGGATAAAGATCAACCGCGACATGCCTAAAGAGTAAAGGGGGAACGCTGCTACTGCCTCTTTTGGCGATGTCAGTTGGGGTAGATAGGTTTTGAAATAGGAAAAGGAGGCGGAAATGTTAGAACTATTGGCGCTCACGGCGGTTATCTATCTCTTTATTAATCGTAAAAAGAAGGTGCGCAAGCCGCGGGGGCTTGATGCCGAATTACGCGAGTTAGTGGAAAGCACTTATTACTCCGATGCGATGGCTGCCGAGATAAAGGGCTACTTACTTTCTGTTGTCGGCGATGATCGCGATGGCGCCGAGAAATTTTCCGATGCGCGAATTGCGCAGGCGCAATCTATTTTGGATAAAGCTGGACCTTCCGCCTTTTACTGGATGACCGAGATCGCAACGCAGTTGGCGGTTTTATCTGCGGCGAAGATCAATGGCATCGGCACAAATGTTGAAAGCGAGATTGGCGCAGGCCCAGTAACGCCGGAAAGCGTTGTTCGCATCGTCGTTCAGGGCTGAAAAAATTACAGAAAGTAATTTTAATAATTTCTTTAATTAATTTATTTACCATTGCAGAAATTATTTTTTGATATATATTTAGTGGACCGCGCCGGTTCGCCAGAACCGACACGGCCGCCAGATGCGAATTAAAGATTGCTGAGATCCGGCCCGTCGTTATTTCGATGGGCGCTTCGCATTTCCACGTATCTAAATACGAGGTCGGCTAAGGCAACGACAAGCGTCACCCAATCGGTAGCTCTCATTTCATTTGCACTCCTTTCTCCATTCTCAGCCTTTGCTGAGTGAACAAATGGGTCGCTGGCGGCGCGCATCTGCGTGGAGTTAAGGATTAAGGCGTGCGAAAGGTATTGGTAACAAGCCGCCAAGATTCAGATTTCTCCTTGGCTGTGGATATATCTCAATCAGCCGCTCGGATTAGTTAATTAATTGGTCGCTGATTAGAATGCGCAGATGAAGCCTGAATCGGCCGGAAGTAAATTTAAGAAGGCGCTGCAAGAAGAGAAGTCGCTGCAGATTGTTGGCGCAATAAATGCCAATCATGCTTTGCTGGCAAAGCGCGCTGGATACCGCGCAATTTACTTATCTGGTGGCGGAGTCGCCGCAGGTTCGCTGGGCGTTCCTGATCTTGGAGTAACAACTTTAGAAGATGTACTAACTGATATTCGTCGTATCACTGGAGTTTGCGATCTGCCGTTATTGGTTGATGCAGATACCGGTTTTGGGCCGTCAGCTTTTAATATCGGGCGAACCGTTAAAGATTTCATTAAGGCCGGCGCTGCGGCGATGCACATTGAAGATCAAGTACAGGCCAAGCGTTGTGGCCATCGCCCGAATAAAGAGATTGTCAGCAAGAGCGAAATGGTCGATCGCATTAAGGCGGCAGTTGATGCACGCACTGATGCAGATTTTGGAATCATGGCGCGCACCGATTCGATTGCTATCGAAGGTATAGATGCCGCGATCGAAAGATCACTTGCCTATATTGAAGCTGGCGCTGACTTTGTATTTCCGGAAGCGATCCGTGACTTGGAAAGTTACAAGAAGTTTGCTGCCGCTGTTGGTAAACCGATCTTGGCAAATATCACCGAGTTTGGATTAACTCCGTTATTTACCCGCGATGAACTGGGTGCCAATGGAGTTGGAATGATCTTGTATCCGTTGTCGGCTTTCCGCGCGATGAACAAGGCGGCCGAAAACGTTTATGAGGCAATCCGTCGCGACGGAACTCAAGCAGGGGTTATCGATTCAATGCAGACCCGCGAAGAGTTATATGAGCGAATCAATTACTACGAATTTGAAAAGGCGCTAGATCAATTCCAGAGCGAAAAGGATAAGTAATGTCATCTCATATCACCCGCGTAAATCAGGAGTTCGATAAAGAGATCGTAGATATTGTCGATTACGTATTCGATTACGAGATTACCTCTGATTTAGCTTATGAAACCGCGTGGTCATGTTTGATGGACACCATCGGTTGTGGCCTGGAATCACTGGAATACGAAGCTTGCACCAAGTTGCTTGGACCACTTGTCCCTGAACTTCAGGTTAAAGATGGTGTGCGCGTTCCGGGTACTGCTTATCGCTTAGATCCAGTGCAGGGCGCATTTAATATCGGCGCGCTGATTCGCTGGTTAGATTTTAATGACACTTGGCTTGCCGCCGAATGGGGACACCCGTCAGATAACTTAAGCGCAATCTTGTCTGTTGCTGACTGGATTTCGCAGCATCCGCAATATGGCACCGGTAAGAAACTGACAATGCGCGATGTAATGACTGCGATGATCAAGGCCCACGAAATTCAGGGCTGTATTGCACTAGAAAATTCATTTAACAAAGTCGGTCTTGATCACGTGATCTTGGTGAAGATCGCATCCACCGCGGTTGTTTCGCAGATGCTCGGTTTAACTCGCGAGCAAGCACTTAATGCGGTCTCACTTGCTTGGATCGATGGCCATTCACTTCGCACATATCGCCATTACCCAAATGCGGGTTCACGTAAATCATGGGCGGCCGGCGATGCCACATCGCGCGCCGTGCGTCTTGCACTTATGGCGAAGTTAGGTGAGATGGGTTATCCGTCTGCGTTGACTGCCAAGACCTGGGGTTTTTACGATACTTTATTTCGCGGTAACCACTTTAAATTCCAGCGTCCATACGGTTCATATGTAATGGAGAACGTGCTCTTTAAGATTTCCTATCCTGCAGAGTTCCACTCACAAACAGCAGTAGAAGCTGCCTTTACTCTGCATAAGCAAATGGTTGCCGCCGGAAAGACCAGCGATGACATCGCCAAGATCAGCATCCGTACCCACGAAGCGTGTATTCGAATCATCGATAAGAAGGGGCCGCTCAATAACCCAGCAGATCGCGATCACTGTATCCAGTACATGGTTGCGGTTCCATTGATCTTTGGTCGCCTGACCGCTCGTGATTACGAAGATGAAATTGCCTCAGACCCACGCGTTGATGCGCTGCGCGAGAAAATGCATCTGCGCGAAGATGAAAGTTTCACGGCAGATTACTTTGATCCCGCCAAGCGTTCGATTGCTAATGCAATGACCATCGAATTTAAAGATGGCACAACCCTTGGCGAAGAAGTTGTCGAATATCCAGTGGGCCATGCGCGTCGTCGCGCCGAAGGAATTCCGTTGCTCGTTGAGAAGTTCAAGATCAACTTAAACCGAATCTTTGATGCAGGTCAGAAGAAGAAGATCTTGGATCTATGGCTTGGTCGCAAAGCTCTGGAGGCCACTGAAGTTAAAGACTTCATGGCGATGCTTGTTAAGGCTTAGTTAACTAACGAACGCTGCGCATAACAGCGGTGACTTTGCCCAGGATCTCGCAG
>JACCEA010481139.1_pt1 | contig 18108 bp, 14 predicted proteins | sample 7449851 | NCBI WGS metagenome assembly JACCEA01 (sample SAMN15323453, study PRJNA562643) | freshwater metagenome | isolation source: river surface water | place: USA:Blue River Watershed | collected 2017-08-18
GATGACATTTCTAAAATGTCAAAGGCTGTAGATGACATCATGAAACATGCTACACCAGCGTCCTCGCCTTCATTTACTACTTGTGATTTAGACATTCAACAACCTATCACAGATGACAATGGAAATACCCCTAAACAACACACTTCCACAAAATCACCTGAAACTATTGTAGCTGTGGTGGATGGAAAGGTGATCCCAGGTATGGAAAAAATCCATAATCAATTTGATAAAGCATTGAAGATGGGTTCTACCAAAGGTGTAGAAAACTTCCTGAAACGTCTTGGAAATGTGATTGAAGATCGCAACCACTCCGTAAACGACCTCCTGAAATTCATGGAACGTGGTGATCTTCCTATCGCAGATGATGGTTCTATTCTTGTATATAAAGTATTGAACTCTCGAACCAATGGGCAATACGTAGATTGTCATAGCAAAAAGGTTAAACAATGGGTAGGGTCATATGTATGTATGGCCCCATCATTAGTTGATCCAAATAGGCGTAATGAATGCTCTAATGGGTTACACATCGCTCGTCGTGGTTACATTAATCAGTTTATTGGTAGCGTCTGCACTCTATGCAAACTAGCCCCTGAAGATGTGATTGCAGTACCTGAATACGATGCTAACAAGATGCGTGTCTGTGGGTATCACATCATCGCTGAATTATCCCCAACACAATACAGTCTTGTGAGAAGCAACAAACCAATCACTGATGATCCAGAAGGTGCCATCCTGCTGGCCAATGCTATTGCTGGTAAGCACATTGAACGTACACATGAAGTACGTATCACTGAAAATTACGGTGGTGGTGTCATTACCACTCAGCTTACTGAAGTCAAAGAGGTTAAGCTGGATACCAAAATGACACCTGTGCTTGCCTTGAATGATGAATTGAAGAAAAACACAGTGCCTGCTCTTGACCCTCGTGAGGTAGTCAAGGAAGTTCAGAAAACCAGGAAGGAGTTGGCCAAGGAACTGTCCCAGACTTACCGGGATACCCCCACCCAGGAAAACTATGATGCCATCATGACTCTCAAGCGTACCTCCAAGGTATCTTGGGAGAAGCTAGGCATCTCTGAGCCAGCCTCCTTGGTTCAAGCACAGGTAGCTTCCAAAGCCAGTGAACCAAAAGCTCCAATGGAAGCTGAGGTGAGCCACAAAGCCAAAACAGCTACCGAGATCAAGACAGAACCCAAAAACGTCACCAGCAAGCAGATTGATAGCCAGGCTGTCTCTAAAACCAGCCGTATCGTCAATGATGTTGAACTGGGCCTGGGTACTTATAGGGAACGTATCTGTAAACTGATCCCTTGCACCAGCGTGGGATCTGCTCAAGCCATCCTGGCATTGAAAAAGCAATCCAAGAAATCATGGGTCTCCCTTGGTGTTTCGGAAGAAGAATCCAAGGTCATTATCAAATTGGCCTCCCAAGATAAGTAGGAAGTACCTACTTCCAAGATACCCTCAGTATAGATATACTGGGGGTTCTTTTTTCTGGAGAAAGATCATGTCTACCGTTTTTCGAGCCAACCGTAAGGCCACTGACGCTGACATCATCCGGCTCAATAGTGTGGGACTCTCCCTGGCCACTATTGCTCGTGCGCTGGAATGTCACCCCACCACTATTACCCAACGATTGAAATCGTTGGGAGTCCCTCCAGCAGATACTCGTCGATCCTTTATGGAAGATGTGTTTCTGTCATTAACGCTGGAACAACAGGAATGGTTAGCTAACCAATTGAGTTCTGGACAGTCTGTCAAAGACTTTGTGAAGAACCTTTTGGTACAAGCTTATCAACAACATAATGAACCAAAGGTGTAATATGAATTCCGTTAAGGTTAAGGTAAAGAAGCTTCACCCATCCGCAATTATCCCTAATTATCAGTCAGAAGGTGCTGCTTGTTTTGATCTGCATTCTGTAGATGGAAACGTGTCAGTATTCGAGCGTGCCCCAGTAGTATTAGGTACAGGGCTTTCTTTTGAAATCCCTAAGAATCACGTAATGCTAGTGTTTAGTCGTTCTGGCTCAGCTTTCAAAAACGACACTCGTTTGAGTAATTGTGTTGGTGTGATTGATAGTGATTACCGTGGTGAAGTAAAAGTAAAACTAACCCGTGATACTGCTAATTCAAATCATCTTCATATTGAAACAGGTGATCGCATTGCTCAAGCAATGATTATCCCACTGCCTACTGTAGTATTTGAAGAAGAGTCTGAATTGTCTGAGACAGTTCGTGGTGAAAATGGTCTTGGCAGTACAGGCCAATAATAAACAATTGCTGACCAAGCCCCCTCAATGCAGGGGGCTTTTTATTGGAGTCTTCTATGAACCCCCCTGCTATTACATTGAACCAAGGACAACAAGATGTTGCTGATGGGTTCTTTCAATTCTTGATGGGCACTGAAAATGAGTTGATCATTAGTGGTGCTGGTGGTGTGGGTAAAACCTTTTTGATGGGTTATCTAATTGATGAAATCATGCCCCGTTACCATAAGACATGTGAGTTGATAGGTATTAAGTCCATATACCAAGAAGTGGTGATGACAGCTACCACTAACAAAGCGGCTGAAGTATTGGGTATCAACACAGGTCGTCCAGCAGAAACTATTCAATCATTTCTGAATCTGAAGGTAGTGGATAACTATGCAACAGGTGTCAGTGATCTGACTAAAACCCGTAGTTGGAGAATTCATAGTAATAAGATCATCTTTGTAGATGAAGCTTCTATGATTGACAATAATCTGCTTACCTTCATTCGTGAAGGCACTATCAATTGTAAGATCATCTTCGTAGGTGATCATTGTCAATTGGCTCCTGTTAAGGAACCCATTAGTCCAATCTATCGACAAAAACTGCCCTTCTACAATCTCACTGAACCAATGAGAAATAATGGGCAGCCAGCACTTATGGCACTCTGTGATCAATTACGTGCTACTGTTGAAACAGCAGAATTCCATCCAATCAAAACAACTCCTGGGGTTATTGATCTGTACTCCTCGGATGAAATGCAACAGTTCATCGACAATCATTTCAAGAATACAAACACCAATTCACGTATTCTTGCTTACACCAATCAACGTGTCACCCAGTTCAATGAGTATATTCGAGACATTAGACAATACATTGAAACGTATGTAGTAGGTGAACGTTTAATCAATAACAGTGCTATCACCTTACCTGATGGTATGTTATCTGTTGAAGAAGAATTATTAATTGCAAGGTTAGCTAGTCAAACCACAATGATTGAAATTGAAAACAATATTCATCTTGAGGTTGTCTATGCTGATCTTGAAACACCATATGGTGAAACATACACAGACGTACCGCTTCCAATTGATAAAGCACACTTTACAGCTTTGGTGAAACATTACCAAAAGATGAAAAACTGGAATCGTTATTTCCATTTGAAGAACAACTACCCTGATCTACGTCAACGTGATGCATCTACTGTACATAAATCTCAAGGTAGTACGTATGATACAGTGGTAATTGATCTGACAAATTTGTCTACCTGTCATAATCCAAATCAAGCAGCACGTTTGTTGTATGTGGCAGTGTCTCGTGCCAAACATCGTGTAATTCTTTTTGGTGAATTGGCTAAAAAGTATGGTGGAGTTATTTCATGAATTCTTCTGTCAAAAATCAATGGCTAGAATCAATAATGACTGCCCTTTTTAAACATGAATTACAAAGCATAGATAACATGATTGAACACCTCAATAATTTGAATTGTATTGAGAAAAAAACAGTAGCCCATGGGTTTATGTACCAAGGAATTAGGTATGTAGCTCCTTCAGCCAATGGGGTATATAAAAAACACTTACCTAATTTAGCTTTCACATTATCCAATGAATGCGCTAAATTTATAGCCCGAAAAAATAAACTTGATGCTGATATGATTCATATCAGACAATTGTTTATCTATATGTTGGCGCAATGTGCAAACTCCCAAGAAATAAGGGACACTCTTCCAGATTGTGTCGCACAATTAACACCAGCAAAATCATTACCGAGGGTAATGCAAGATAACACTTATTTGTTTAAGCATGATAGGTTTGGTTTGGAAGAGTATGAAAGATTACTTCCGAAGATCCAAATGTATTCTGTGTCCAACCTCTTATATTGAGAAAAACATGTATCACTTGCCTCTCTCTACCGAACCACAACCAACATACCCATTAGTGTTTTTGGTTCAGACAATAAGAAAAGAGGAGATCATTAAAGAATATATTGATCCATTCAATATTCCTCATGATGATGTAATGTTACTGACTTCCCATCATTCACAAACAAAGAAAAAGACTCCCGCAGAGGAAATGAAGAGATTCATTAATGAGGAGTTGTTACCAAGTCTTTATGAATTAAAAGCACAATACTTGATTGTTACGGATAGTGAATATTTTAAAGTACTCACTAAAGTAACTAAGGTTGATGCTTTTCTTGGTTATGTGTTGGACTGTGCCTATGGACCTTGGAAAGTTATTTACATTCCAAGCTACAGGTCTGTATTTTATGATCCAATTAAAGTACGCAACAAGATTGCTCAAGGCATTGATGCTCTGTTGAATCATATCCAAGGGACTTATAAAGACCCTGGCCATAACATTATCCATTTTGAGGCTTATCCAAAAACAGAATCAGAAATAAAACAATGGTTGGATAAGCTATTGAAAATGGATTGTGATCTCACAATTGACATCGAAGCTTTCAGCTTAAAACATCATACAGCAGGTATTGGTACTATTACCTTTTGTTGGAATAAACATGAGGGTGTTGCCTTTGCTGTTGATTACCAAGAAATACCTGGAGCAACTGAAGCACCTTATGGAACCAATGTTAAAAACGAACCAGTAAGGCAAATGCTCAGGGAATTCTTTATTCAGTATACCAAACGAGCTATCTACCACAGTATTGGTTATGATGCTCGTGTACTGATTTATCAACTGTTCATGGATCACTTAATTGATACCAAAGGATTGCTCAATGGAATGAGCATCATGCTTAGAAATTGGGATGACACCAAGCTCATCTCATATCTTGCCACCAATTCCTGTGCTGGTAATAAGCTATCTCTTAAAGACCAAGGGCAAGAGTACTCAGGTAATTATGCCCAGTCAGAGATTGATGATATTACCAAAATACCATTACCCGAGTTGCTTCAATATAATCTCATTGATGGCCTAACAACATGGTTCGTTTATGAGAAACACTGGGATACTTTAGTTGCTGATGAGCAAGAAGATATTTATGTAAATCTGTTCAAACCAGCAACACTGGATATTATCCAGATGCAGTTAACAGGCTTACCTATTAACATGGGTCGTGTAAAAGAAGTGAGACAAGCATTGGAACTTATTTCTAATACTGCCACTGACATCATACAAAACAATCCTGTAGTACAGCGATTTACTTATCAAATGAATGAGGATTGGGTTGTCTGGAAAAATTCAACCTTAAAGAAAAAACGTGTAACTCTGGCAGATGCTAAAGAAGTATTTAACCCCAACTCTGGCCCACAACTACAAAGTCTGTTGTACACCATGTTAGGGTTACCTGTATTGGCATATACAGATAGCAAACAACCTTCAACTGACAGAGACACATTGGAGAAGCTAATACATCACACTTCTGACAATGACATTAAGGAATTTCTTAATGCAATGTTAGAGTATTCAGCAGTGAATAAGATCCTCACCAGTTTCATTCCAGCAATGGAAGCTGCTCCAATGGGGCCTGATGGATGGCACTATCTGACAGGCAACTTTAATCTGGGAGGTACATTGTCAGGTAGGCTAAGTAGCTCTGATCCTAATCTACAAAACCTACCAGCAAACGTAGAAATGAAGATTGATACATCATTGTTATCAAGGCTTCCTGGGGCTATATGTGCCTTTATCAAAAAAGGTAAGCTATCCCTTGGTAAGGCAATCAAGTACTGTGTACAAGCCCCACCAGGATGGTTATTTGTGGGTCTTGACTTTGCTTCCCTTGAAGATCGCATCAGCGCACTAACCACCAAAGATCCCAATAAGCTGAAGGTGTACACCGATGGCTATGATGGGCATAGCCTACGTGCCTATGCTTACTTTGGTTCAGAGATGCCTTTAATCCGCATGTCTGAAGGCAAGCGTGCATTCAAATTGAGCCAAGGTGGAAAGGAACACTTTCTACTAGAAGGTGACTTTATCACTTTACCTGATGGTTCAGTAATGGAAGTACAAGATTATCTGATTAAGTAGTTTGCTCCGGTCACCTGCTCTTGACGGAGGGCAGGTGATCTTTTTTATTCCTGGGGGAATCATGAATTTGGTTCTTGAACAAGACGCTGTTATAGAAGAAATCTCTGGTAAAGAATTTGATGTAGCCAACATCAATTCAATCCAGTATCTTTACAAACCCTTCAGACAGGACTCTAAAGCGCCCACTTTTGCCCTTACTTATCAGGGTACATTTGTCACTTTGATGACAAACTGTGGATTCTCTATGGAGAAAGCAAAGAGTGTGGAGAAACGTTATCACGAACTTTATGAAGTCAGTGATAACTGGGTTCAAGAGAGACTGGATAAGGCCAGTAAAGTGGGTTATGTAGTTGCTGCCTTTGGCTTACGTGTACGAACCCCACTGCTTCATCAAGTCATACGTGGAACCAGTAAAACACCTTATGAAGCTGAAGCTGAAGGTAGGACAGCAGGCAATGCTTTAGGACAAAGCTGGTGTCTATTGAATAGTAGAGCCAGTGCTGAATTTATGGGCAAGGTACGTAATAGTGAGTATCGTTTAGCTATACGACCTTGTGCCCACATACATGATGCACAATACATGCTAGTCAAAGATGACATCAAGACAATCATGTATGCCAACGAACATCTGGTTAAAGCCGTTCAATGGCAAGATCATCCTGATATTGCCCATGATGAAGTAAAACTTGGAGGGGAATTATCAATCTTTTATCCTGACTGGTCACAAGAGATTGTTATTCCTAACCATGCAACTGAAGATAAAATCTTCAAAATCATTGATGCAATCATGAATGCATCCTAACAAAGGAGTACTTCCGTGTCTCAATCAGCCAAGCACCACTATCTCATTGCCGGTGAACTTGTATTCAAGTCTCCTGAAATGGAAACTGTGAACGGTATGCGTGCCAACGGTATCTTGCTGACAGATGAAACAAATCTGGGCATTGCTGCTATTGGTAAAGCACAACAGGTACTTCAAGCAAACTTCTTTCAGAAGATGCAAGATCCTACTCTGATCATTATTGATGTAATCATCACGGGGCTTATCTATATTGGTTTCATGACGGAGGAAGAGTTTAAGCGTACTCCTCCAGGCATGGTTCAACAGGAAAAGGCTCCTGAAGTAGCTACCCCATCAGCAGCCAATGACACCCCTGTTGTTGATCCTTTGGCTCCGGGCCAAGTTGATCCCCTTCAGGCTGCTATCAGTGAAGCAGGTGATTCTGGTGGATCAGCAGATTAAAGAGAACAGTGGGGGTTTTGTAAACTACTACCTTGTTAAGGTAGATCACCCACAAAGACTAGAACAGGTACCTTATCAGGCAGAGTGTGAAGACATCATTGATGCCCTTGATCTAAACTTCAATGAAGCTAATATCTTCAAAGAGATTTGGCGTAGGGCTAGAGCCAGACAAGGTGCTATTAAAGAAGGGAATACTGATTTACGTGGTGCACAAAAGATTGTTCATTATGCTAATCGTATCTTGAGCAAAGCAACACGTTAATCAGCCAACACATAAACCGTAGCTTACGGGCTACGGTTTTTTTATCGGAGTGTTTTATGACTATCACAAATAATTCAAATATTCCATTGGGTCTTGCTGTTTGGTTACTTCATGATGACTATGATTTCATTGATGAGCCTAACTACGTCTCCGTCACCCAATTGATGAAACCTATTCGTCATTTGATTCTCCCAAAACGTGTACCCAAAGAGTTGATCCAATCTGATGTTGAAGATTTCGTTGCATCAGCAATTGGTAAAAGTCTTCATGACTCTATTGAGAAAGCTTGGGTAAAAAGCCATAAGAAAAGCCTTTCTTTGATGGGTTACCCTGAAAGTGTGATCAATCGTGTATTGGTCAACCCAACACCTGAAGAATTGGCTTCAGTGTCAAACCCTATTCCTGTTTACCTTGAGCAACGTGCATTACGTGTCATTGATGGGTACACCATTGGTGGCAAGTACGACATGGTTGCTGAAGGTATTCTTCACGATAACAAATCAACCACTGCCTATACATGGTTGTATGGAACCAAGGATGAAGACTATGCCTTGCAAGGTAGTCTCTATCGTTGGCTCAATCCTGACAAGATCACTGAAGATTTCATTCGCATCAACTTTATCTTCACTGATTGGAAGAAAGCAGATGCCAAATCCAATCCCAATTACCCACAGAAACGTCTTCTTCATAAAGACATTCCACTGTGGTCTATTGAGAAAACTGAACAATGGATCAGAGCTAAATTAGCTCAACTTCAAAAGTATAAGGATGCTGAAGACGAGCATATTCCTGAATGTACTGATGAAGAACTCTGGAAGAGTGATCCAAAGTACAAGTATTACTCTGATCCAACCAAAGTATCGGGCAAATCAACCAAAAATTTTGACGATGCTGTTGAAGCACGTAAGTACATGGCAAATGAAAAAGGTGGTAAGGGTGTAATCATCACCGTTCCCGGTGAAGTAAAGCGTTGTGAATACTGTAACGCTGCCCCTATTTGCAAACAAAGACAACGTTTATTCCCTGAAACAAAGTGAGAATATCATGCTTGATATGACAGGTGTGACACATCATCCTGCTATCGAAGAGATAGTAGAGGTTCTGTGCAACAAGACACAGAATACAGATCGTGGTTTCTTCCGCACAGAAGTAGCTTACTTCTTGGGGAAGATTGCTGCCAATATGCGAGCAAGTATTATCACCAAAGATCGTGGTGAAATCCCAATCAATATCTATGCCCTTGCCTTAGCCACTTCAGGCTTTGGTAAAGGACATTCCGTGAATATCATGGAGAATGATTTCATCAAGGGATATAAGAAACGTTTCCTTGAAGAAACCATGCCAGTCATTGCAGAGAAACATCTTTGGGATATTGCCAATGATCGTGCATTGCGTAATGGCACAGATCAACAAGAAGAGTTTGATTCTGTTACGTCTGAGTATCGTCGTGCTGGGTCATATGCATTTACCTTTGACTCAGGTACTACACCGGCTGTTAAGCAGTTACGTAACAAACTCTTGATGGCAAATTGCGGTGCAATCAATCTTCAGATTGACGAGATTGGGTCTAACCTCATTGGTTCCACTGAAGTACTTACCTTGTTCCTTGAACTGTATGACCAAGGTATTGTGAAACAAAAGCTGACCAAGAATACCCACGAGAACCAACGAGGAGAAGAGATTGATGGTAAGACTCCCACCAATGCTCTCTTATTTGGTACACCAGCCAAATTACTGGATGGTAGTCAAACAGAGGAACAATTCTATTCGTTTCTCGAAACTGGCTATGCTCGTCGTTGCCTGTTTGGGTTTGGTCAGCATGATCGTAAAGCATTCAATTCCATGGAACCATCAGAGATTTACAATCGTCTGATCCAACCAGGCAATAGCAATATCGTTGATAAGTGGGCTAACCATTTCCAAGATCTTGCTGATCCTGCTAATTATGGTTGGAAGACTTATGTAGATGATGCTGTTGGTATCCGTCTTCTTGAATACAAGATTGCTTGTGAGAAAGAAGCCGATCAGATGGCTGATCATGAAGAGATCCGTAAAGCAGAATTAAGTCACCGTTACTTTAAAGCTTTGAAGCTTGCAGGTGCATTCGCTTTCATTGATCGTAGTACCCAGGTACGCATGGATCATTTGATGTCCTCCATTCTTCTTGTTGAAGAGAGTGGTAAGGCATTTCAAACAATCCTGAATCGTGAAAAGACTTACGTAAAACTGGCAAAGTACATCGCTTCAGTTGGCACAGAAGTAACTCATGCTGACTTGTTGGAAGCACTGCCTTTCTATAAGAGTGGTATCACTGCTCGAAATGAAATGATTACTTTGGCAACTGCTTGGGGCTACAAAAAACACATTGTCATCAAGAAATCTTTTGTTGATGGTATTGAGTTGTTTAAAGGTGAGACTCTTGCTGAAACCAATCTTGATGAAATCACGATTGCCTACAGCGATCACTGGGCATACAACTATTTGGGTGAACGTGTTCCATTTGACCAGCTTCATGTACTGACCCAAGCAGCAGGTATGCACTGGACAAATCACCATTTCAAAAATGGTCATCGTGCTGAAGAGAATGTGATTGTAGGCTTTAACGTCATTGTCCTTGATGTGGATGAAGGTGTTAATCTTGAAACAGCACATGAGTTGTTGAAAGCTTACAAATTCTTCACTTATACCACCAAGCGGCATACGAGCCTGAATAACAGATTCAGATTGGTAATCCCTATCAATTATGAATTGAAATTGGACTCTGATGACTATAAAGAATTCATGAATAACATCATGAATTGGTTACCTTTCAAGACAGATGAAAGTGCTAACCAACGAGCCAAGAAATGGGAATCTTATGCTGATGGGGAATTCCATTACAATATGGAAGGTGAATTACTTGATGCATTGGTATTCATTCCCAAGACCAGCAAGAATGAACAGTACAAACAAGAATTCCAGAAAGTGGAATCACTTGATAATTTGGAACGTTGGTTCGCTCAACGTATTGCTTCAGGCAATCGTAACAACCAAATGATCAAGTATGCTTTGGCACTTGTTGATAGTGGGATGACTCTTTTGGAAGTAGGTGAACAAGTTAAAGCATTCAATTCTAAATTGAATAACCCACTGCCAAAGGATGAAATTGAAAGTACCATCATGAGATCCGTTGCAAAACGGTTCAACATTTAATAAACAACCATCCCTTTCTTTGGTTATGAAGGGGATGGTTACAATGGAGTTACCATGAGCAACGATATCAATGATCAACTTATCTTGATCGGTGGATTATCGGGTACAGGTAAGAGTGCCTCATTACGTAACATACGTGATCAAGAGGGCTGGCTGTATTTGAACACCGAAGCAGGCAAACGATTGCCCTTCAAGAATAAATTTCAATCTCACCGTATCACCGATCCTTATCAGGTACATGAAGGATTTGATTACGGTACAAATGATCCTTCTATCAAAGGGATCATTGTGGACTCTCTGACTTTCCTTATGGATATGTTTGAGTCCCAGTATGTTCTTACTGCCACCAACACAATGAAAGCCTGGGGGGACTATAATCAATTCTTTAAGGAATTGATGCAGAGCAAGGTTGTTCTGTTTGGTAAGCCAACTATTTTCATTGCTCACGTCAGAGATGATCTGGATGAGAAAGCAATGGAAATGAAAACTGCTGTTCCCATTAAGGGAGCACTCAAGAACAATGGTATTGAAGCTTACTTCTCTACTGTTGTGTCAGCCAAAAAGGTTAATTTGAAAGACATCGACAAGATCAGCAATAACATGTTGATCATTACCGATGAAGAAAAAGAATTGGGATACAAACACGTATTCCAAACACGCATTACCAGTAAAACTACTGGCGAAAGAATCCGTTCTCCTATGGGAATGTTCTCTAAGGAACAAACCTATATTGATAACGATGCCCAGCTTCTGCTGGATCACCTTGACGAGTTCTACCGATAACGGTAAAAAGTCAACCCCCATACCTGAACCAAAGGAAAAATCAAATGAGCCTCTTTAGTAATCTTAGTAACGAAGGACTTGAACAAGCACAAGATCGTTTGGGTGGTTACAGTCCTTTTGAATCCGATATTCATATCGGTAAGATCAAAGCACTGTATGCTGGTAAATCTGCTGGCGGTGCCATGTCTCTCACCCTGTTGGTTGATATTGGTGGCCGTGAGTATCGTGAAGTTCTCTGGGTCACTAACAAGAAGGGTGAAAACTTCTTCTTGAATAAGCAAGACATGAGTAAGAAGGTTCCTCTGCCTGGTTTCACTGTTGCAGATGATATCTGTCTGATTGCTGGTGGTGCTCCTCTGGCTGAACAAGCAACAGAAGAAAAGGTCATTAATGTTTATGACTATGAAGCCAAGAAGGAACTGCCTAAGAGCGTTGAAATGATCACAGCAGTTATTGGTCAAGACATTGCTCTTGGTGTGATTCGTCAAACTGTCAACAAGACAGAAAAGGTTGGTGATGAATATGTACCTACGGCTGAAACCCGTGATGAAAACTTTATTGATAAGGTTTTCCATCCTGTACATAAGCTTACTGTTGCTGAAGCCCGTAACGGAAAGGAAAAGGGTGAATTCTGGGATTCCTGGGTTGAACGAAACAAGGGCCAGATTCGTGACAAGCGTACTGTGAAGGAAGGTGAAGTAGGAACCAAGGGTGCTCCAAAGGCAAGTGGTGTTGCTTCCTCTGCTGCACCACGTCAGAGTCTGTTTGGCCCGAAGAAGTAATAATGATCATTCCAGTATTAGGACTAGACCCCAGTTTACGTAACTGGGGTTTGGCTGAAGGATTACTGGATTTGGAATCTGGCGTACTGACAGACTTGAATCTGACTCTGATAGAAACAGAACCAGATAAAACGAAAGATGTGCGCCAGAATTCAAAGGATCTTACTTCAGCCGAAACATTGGCTTCCGCATTATTTCCTATTGCAAAGAAAGCAAGGTTAATTTTTGTGGAAGTACCTGTTGGTTCACAATCAGCAGCAGCAATGAAGTCTTATGGGATTTGTGTAGGGATACTTGGTGCTCTACGTGCATCAGGATCTCAATTAATTGAGGTTAATCCTACAGAAGTCAAACAGGTATTTACTGGAAATAAGACTGCTACCAAAAAGCAGATGATTGAGACTGCTTTGCAGTACTACCCTGATGCCAACTTTCCTCGTGAAAGAAACAAACCGAATGGTCGTGTCATCGACAAAGCAGAACATGTGGCAGATGCCATTGCTGCTATCCATGCAGGTGTGAGAACACCTGTTTTTCAAAATGTAATGCGATTACTCGCAGAGGTATGAACCAAATGAAGATCACTCTCGTTCAGGCAGAAATCGAAGAAGCCATCACCCAGTACGTGAACTCCACCCTCACTCTGGCTCCAGGTACCAATGTCAGTATTGACCTGTTCAGCCCCCGTGGTTCCACTGACATCAATGCCTCCATTGATCTCATGACCGTGGGTGAAAAGAAGGCTGCTGATGCCAAGGCCGCTGCTGCACCCAAGAAGGCTGAAGAACCTGCCCAGACCACCACTGTGGCTGCTACGGCTGCCCCTGCTCCTGTGGAAACCAAGGTTGCTGAAACCACCACTCCTGTTGTGGAAGAACAGCCTGCTGCTGCTGCCACTGAAGCTGCTGAAGAAGTACCCCCTGCTACCGAAGGCAAGAGCCTGTTCGGTGGCCTGAAGCGCCCCAACAACGCCTAACAAGGTAAGTTGGTAGAAAAACCCCTCCAGGGTAACTTGGAGGGGTTTTTTATTGGTCAGTCTACAAGGTTGTACCATGGATTGAGGGATGGCCCTTGGAACAACATCTCAGGCCCCACAGAGTACCCCAAAGAACCGTCAACGGCTTTGCTGAAGAGGTTATCTGCCACAGTCAGTCCTACCCCATCAGGCATAGGCGCAGACACTGCTACAAGGGCATGTAGCGGGTTATTACGCAGGGTACTGAGAGCAATCTTGGAGATACGAATCTTGTAGTTGTAGAACCACAGCATTCCCATGTTTTCCAAGTAGCCACGAGTACGGCCAGGCAACCGATCATAGTTCACAAACTCTTCTGTGATCCTGGCCAGAGCCTGTTCCTTGGTCAGCCCCTTACGTTGGATCAGGTCATCATAGAGGACAGCCTTGGCCATGAAATCACCGTATTGGACCGCCTTCTGAAGCCCTTGGAACAACGCAGTGTCACGGGAGATGTAACCGTACCGGGCTGCTGTCTTCAGGCCACCAGGAAGCTTGTTAATCTGCTTCTCGATCCATTGGGTGAAGTTACCGGAGGTCAATTCCAGATCTTCAGAGGTCATGCCCACATCAGCAATGGAACTGAACTCACCAGCTTCAATCAATGGCCAGATCGACATACGCATATGGCTGTCAGTAATAGAACGAATCTCGGCCAGTAACTTACGCTCCTTGACCTTATCATCCCCCACAGCACGTAACTCTGCTTCCACTTCAATCTGACGAAGACGTGTCTTGGTGTAAGACTGGATCTCAGACAGTTTTGAAGGCATACCCTTCGCAATGGAACCAAGAGGAACACCACGGCTGACCAGTTGGTATATGTTACTGACGAAGTTGGCCATGGGTACAATCACAGACTTCACAACAATCAAGCTACGCACATCAGCAAAGATGTTCTGAAGTACCTGTTCTGACTTTACGAACCAACGGTAAGCATTAACACCAAAGATACCTACCATCATCTTCTTCACATTCTCTTGTGTCTCAGATGACCAAGTAGAGTTACCAGAGAAGAAGTCACCAACAGATGCATTACGATAACCTGTTACATCTGCCAGCATGTCTTTACGTACCCAGAACTCACCTTCACCATAAGTATCCTTGATGTAGTTGAGTGTGTTTTCAGAGAACAGATTAACAGCATCCTGTTGAACAGCATTAAGCTTGCTGTAATCCAAAAGGTTTACATATTCCTTTTGTTTATCAGGGTTCTTATCAGTGTCCTTGACCCACATGTCATGGAGCTTATCAATCAAGCGTTCATTGACGTTTTGTGCAAGCTTTTCTTCCACTTGACGGCCACGCCATACACCAATCATCTGAGCCAAATGAGTAGAGCCATTAAGCTTGGCTACCATCTTTGGATCAAGGCTACGTTCGTAAGCAAACACCTTACCTGCCTCATCATAGAGAGGCATTAGGTTTTCCACTTGAGCGTTCTCATTGGCAATACGCTTTGAGATGGCTTTCACTAATGCCGGTTCAGTAATACGACCAGCAACCATATCTGTGCTGAAACCATAAGTCTCATCAACACCAGATGCAGTGTGTTTCACATTCTGCATGATGCCTTGGGAGAAAGCAGTCTTACCTGACAGTGGAGCAAAGTAGTAACTGCGACTCTGCTTCACATTGTTAAACTCACTGCCTTTGTACGATGCAACACGTACATAACCCATGGTAGAGAGATCAGTGAACTCCCTGTCATAGGCAACCTTTAACGAAACACCCTGTTGAGGTGTGCTAGGAATGTAGCCCTTGTAATGGTTAAACAAAACATTACCACCACGTACCTTGGACAACTCACCCTTACGCTGACCACTCAAATAATTGAGAACAAACTCCATGCCAGTAGATTCTTTTTGAACCAAGGAAACAATGGAATCCTTGTCACTTTGGTTCAAAGTATCAATTGCATAAAGCGTAACCAGCTTGTCAATCAGCTTGATGGTGTCCTTGCTAGGGGTCTTCCAGGATTTGGTTTTACCCTCACTCAAGAGATTGCCAATAGCATGGGCATTACGAAGAAGGCTTACCCCAGTGATACCTGTGTTCATGTAATGAGCCAGTTGCTTCATCTTCTTCTGATACAGGTTCCAATTCTGGGTATCGCTACCACGGATCAGTTCTTCAATATCATTGATCTCGTTATCCAAAGCAGCCTGATCAACAAACAGATTAAGTACATCAGCGACTGGTTTGTTATCCAAAAGAACTGCCAAATCAGTCTTGGCCATACCCTTGAACATGCTTGTCCATTCAGCCGATGTGACAGCACGGGAGAACTTGGAAGCCATGATATGAGGAACATATTCACGGAACTGTTGACGTAATTGCTGAACAGTTGCACGAACCTGTTTGATCATGTCATAGACAGGAGCATTACTGCTGGTACGACCAACCAGATCATTGATCAGATCATACAATGGTTTTGGAATATCCATTTTGTTCATAATGGATATCACATCTTCAGCTACTCGTTGCCCAATCTGTTCAGAAGCAATGGCAGACAACCCAACAAGTACACGTCCAGCATTACGTTCCAATGCATTACCTTGGTTCAGTTTCTTGCTGAGTTCAAATGACTTGTCAGCAAGAGAGGTCATACTGCCAACAATGTAATCATTGGCAGAATCCATTAACCCACCTGCCTTAGAAGCAACCTGGGCAATGTACATCTCCTCATCATAAGCAATCTGATGCAAACGAGCATTGAGGTTATCAATAGCTTGTAAAACATTTCTGGATTTCTTATCACCAGACAATTGGTCATGAAGCATTTCAATTGCTTGATTGCCAATATTCTCCAAAGCAGCATCCAAAGTCTTAGCTTCATTTTTAAGAGACTTTGGTTTTTCAATTTTGGAGAGAACATTACGAAACTCTTCATTGACAGTAGCCAGGCCAATGAATACAGGTAACATGGTAGTACGCTTAAACCTGTCAACTTCACGCTCAGACTTACCAAGAATGATATTGAACTTTTCAGTTGCGTAGTAACGCTCTGCTTCTATATCAGAAGCATTCGGGTCCATTAAGTCCTCTACCTTCAATGTGCGGGCTACATGAGCATACAACTCTTGGGCACGGGCAATCACATTAGGATTCAAACGAGTTTGGGTAGCCATGACAGCAACATACTGCCTAAAGGTACTTAACTCATTCATATCCATGTTGAACACAGAAGCAACTTTTTCAGTTAAAGCCGTTGCTAAGACAATTTCTGGATCAATGGAAACAACATCACCATCCAAACGAGTTGGATCAATCTCATCCATGTGATTATTCACAAAGATATTCAATGCATCACGGATACCCTCAATACGACTATTCCTGTTTGGTTGAGTCGCATGGAACAAGATAGCACTCTGAGCCAAGGAGGTAAGTTTAGGTTGGGTGCGAATGAGCACACTAGCATTGAACTGAAGATTGGAAAGGAAATCAGTATCAATTTGAGGAGCATGTTTATTGCCCCAAATCAATTGCTTGATTGCCTTGATAACATCCTTGGCCATCTGTACCAACTTAGGGGCACGAGTGTTCTTGAGAGACTTGGTAAGCTGTTCATTTGTTAAAGCCCAAGCCATAAATTCATTCAGAGCACTGGCTTTGCTTACAGCAGGGTCAGCATCAAGATTATCCCGAGCATTTTCAATAGCAGCACGAGCATCCAATACAGCCTGCTTAACTTCAGGCTCCATTTGCTCATTTATTTCACCAGACATGAAAGTATCCATCATAACTTCGATGCGAGAAATAGCATCACTTACTTCAGGTGTAGTTTCACCATTGTAGTGGGCTAAAACGATCTCATAAGAAGCAGCATGAATAAGCTCATGTGTAAGCGTTTCTGTAGATGGGTTTATCAAGTAAATAGTCTTCTCAGGAATAGACACGTATCCATGTACTCCTGCTGCCTGGTTTTGGTTCAAACCAGTAAGACCTTTTTCTTTTTGGTATTGAGCAATTTGTTCATGTGACCCAACAATGATCTTGTATTCCTTAACCCCCATGGAACGAATAATTTGATCATACATTGTCTTTTGTGAATCAGTCATTTCAACTGAACGACCAAGATTCTTGAGTGCTGCCCAACTCAATACACGGACACCAGTAGGATGCTCACGACCAACAGAAGCAAGTTTAGAATCAAATGTGGTATTTGAAGTAGCCACTTCTTTAAGTGTTACTGGTTCATTTGATTTCTCTAAATGGTATCCATACCGCTCATTTAACAAAGCGACAATCTCATCCGTAGTAAACTTGTCTGTACTATTGGTATTGGCATACGGGGATGCAGCAGCAGCCATTTGGTCAATAGATACAGCAACATCCTGTAAAGCTAAGTGACGAGCTTCAACAGATTTAGCAGACCAATTTAAGTTACTGGCTACTACATCAATTGCATACATAATTCTATCAACACTAGCGTTATCTTCATCAATCAAGTCACCTAATGCTCTAATTAAAGATGCGACCATAGGAGCATCTTCCATAAAATCAACAGCACGTTTTTCTTTTTCAGCTTTATTAACTGCAATATCAAACTGCTGTTGTACAATCTCTTTAATCCTTTCTTTCTGATCC
>JACCEA012334397.1_pt1 | contig 18081 bp, 20 predicted proteins | sample 7449851 | NCBI WGS metagenome assembly JACCEA01 (sample SAMN15323453, study PRJNA562643) | freshwater metagenome | isolation source: river surface water | place: USA:Blue River Watershed | collected 2017-08-18
AATCCCTGCTTCTAATATGAAGAAAGAAATCACAAAAATTTTATTCGATCAAGGGTATATTTTAAGTTATAAATTTGAAGATAACTCTGTTCAGGGTTCAATCAAAATTGCACTTAAATATGATAAAGACACGAAAGAGTCAGTTATTAAAGATATCCAAAGAATTAGTAAACCAGGTTTACGTAAGTACGCAAGTTCTACAAACCTCCCAAGAATTTTAAATGGTTTAGGTATTGCTATCGTGTCAACTTCTAAAGGAGTTATGACTGGTAAAATGGCTAAACAATTAAATGTTGGTGGTGAAGTAATTTGTTACGTATACTAATTTTAAAGACCATATAAGATGTCAAGAATAGGTAAAAATCCAATTGCAATTCCAGCAGGAGTAACTGTAGAAGTGAAAGATGCTGTAGTTACAGTAAAAGGAAAATTAGGCGAGCTTACTCAGGAATACTCTGATGTATCAATCAAAATTGAAGATAACAATGTTATCGTTGAACGTGCAACAGATCAAAAAAATGAGCGAGCGAAACACGGATTATATCGTTCGTTAATCAATAATATGATTACGGGTGTAGCGGAAGGTTTCACAAAACAATTAGAATTAGTTGGAGTAGGATATAGAGCTTCAAACCAAGGGCAAAAGTTAGATTTAGCTTTAGGTTTTTCGCATAATATCGTACTAGAAGTAGTTCCTGAGGTTAGTGTTGAAACTATTTCGGAAAAAGGTAAAAATCCGATAGTGAAATTAACTTCATTTGACAAACAATTATTAGGACAGGTTGCTGCTAAAATCAGAGCTTTCCGTAAACCTGAGCCGTACAAAGGAAAAGGTGTTAAGTTTGTTGGTGAGGAAGTAAGAAGAAAAGCAGGTAAATCAGCTTAAAATATAAAGTTATGTCATTAACAAAATCTGAAAGAAGACAAAGAATACAGTTCAGAATCAGAAAGACTGTAAGCGGAACTGCTGCTCAACCTAGACTTTCTGTTTTTAGAAGTAATAAAGAAATCTATGCGCAAATCATAGATGACGTAAACGGTGTGACTATAGTTTCTGCTTCATCGAGAGATAAAGGAGTTGCTACAGGTACTAAAATCGAAACTGCAAATGCAGTAGGTAAATTGATCGCGGAAAAAGCAATTAAAGCTGGTGTTTCAACTATCACTTTTGATAGAGGTGGAAACTTATACCATGGACGTGTAAAATCGTTGGCTGAAGGAGCTAGAGAAGCGGGACTTAAATTCTAAGGTATGTATCAAAATTATAAAAACGTAGAATTAGTGAAACCAGCTGGTCTTGAATTAAAAGATCGTTTGGTGAGTGTTAATCGTGTTACTAAAGTTACTAAAGGTGGTAGAGCTTTTGGTTTTTCTGCTATTGTTGTAGTTGGAGATGAAAACGGAGTAGTAGGTCACGGTTTAGGAAAATCTAAAGATGTTTCTGAAGCAATTGCGAAAGCAGTCGAAGATGCTAAGAAAAATTTAGTAAAAATTCCTTTAAGTGGACAATCTGTTCCTCATGAGCAAAAAGGTAAATTTGGTGGTGCTAGAGTATTCTTAATGCCAGCTTCACACGGTACCGGAGTTATCGCTGGTGGTGCTGTACGTGCGGTATTAGAATCAGTTGGTGTACACGATGTATTATCTAAATCTCAAGGATCATCAAATCCTCACAACGTAGTTAAAGCAACTTTTGATGCTTTATTACAAATGAGAAGTGCTCTTACTGTTGCAAAACAAAGAGGTGTTTCTTTAGATAAAGTATTTAAAGGATAAATCAAGGAGATATGACGAAAATATTAGTAAAACAAGTTAGAAGTAAAATCAACTGTCCTCTAGACCAAAAAAGAACATTAATTGCTCTTGGTATTAGAAAAATGGGTCAAGTTGTTGAGCACGATGCAAGTCCTGCTGTCCTTGGAATGGTAAATAAAGTTAAACACTTAGTTTCTGTTGAAGAAACTAAATAACAATATACATGTTATGAATTTAAGTAACTTACAACCAGCAGAAGGTTCTGTTCACAACCAAAACAAAAGAGTAGGTAGAGGTGAAGGTTCTGGTAAAGGTGGTACTTCGACAAGAGGTCACAAAGGAGCTAAATCACGTTCTGGTTATTCAAAGAAAATTGGTTTTGAAGGAGGTCAAATGCCTTTACAAAGAAGAGTACCAAAATTTGGTTTCAAAAACATCAATAGAGTAGAATATCAAGGTATTAATCTTGATACATTACAAGGTTTAGTAGAAAATGGAGTTATCTCTGAAACTGTAGATTTTACAGTATTTGTTGATACACGTTTGGCTACAAAAAATAGCTTAGTAAAGATTTTAGGAAGAGGTGAGCTAAAAGCAAAATTAAAAGTTAGTGCTCACAAATTTACTGCTACTGCAAAAGCTGCTATCGAAGCTGCTGGAGGAGAAGTGGTAATTCTTTAATCATCATCACTATGAAGAAATTTATAGAATCATTTATCAATGTTTGGAAAATAGAAGAGCTAAAAAATAAAATTTTAGTGACTCTTGGAATTTTACTTGTGTACCGTTTTGGTTCACAAGTAACATTACCAGGTATTGATTCAACTAAATTGCAAAGTTTATCTAATCAAACTGAAGGTGGTATTGGTTGGTTAATTAATGTGTTTACAGGTGGTGCTTTTTCAGAAGCTTCAATCTTCGCATTAGGTATCATGCCATACATCTCTGCATCAATTGTAGTTCAATTAATGGGAATCGCTATTCCTTATTTACAGAAATTACAAAAAGATGGTGAAAGTGGTAGAAAAACTATTAACCAAATTACACGTTGGTTAACTATTGCAATTACATTGGTTCAAGGCCCAGGTTATATTTTTAATTTAAAACAAACCTTACCTGCTGAAGCATTTGTAAATCCTGATTTCTTTACTTTCTTCCCTTTATTCGGGTCAGTATTAATCATCGTTTCGGGAACTATTTTCGCAATGTGGTTAGGAGAAAGAATTACAGAAAAAGGAATTGGTAACGGAATATCATTATTAATTATGGTTGGAATCTTAGCTAGAATGCCAGAAGCATTCATGCAAGAATTTGCATCAGCAATTACAAATGGTGGACCAATGAAAATCATTATCGAAATAATTATTTGGTTATTAGTAATTATAGCTACAATATTATTAGTAATGGCTTTGAGAAAAGTTCAGGTTCAATACGCAAGAAGATCAGTTTCTGGTGATTTTGAATCGGATTCAATGGATGATAATAGACAATTTATCCCATTAAAGTTAAATTCTGCAGGTGTTATGCCAATTATTTTTGCGCAAGCAATTATGTTTATACCTGCTGCACTAGCTGGATTATCTAAGTCTGACACGGCTTTAAGCATTTCAAATATGTTTAAAGATCCATTTGGTTTAGTATATAATGTAGTTTTTGCTTTATTAATTGTAATTTTTACGTATTTTTACACCGCCATTACGGTACCAACAAATAAAATGGCAGACGATTTAAAGAGAAGTGGTGGTTTCATTCCGGGTATTAAGCCAGGTGCAGAAACAGGCGATTTCTTAGATAAGTTGATGTCTTTAATTACCTTCCCAGGTTCATTATTCTTAGCTTTAATTGCAGTGTTCCCTGCGGTTATTCATGGTTTATTAGATGTTCAGGGGGCATGGGCATATTTTTATGGAGGTACTTCGTTAATTATTATGGTCGGAGTTGCAATCGATACGATTCAACAAATCAATTCATATTTGTTAAACAAACATTATGACGGTTTAATGAAGAGTGGTAAAAATAGAAAAGCTGTAGCTTAATTAATTATGGCAAAACAATCAGCAATAGAACAAGACGGAAGCATTGTAGAAGCATTATCTAATGCAATGTTTCGAGTTGAATTAGAAAACGGACACGTTGTAATTGCTCATATCTCAGGTAAAATGCGTATGCATTATATTAAGTTGTTACCAGGAGACAAGGTTAAACTTGAAATGAGTCCTTACGATTTGTCAAAAGCTAGAATCACTTATAGATACTAAAGGCTAATTATATGAAAGTAAGAGCATCAGTTAAAAAAAGAAGCGCAGAATGTATTATCGTGCGTAGAAAAGGTAGATTATACGTTATTAACAAAAAGAATCCTAGATTTAAACAAAGACAAGGATAATTATGGCAAGAATAGCAGGGGTTGATATCCCAAAAAACAAAAGAGGAGTTATCGCTTTAACATACATTTTTGGTATGGGTAGAAGTAGAGCTATTGAGGTTTTAGAAAAAGCCAAAGTAAGCCAAGATAAAAAAGTACTTGATTGGAATGATGACGAGATCGGAGCAATTCGTGAAGCAGTTTCATCATTTAAAATCGAAGGTGAATTACGTTCTGAAATTACATTAAACATCAAACGTTTAATGGATATTGGATGTCAAAGAGGAATCCGTCATAGAGCTGGATTGCCTTTAAGAGGTCAAAGAACGAAAAACAACTCGAGAACAAGAAAAGGTAAAAGAAAAACTGTTGCTAACAAGAAAAAAGCAACTAAATAGTAAATAATATGGCTAAGGCAACTGCAAAAAAACGTAAAGTTATCGTTGAGTCTTCTGGAGAAGCACATATTAGCGCTACTTTTAACAACATCATCATTTCGTTAACAAACAAAAAAGGTGAAGTTATTTCTTGGTCATCAGCTGGTAAAATGGGTTTCAGAGGTTCTAAAAAGAACACTCCGTACGCTGCCCAAATGGCTGCTGAAGATTGTGGAAAAGTAGCTCTTGAAGCTGGACTTAAAAAAGTAAAAGTTTACGTAAAAGGTCCAGGGAACGGTAGAGAATCTGCTATCAGATCTATCCATAACAGTGGAATTGAAGTAACTGAAATTATCGATGTTACTCCAATGCCTCACAATGGATGTCGTCCTCCAAAAAGAAGAAGAGTATAACAATTAGTATAAAACAAAGGTAGGAATTTAGATTATCGAAGGAAAGACCTTAATTCATAATCCCTACCTTAAATTAAAATTTGTAAAATGGCAAGATATACTGGTCCAAAAACAAGAATCGCCCGTAAATTCGGAGAAGCGATTTTCGGAGAAGATAAAGCTTTCGAAAGAAGAAATTATCCTCCAGGTCAACATGGTTTGGCTAAAAGAAGAGGTAAAAAATCTGAATATGCTGTCCAATTAATGGAAAAGCAAAAAGCGAAATATACTTATGGTATTTTAGAGCGTCAATTCAGAAATTTATTTGAAAAAGCATCTGCTGCATCAGGTGTAACAGGTGAAATCTTGTTACAATTATGTGAAGCTCGTTTAGACAATGTAGTTTACAGAATGGGAATTGCTCCTACTCGTAGAGGTGCTCGTCAAATCGTTTCTCACAGACATATCACAGTAAATGGTGAATTGGTTAACGTACCTTCTTACCACTTAAAAGCTGGTGATATTGTAGCTGTTCGTGAAAAATCTAAATCTCTTGAAGCTATCGAACGTTCTTTAGCTAACAACTCTTCTGTATATGAGTGGATTACTTTTAACAACGATACTAAACAAGGTACGTTTGTAACTGTTCCTCAAAGACTTCAGATACCAGAAAATATTAAAGAGCAACTAATCGTAGAGTTGTATAACAAATAATAATTGACATTAGTCGAAGATATGGCAATATTTAATTTTCAAAAGCCCGATAAAGTTATAATGATCGATTCTACCGATTTTGAAGGTAAATTCGAATTTAGACCTTTAGAACCTGGTTATGGTTTAACAGTTGGAAACGCTTTAAGAAGAGTTCTTCTTTCTGCATTGGAAGGTTTTGCTATTACATCTGTAAGAATTGAAGGCGTTGAACATGAATTTTCAACAATTTCTGGTGTAGTAGAAGATGTAACTGAAATTATCTTAAATCTTAAACAAGTACGTTTCAAACGTCAAATTGAAGATATTGATAATGAATCAGTTTCTATCTCACTTTCTGGTAAAGATCAAATTACAGCTGGTGATTTCCAAAAATTTATTTCTGGATTTCAAGTTTTAAACCCAGACTTAGTAATTTGTAACTTAGATAGCAAAACAACTATCAATATGGAACTTTCTATCGAAAAAGGTAGAGGGTATGTTCCTGCTGAAGAAAATAAAAAACCAAATGCTCCTATTGGAACAATTTTTACAGACTCAATTTATACACCTGTGAAAAACGTGAAGTATTCTATCGAAAACTTCCGTGTTGAACAGAAAACAGATTACGAGAAATTAGTTTTCGAAATCAAAACTGATGGTTCAATTAATCCAAAAGATGCATTAACAGAAGCTGCTAAAACGTTGATTCACCATTTTATGTTGTTTTCTGACGAAAGAATCACTCTTGAGGCTGATGAAATTGCTCAAACTGAGTCTTATGATGAGGAATCATTACATATGAGACAACTATTGAAAACTAAATTAGTTGATATGGACTTGTCAGTTAGAGCGTTAAATTGCTTAAAAGCGGCTGAAGTTGATACATTAGGAGACTTAGTTTCTTTCAACAAAAATGACTTAATGAAGTTCCGTAACTTCGGTAAAAAATCATTAACTGAATTAGATGAGTTAGTGGCGAATAAAAACCTTACTTTCGGAATGGATTTAGCAAAATACAAGTTAGATAAAGAGTAATTGCTTCATATTTTGCTCTCCATAGCGGATTGACGCAAGATGAAGTCTAAAATAAAATGTCATGAGACACGGAAAAAAATTCAATCATTTAAGTAGACAAACAGGTCATAGAAAAGCAATGCTTGCTAACATGGCATGTTCACTTATTGAACACAAACGTATCAATACAACTGTTGCTAAAGCAAAAGCTTTAAAACAATTTATTGAGCCGCTTGTAACAAAATCAAAAGAAGACACAACTCACAACAGACGTATTTGTTTTTCTTATTTAAGAAGCAAGTATGCTGTAACTGAATTGTTCAGAACAGTAGCTGATAAAGTTGGAGATCGTCCAGGAGGTTATACTCGTATCATTAAGTTAGGAAACCGTTTCGGGGATAACGCGGATATGGCTATGATTGAACTAGTAGATTTCAACGAAATTTATTCAACTGCTAAAAAAGAAGTTAAAAAAGCATCTACTCGTAGAGGTAAAGCTAAAAAAGCTGATGAAACTGCCGGAGAAGCTCCAGCTGCTGAGTCAACTGATACAACAGAAGCTTCTGAATAATTATGAATCATTTGATTTAAATATAAAAAAGGATAAACAAATTTTTGTTTATCCTTTTTTTTTGTAATTACTAAAACGTAATTTTGCAAAATTAAACTATACAACTAATAAAAAGTTTCCTACTTTTTATACAAAACTACAACAACCCATGAAATACAACGACAAACAACAAGCTATTCTTCTTCTAAAAGATGGAACCATTTTCCACGGAAAATCAATTGGAATTTCAGGAACAACTTTTGGGGAAATTGCATTCAATACCGGAACAACAGGTTATCAAGAAATTTTTACTGATCCATCTTACTATGGTCAAATTATGGTAACTACCAATGCACACATAGGAAATTATGGTGTAAATGTGAATGAAGTAGAGTCAGATAGTGTAAAAATATCAGGTTTAGTATGCAAAAACTTCAGTATGAATTATTCTCGTGAAGATGCTTCTGAAAGTTTATACGAGTATTTTGAAAAACAAAACCTAATAGTTATTTCTGACGTAGATACACGTGCTTTAGTTAGTTATATCAGAGATAACGGAGCGATGAATGCAATAATTTCTACTGACGGGACTTCAATCGAAGAATTAAAAAGCAAATTAAACCAAGCGCCTAACATGGAAGGTTTAGATTTGGCTTCTGTAGTTTCAACTAAGGATCCTTATTTCTTCGGTAATGAAAAAGCTACTTATAAAATTGCAGCTTTAGATTTAGGTATTAAAACAAATATTTTAAGAAACTTAGCTAAACGCGATTGTTATATCAAAGTATATCCTTACAACGCTACTTTTGAAGATATGAAAGCGTTTAATCCTGATGGATATTTCTTGTCCAATGGACCTGGTGATCCTGATCCTTTGTTTTCTGCACAAGAAGTAGCAAGAAATATCTTAGCTGAAAACAAACCTCTTTTCGGAATTTGTTTAGGGCATCAAGTAATTGCTTTAGCAAACGGAATTTCAACTTACAAAATGTTTAACGGTCACAGAGGAATCAATCATCCAGTAAAAAATTTAGTGACTGGTAAAGGTGAAATTACTTCTCAAAATCACGGTTTCGCAGTGAATAAAGAACAATTAGAAAATCATCCAGATTTCGAATTAACACACGTGCATTTAAATGATGGAACCGTTGCCGGAATGAGAATGAAATCTAAAAACTGTTTCTCAGTGCAATATCACCCAGAAGCAAGTCCAGGACCACACGATTCTAGCTATTTATTTGATGAATTTATAGAGAATATCAAATCTTCAAAAAACTAAAACGTTATCGTTTATAAGTTTTAATTTAAAACGGTTCCTAAAAATAAAATATAATTAACTTTGTTACATTCATAATCGACTCCAGCGGAGTCATCTATTTATAAAACTTATAACTATGAGCATAATAATAAAAGTTCACGCAAGACAAATATTAGATTCAAGAGGTAATCCAACAGTAGAAGTAGATGTTATTACTGAAAACGGCATTTTAGGTAGAGCGGCAGTTCCGTCAGGAGCATCAACTGGAGAACACGAAGCGGTTGAATTACGTGATGGAGGAAAAGCCTTTATGGGTAAAGGTGTTTTAAAAGCCGTTGAAAATGTAAATTCAACTATAGCTTCAGAATTAGTAGGAATGTCAGTTTTCGAACAAAATGCTATCGATAAAATGATGATAGAGTTAGATGGTACGCCAAATAAATCTAACTTAGGTGCTAATGCTATTTTAGGTGTTTCTTTAGCGGTAGCCAAAGCGGCTGCTAACGAATTAGGTATGCCTTTGTATCGTTATGTAGGTGGGGTTTCTGCTAATACATTGCCAGTTCCAATGATGAATATTATCAATGGAGGTTCACATTCAGATGCACCAATTGCATTTCAGGAATTTATGATCATGCCAGTAAAAGCGACCTCTTTTACACAAGCTATGCAAATGGGAACAGAAATTTTCCATAACCTTAAAAAGGTTTTACACGACCGTAATTTATCTACAGCAGTAGGTGATGAAGGTGGTTTTGCTCCTAATTTAGCAGGCGGAACGGAAGATGCATTAGATTCAATCAAATTAGCTGTAACGAATGCAGGTTATACTTTTGGAGATGATATCATGATTGCCTTAGATTGTGCTGCTTCAGAATTTTATGTAGATGGAAAATACGATTATACAAAATTTGAAGGCACTGGTGGGAAAATCAGAACTTCAGAAGAACAAGCGGATTATTTAGCAGAATTAGCGGCAAAATATCCTATTATTTCTATCGAAGATGGAATGTACGAAGATGATTGGAAAGGCTGGAAATACTTAACAGATAAAATTGGAAATAAAGTACAATTAGTAGGTGATGATTTATTTGTAACGAATGTTGATAGATTATCTCGTGGAATCAACGAAGGAATTGCTAATTCAATCCTAATTAAAGTGAACCAAATTGGAACGTTATCTGAAACGATTGCAGCAGTAAATATGGCGCATAATGCAGGATATACTTCAGTAATGAGTCACCGTTCGGGAGAAACAGAAGACAATACTATTGCAGATTTAGCAGTAGCTTTAAACTGTGGGCAAATTAAAACAGGTTCCGCTTCTCGTTCTGATCGTATGGCAAAATACAACCAATTGTTACGTATTGAAGAAGAATTAAACGAAGTGGCTTACTTTCCAGGTGCAAATGCCTTTAAAGTGAAGTAATTATATTTCAAAATATTTAGTAAAAACCAATAAGCGAAAGTTTATTGGTTTTTTGTTTTTTAATGAAGTGTGTTTTGTTAAAGTGTATAGATTTTATATATACCAAGTGTGCAATTTATCTATCTATTAATTTTAAAATTCAAGAATTAATTATTAAATTCGCAACAAACAAAATTATACTTACAAAATATATATATATTATCATGTCGAAAAATGCAATTATAGAAATTGATGGTAATAAATTTGAACTTCCTGTTATGGTTGGAAGCGAAAATGAAACTGCTATCGATATTAGTAAATTAAGAGATTTATCAGGAGCAATAACTTACGATCCAGGATATAAAAATTCAGGAGTATGTAAAAGTGATATCACTTTCCTAGATGGAGAAGAAGGAATCTTAAGATACCGTGGGTATTCTATTGAAGATTTAGCGGATAAGGCAGACTTTTTAGAAGTTTCTTATTTAGTGATTTTTGGAGAATTGCCAACAAGAGAACAATTAGCAGATTTCGAAACTAATATTCGTAAATATACTTTAGTTAACGAAGAAATGAAAAACATCATTGATGGTTTTCCAAAAACAGCTCACCCAATGGGCGTTTTATCTGCGTTAACAAGTGCACTTACTGCTTTTAATCCTAAAGTGGTAAATGTTGAAAACGAAAAAGAAATGTACGAAGGTATTTGTAAAACTATGGGTAAATTCTTAGTTTTAGCTACTTGGACGTACAGAAAAAGCATGGGATTCCCATTAAATTATTACGATAACACAATTGGGTATGTAGAAAACTTTATGCAATTGATGTTCAAATTGCCTACAGGACCATACGCTGCGAATCCAACTGTGGTTGCCGCATTAGATAAATTATTCATTTTACACGCAGATCACGAACAAAACTGTTCAACTTCTACAGTTAGAATGGTAGGGTCTTCTCACGCGGGTTTATTCGCTTCAATTTCTGCAGGAGTTTCAGCACTTTGGGGACCATTACACGGTGGTGCTAATCAGGCCGTTTTAGAAATGTTAGAAGCAATTCAAAAAGATGGTGGTGATGCAGATAAATATTTAGCAAAAGCAAAAGATAAAAATGATGAATTCCGTTTAATGGGATTCGGACATAGAGTATATAAAAATTTCGATCCAAGAGCGAAAATCATCAAAAAAGCAGCTGACGAAGTGTTAGCGGAATTAGGTGTAGATGATCCAATTTTAGCTATCGCGAAAAGATTAGAAGAAGCCGCTTTAGTTGATCCTTATTTCGTAGAAAGAAAATTATATCCAAACGTAGATTTCTATTCTGGTATTATTTACCGTGCTTTAGGAATTCCAACTGATATGTTTACTGTGTTGTTCGCAATTGGTCGTTTACCAGGATGGATCGCACAATGGAAAGAAATGCGTGTAAATAAAGAACCAATCGGTCGTCCAAGACAAGTTTATACTGGTCATCCTTTAAGAGACTTCGTGAAATTTGAAGACAGATAATAAAATAAAAAATCCCGATTTTAATCGGGATTTTTTATTTTAGGTAATTCCTACATCGGAGCTGTCTCTTCGCAAATTCTTAAATTAATCATAAAATATATCTTCGCGACTGCGCGTCTTTGTGGCTTATTCGAAAATAAATGCCTTTTTACTTGACAACGCCCATCTCACAATTGTATATTTGCAAACGGTTTAAAAAAAATATACGTTTTTAAATCATAAACTTTTAAATCATATTATATGAAATTATCTCACTTCCAGTTTAACTTACCAGAAGAATTATTAGCAGAATTTCCTTCAGAAAACAGAGATGAATCTCGTTTGATGGTTGTACATAGAAAAACAGGTGAAATAGAACATAAAATGTTTAAGGATATTATCGATTATTTCGATGATGGAGATGTAATGGTTTTGAATAATACAAAAGTTTTCCCAGCTCGTTTATACGGAAATAAAGAAAAAACCGGTGCAAGAATTGAAGTGTTCTTATTAAGAGAATTAAATGCAGAACAACGTTTATGGGATGTTTTAGTAGATCCAGCTCGTAAAATTAGAATTGGTAATAAATTATACTTTGGTGATGACGATTCATTAGTAGCAGAAGTTATTGATAATACCACTTCACGTGGAAGAACTTTACGTTTTTTATATGATGGTTCTTATGAAGAATTCAGAGAAAAATTAATCGAATTAGGAGAAACTCCAATTCCAAAATATATTAATCGTGAAGTAACTCCAGAAGATGCTGAACGTTACCAAACGATTTATGCTAAAGAAGAAGGTGCTGTAGCTGCTCCAACTGCTGGTTTACACTTTTCTAAGCATTTAATGAAACGTTTAGAAATTAAAGGGGTCAATTTTGCAGAAGTTACATTACACGTTGGTTTAGGTACTTTTAATCCGGTGGAAGTTGAAGATTTATCTAAACACAAAATGGATTCGGAAGAAATGGTAGTTACACAAGAAGCTTGTGATATCATTAACGGTGCCAGAGCAAAGAAAAAGAAAGTATGTTGTATCGGTACAACTTCAATGCGTGCCATGGAAAGTACAGTTTCTTCTATGAGAACTTTAAATCCTTACTCAGGTTGGACAAATAAATTCATTTATCCACCGTATGATTTTAGTTTGGCAGATGCAATGGTTTCTAACTTTCACACACCGAAATCAACTTTGTTAATGATGGTTTCCGCTTTTTGTGGACACGATTTAATGAAAAAAGCTTACGATATCGCCATTAAAGAAAAATATAATTTCTACTCTTACGGAGATGCCATGTTAATTTTATAATCTAATATTAATATTGGGAAATCTGTTTCGAAACTTCAGGATTGTTTAAGATTCATATAAAAATAAAAAAACCCAACATTTTGTTGGGTTTTTTTATGTCTCATTTTTTTTCTACTTTTACGCAACTAAAATTACTATAATGAACTTTCTAAATACTAAAGAATTCGCAAAAAGCCTAGATGCACAAGATGAATTGCATAAATATAAAAACGAATTCTATTTTCCTCAACATAATAATAAAGATGTTATTTACTTTACTGGTAACTCTTTAGGTTTACAGCCAAAATCTACAAAAAAATATGTAAATGAAGTTATGGATGATTGGGCCAACATGGCTGTAGAAGGTCATTTTTATTCTGAGAAACCATGGTGGGATTATCACGAAAGATTTTGCAATCCATTATCGAAAATTGTTGGAGCAAAACCTTCAGAAGTAGGTGTGATGAATACACTTACTGTCAATTTACATTTATTGCTAGTTTCTTTTTACCAACCAAAAGGAAAAAGAATTAAGATTTTATGTGAAGAAAAAGCCTTTCCATCAGATCAGTATATGTTGCAAAGTCAAGTGAAATTTCACGGTTTTGCTCCAGAAGAGGCAATTGTTGAAATCAAGAGAAGAGACGGCGAATTAACAACCAGACAAGAAGATATCTTAGCCAAAATTGAAGAATTAGGTGACGATTTAGCGCTTGTTTTCATTGGCGGTGTGAATTATTACACAGGTCAAGTTTTCGATATGAAAACCATCACAGCTGCCGGACATAAAGCGGGTGCGCTAGTTGGTTGGGATTTAGCGCATGCGGCAGGAAATATCGAATTGAATTTACACGACTGGCAAGTAGATTTTGCCGCTTGGTGTAGTTATAAATACATGAATTCCGGACCAGGAAATGCCTCTGGTTATTTTGTGCACGAGAAACATCATACCAATAAAGAATTAAATCGTTTTGCTGGTTGGTACGGTCATAACAAAGAACGTCGCTTCTTAATGGAACCTAACTTTGATGCCGTGGAAGGAGCAAATGGTTGGCAAGTAAGTAATTTACCAATTTTATCGTTAGCGCCATATTTAGCTACAGTGGAAATGTTTGCCGAAGTGGGTATGGAAAAATTAATCGCCAAAAGAAATGTAATTACTTCTTATTTAGAATTTATTCTTCACGAAATCGATGCTGCCATTGATGGAACTGAGTTTGAAGTCATCACACCATCAAATCAATCTGAACGTGGTTGTCAACTTTCGGTATATTTACACGGACAAGGTAAAGAATTATTTACTTACTTGATGCAAAATGGTGTAGTTACAGATTGGCGTGAACCAAACGTAATTCGATTGGCTCCGGTTCCGTTTTATACCTCTTTTGAGGATATCTATAATTTCGGACAAATATTAAAACAAGGTATTTTATCTAAATAAAAATATAGAAAAAACCAGACAGCTTATTCAAAACTGTCTGGTTTTTAATTTTAAGCTAAAACTAAAGTTGGAATTTCTATTTGATTTAATTCTAATTTATAATTTTCAATTTGTTTTTGAATTTTAGTGCTTTCTTTTTGGAAGAATTTGGTATTCGAAAATAATTCTTGATAGTAGCTAATACCTTCTAATAAATTATTTTTAAAAGAATTCCATTTTTTAATTTGTCCAGTTGAGATTTCGGAACTAAAATCTGAGATTTCATTTTTCAAATAATCTACATACATTTTTAACTCTTTTACAAATACATTGGGTCTATTGGTATCTGTCATTACATTTGCATTTCCATAAATGTGTTTTACCATGTTTACTAACGAGATTTTTTGGTCGAAATAAGCTAAATTAGGTCCAGGACAAATTACAACTCCTTGTTGTTGTCCTTTTATTTTGATGTCATTCTCCAAGTAAGCTGCATTTACCAAACCTACACAAAGACAAGCTTTATCCGTGATTTTAGCTTTTGATTTTTCAAATTCTGTTTCAGAAAGTTCATTTTTAATAGCTTCTAATTCTTCTAGTTTGATATCTTGATATTTTTTAGAAGCCATACATAAGCCTTTTTCATCATGTTCTTTGCTTAATGCTAATAAGCGTTTCGGACAAGAACTTCCAGCGTTATTTTCGTCAATTCTTTTTTGCTTCCAAAACTCGTTTGAGGTTCCTTTAACCGAATTAAAAGGTACACCAAGAGGCGAAATATTACTTAAATAAAAATCGTTTTCTTTGGCATTGGCTAATAAAGTTCGAGTTTCGTTGTCCATCGATGTGGCTTCTGGCACTAATAAAAAAGGAGAACCCCATCCAATTGCATCTAAATGATATTCCTCAAGTAAAAACTCATGTTCTTCGGCAGTGCCAATTCCGCCTTGAGCGGTAATTTTTAACTCCATGGGATTTTCTGGAGCAAACATTTCTTTTTGTTTTAAGGCTTTTACCAATAATTCATGGGCGGATTGAATCAATTGTTCTTTCTTTTCTTTAAATTCTTGTAAAATCGGTCCTAAAAGAAAACCGTCTGTTGCAAAAGCATGGCCACCACAATTTAAACCAGACTCTATTCGGTATTCGGAAACCCAAAGTCCTTTTTTAGCTAAGAAATTTCCTTGAATCATAGCTGAACGAAAATCGCTTACTTTTAAAATTATTTTCTTTTTTAAATTCGAATTCAAATCTGGAAAAAAATCTTTAAAGTTTTCGAAATAACTATACAATCTTGGATTCATTCCTGCAGAAAGTACCACCGATGAATTTAACGTACTATTTGCAAAACCGCGAAGCGCTGAATGGGCATCATTAAATTCAATAGGCAATTGTTCGTTTTTGTTGAAATTATCTTTGTCCACTTTCGTCATGATATTCACATCAATTTCGCCAGACGATAGATGTTGTTCAAGGTAATTTTTGATGTGGTCTTTTATCATCACACCTTCATCAATAAAACTTTGCAATCCTTTTTTTAAATCCGATTTATTAGGTAATATACCAATGAAATTTTCTAAAGAAGTTTTGCTCTCTGTTAATTCATTTTTAAAATTTTCGAATTTTTCTTTCACTATCGTGTCCATCAAATTCAAATAATGTGTAATTCTTTCAGCTCTGTAATCGTGAATTTTTTGCGTAATTTCTTGATACGGAATACTGAATTTTTCGCTATAAAAAGCGCGCATTTTTTCAATCACTTCATCATCGGTAATTGAAACAACAGAAGAAATTCCGTATTGAGCTACACGTATCGGACTGTCAATAGTGTAAGCCAATCCCATGACTGGAATATGAAAAGTATGGGCAGGTTTGTTTATCATATGATTTCGTTTAATATCTAATCTTCAAAGATGGTTCTTTCGCTGAAAAAAAAAGATGATATTTATCATGTCAAACAACTAGTAATTATTTGCTGAAATATTAAGTTACAGCAGTAAAAAAAACATTTTTTAAAATTCAGATGAAACACTAACTTTGTAGCATATAACTTTACAATTTAGAAGGTGAAAAACCATATCCTATTATGAATAAGCAACAAAAAATAGAAAACTTCGATCCATCTCAGCCAGGTTTAGCTGATGCTACCGTTTTTGGATTGCCATTTACAGCAGAAGAATCAGAAATTATTATCATTCCTGTGCCTTGGGAAGTAACGGTAAGTTATGGGTCTGGTGCCTCTGAAGGTCCAAATGCCGTTTTTGATGCTTCTTTTCAAGTAGATTTATTGCATCAAGATTTTCCAGAACTATGGAAACTTGGAATTTATATGGATGAAGCGCCCGAACAATGGGCCAAAAATTCTGAAAAATATAAAGATTTAGCGCAGCCAATTATCGAAGCTTTAGAAAATGGAGAGGATTTAGAAACATTTCCTGCATTACAAGAAGACTTACATAAAATTAATAAAGCTTGTAGAACTTTGCATACAGAAGTAAAAGACAAAGTTTTATATTGGCAAAATAAAGGTAAAAAAGTGGCGCTTTTAGGAGGTGATCACAGTACGCCACTTGGGTATTATGAGGCTTTAGCATCGCAACATGAAAGTTTCGGAATTTTGCATTTAGATGCACACATGGATTTACGAATTGCTTATGAAGGTTTTACATATTCGCACGCTTCAATTATGTATAATACGCTGCAACTTCCACAAGTTTCAAAAATTGTGCAAGTTGGAATTAGAGATTTTTGCGAACAAGAAGTTGATGTGGTGAATGATTCTAAAGGAAGAGTTATCGTTCATACCGATTCAGATATGAAAGCAAAAGCTTTTGAAGGGCAAACTTGGAAGCAACAATGTGAAGAAATTATTGCGCAATTACCACAAAAAGTAACCATTTCATTTGATATTGACGGAATGTATCCTTGGTATTGTCCAAATACCGGAACTCCAGTTCCAGGTGGATTTTCTTTTGAGCAAGCTACATATTTGTTTAATTTATTAGCCAATTCAGGAAAAGAAATTATTGGTTTTGATTTAGTGGAAGTAGCTCCAGGTGAAAACGATGATTGGGATGGCAACGTTGGTGCAAGAATGTTGTTTCACATGTGTGGGATTTTAGCCAAATCACAAAAGTTAGAAGTAGGTCAAAAATTAAAATTTTAATACTTTTTTTTAAAATTATATAATTCATTTGGTAATGTTTATTCGTTACTTTGTTACATACTAATTTAAAATTTACTATTATGAAAAATGCATGTGTGTTGATGTTGAGTTTATTATTTGTTTCATGCCAATTTCAAAATAAAGAGGAAATTGAAAAAGCGAAACAAGCTAGTATTGACTCTATGAAAACGGAAATAGAGAAACAAAGAGTTGTAGATTCTATGGAAACAGAATTAGCCAAAGCTAACGAAGAAAACCAAGTTTTAGAACAAAACAAAACAGTTGTGGTGAATCAAACCACAACTACTCCGGCAGCTCCAAAAAAGAAAGGTATGAGTAATACCGCAAAAGGTGCTTTAATTGGTGCGGGTGTTGGTGCTGTTACGGGGGCAATTGTGAGTAAGAAAAAAGGAACAGGTGCTATTATCGGCGGTGTTGCGGGCGCAGGTGTTGGTGCTGGAACAGGCGCTATCATAGATGCAAATAAGAAAGAATAAGAAATCGGTTGTATAAAGAATGCGCAGGGTTTAATTTTAATCCTGCGCTTTTTTGTTTTTAAAAAGTATAATTGGTAGCGATTAAAATGTAATAATTACAATAAATTGAGGAATAAACCTTATTTTTGTACTCTTATTATTAAGTAAATTTCATGCAAAATCCTAAAAAAATTGCAGTTGTTGGTTCTGGTTTAGTTGGAACGTTATTAGCAATATATCTAAAAAAAAGAGGTCATACTGTTCATGTTTATGATAGAAGTCCAGATATAAGAAAAATCAATTTCACTGGTCGTTCTATAAATCTTGTCTTATCAGACAGAGGCGTGAAAGCGTTGCGAGATGTTGGTTTAGATCAGGAAGTTTTAGGTATTGGTATTCCTGTAGAAAAACGCGCTATTCATACGGGTTC
>JACCEA010356919.1_pt1 | contig 18078 bp, 21 predicted proteins | sample 7449851 | NCBI WGS metagenome assembly JACCEA01 (sample SAMN15323453, study PRJNA562643) | freshwater metagenome | isolation source: river surface water | place: USA:Blue River Watershed | collected 2017-08-18
AATAAGCGCGACAGAAACTGGGTGGCTAATATAGGCTTCACCACTTTTGCGGAATTGACCCTCGTGAGCAGCTTCGCTAAAACGATAGGCTTCCCAAACTTGCTCGATATCTTTGGTTTTAAGGTATTTTTTGAGTGCCTGCGTGAGCTGAGAATCTTCAGTATCCGCAGGCAAAAGAGGTGCAGCAGGTTCTAAAAACGCTGCTGACCGTTTTGCTACATGATGGTTTTTATCCTTCGGCATGTCACGTATCGACTACAAGTGACAAAACCGAATTAAGCGTGACCGCGACTAAGAACTTCCAGGCCTACTTTACCCGCCGCAATTTCACGCAATGCCAAAACTGTTGGTTTATCTTTGCTACCGTAATTTGTGACCAATGGCTCAGAACCATTGGCTAATTGACGTGCGCGGTAAGCAGCTGCCAAAGTTAATTGAAAGCGATTTGGGATTTGCTCTAAGCAATCATCTACAGTCATTCTAGCCATGACCTACTCCTAAACTTTTAGAATTATAAGAAACTAAATAAGCCCTTTGATCAACTCAGCATGACGAACCAGTTGTTTGTCACATTTGAGTCGTTGGGTTCGAACAATCGCCATCAAATCATGTAGCGCCTGCTCAAATTCGTCGTTGATTGTAACATAATCGAACTCACCCACGTGGCTCATCTCGCTGCGCGCGGCAGCTAAACGCTTAGCAATGACCTCTTCACTATCTTGGCCACGGCCACGCAAACGCGCCTCCAACTCAGGAATTGACGGTGGCAGAATGAAAATGCTGACTGCTTCTGGATAAAGCTTTCTGACTTGAGCTGCGCCTTGCCAATCAATTTCCAAAATCAAATCATTGCCCAACGCTAAAACTTCATTCACGCGCGTTTTTGAAGTGCCATAACGCGCACCATGCACATGGGCGCTTTCTAGAAAGTCACCCGCATCGAGCATCTTTAAAAAAGTGGCCTCGTCTACAAAGTGATAATCCTCACCATTTTCTTCACCAGGACGTGGTTGACGCGTGGTGTAAGAAATAGAAAGCTTAATGCGCTTATCGGCCTCTAACATGGCACGCACTAAACTGGTTTTGCCTGCGCCAGAAGCAGCAGTGATAATAAATAAATTGCCTGACATCTTTAGTTTCCGATTGATTACTCGATATTTTGAATCTGTTCGCGCATTTGTTCAATCAAGACTTTTAAGTTCATTGATACTTGCGAGGTTTCCACAGAAACCGATTTTGAACCCAAAGTATTGGCCTCGCGATTAAGCTCTTGCATCAAAAAGTCTAGTCGTTTACCCGCTAATTTATTGTCGTCCAAAATACGTTTCACTTCTGCTACGTGGGCAGTCAATCTAGTGAGCTCTTCATCCACATCAATACGCTGGGCGAATAAGACCAACTCTTGCCGAACACGCTCTTCATCAACGCTGTTTAGCGCCTCTTGTAATTTAGCCGTTAAACGCGCCTGATATTCTTTCACTTGCTGCGGCAACAATGGTTTTACTTTAGCAACCAAGGCTTCGATTTCAGCCAGACGATCCAAAATCAGCACCTTCATTTTGGCACCTTCACGAGCTCGAGAATCGCTCATATCTTGCAAGATTTGCTGCAAACAATCTTTTACAACTTCAGCAAATTGATCATTCGCCAATTCTTGATTTTGCACCACACCAGGCCAATGTAAAATTTCAGAAATTGAAAGCGGCTGACTCTCGGGAAATTTTGTTTTCAAGTCTTTAGAAACTTCAACCAGTTGGTTAAGCACGGCATCATCAAGATTCAATGATTGCGTGGCCTCGGATCGGCGCACAAAACTCATGCGACACTCTACTTTGCCACGGCCTAATTTGGCCGAAATCAATTCGCGCACTAGTGGTTCAAAGCTACGCAAATGCTCATCTAATTTTAGATGTAGTTCTAAATAACGATGATTAACCGAGCGCAGCTCAATCACTAAAACACCGTTGTTAATTTCTCGCTCCAAAGAAGCGAAACCGGTCATGCTGTAAATCATAAATAACTCAATTTTGTGTGTATGGTTGGATGGTATCAAATCCTGCGGGCTAATTCGATGAATATCTGGCTTATAATGCCATCCATTAAGTACATGCAAATTAGGAAATCCAAAAATGAGTAATCTTCAACGACCCAGCGGTCGTAGTGCCAACCAACTTCGAAGCGTTGAAATCATCCGCAATTACACAAAACATGCTGAAGGCAGTGTGCTGGTGAAGTTTGGTGATACCCATGTGCTTTGTACTGCCAGCGTGGACGAAAAAGTGCCTGGCTTTTTGAAAGGCAAAGGGCAAGGCTGGGTGACGGCAGAGTATGGCATGTTGCCACGCTCAACTGGCAGTCGCATGGATAGAGAAGCCGCCAAGGGTAAGCAATCTGGCCGCACTCAAGAAATTCAGCGTTTAATTGGCCGTAGTTTGCGCGCGATTATTGACCTAGAAAAATTAGGTGAGCGCAGCATTCAAATTGACTGTGATGTGATCCAAGCCGACGGTGGCACAAGAACAGCAAGCATTACGGGTGCTTATGTTGCTTTGCATGATGCCATTTCATTTTTATTGGCCAAAAATTTAATCAAAGAGTCTCCACTGAAGGACTCCGTGGCGGCTATTTCGGTGGGCGTTTACAAAGGGCTGCCTGTGCTAGATTTAGATTATCTTGAAGACTCTGACTGCGATACTGATATGAATATAGTCATGACAGGCAAAGGTGGTTTTGTTGAGATTCAAGGCACCGCAGAAGGTGAGGCTTTTAGTGATGCGGACATGCAAGCCATGTTAGTTTTAGCTAAGGCTGGTATTACTGAGCTTTCGGCAAAACAAACACAAGTCTTGGGTGCTTAATGCAGCTTCCTTTTAAAAAACTGGTCATTGCTTCGGGCAACAAAGGTAAATTGCGCGAGCTTGAGCATTTGCTTGCCCCGCTCGGTTTAGAAATTATTCCGCAAAGCACTTTAAACGTGCCTGAAGCCGAAGAACCGCATGTTACCTTTATCGAAAACGCATTAGCAAAAGCGCGTCATGCCAGCAAAGTGACGGGCTTGCCTGCTTTGGCAGATGATTCAGGTTTATGTGTTGACGCCCTACAAGGCGCACCAGGTGTTATTTCAGCAAGATATGCTTGCGAAAATGCAGACACCCCAAAATCTGATGAACGCAATAACGAAAAATTGCTGAAAGTAATGGCAAACGAAAAAAATCGTCACGCGCATTTTTATTGTGTGATTGTTTTAGTGAGACACGAAAACGACCCCGAACCTATTATTGCTGAAGGTATTTGGTCGGGCGAAATTTTGACCGAATTAAAAGGCAATGATGGTTTTGGTTATGATCCTTTATTTTTGGATGCCAAAACGGGCAAAACTGTCGCGGAGTTACCTTTAGAAATTAAGAGCCGCATTAGCCATCGTGGCCACGCCATGACAAAATTGCTACAAAAACTTGAAAGACTGGCTTTATGAGCGATCAATCAAAATGGCCGAAATGGTTACGTGACGACGGTAGCGTTGTGTCCTGCACCGAAAAAGTCAAGGTCATGTCCGAAAACTTTGATGAACTTAAACAAATCGCCCAAGACGCGCTTGAGGATGGCTTGTTAATGGAAGTTTCAGAAGCGCAAATGCGCAAAGCTTTACATCAATTAGTGGATGACTTAATCAACCCGTATCCTGGCAATAAAACAAGCAACAACGAGTAATGATTCCTATCGTTCCGATTGAAAATGCATCACCCCCAGATGCAAACGCACCACTGACAGGCAGCAATACCATTTCTGGACTAAAAAACCCGCCACCGCTTGCACTTTATATTCACATTCCTTGGTGCGTACGTAAATGTCCTTATTGTGACTTTAACTCCCACGAAAATAAGGCAAATATTCAAGAAAATGCTTATATTGATGCACTAATTGCCGATTTGGAGCAAGCAACCCCTCAAATTTGGGGCCGAAAGATACGTTCCGTATTTTTTGGAGGTGGTACGCCTAGCCTATTTTCTGCAGAAGCGATTGATAAAATACTCAGCCATGTTCGCATGCTAACGCCTTTAGAATACGACGCAGAAATTACACTAGAAGCTAATCCTGGCACGGTTGATGCAGGTCATTTTGCTGGATATAAACAAGCCGGCGTTAATCGTGTTTCACTTGGCATTCAAAGTTTTGATGATCGTTATTTGAACGCTATCGGCAGGATACACGACAAAGGCCAGGCTTTGGCCGCAGCAGAATTAGCACTAAAAACTTTTGACCGCGTGAATCTAGATGTGATGTACGCACTACCTAATCAATCGCTAGAAGACGCCTTGCGCGATGCCAAACAGGCATGCGCACTTGAACCTAGCCACCTCTCTTTCTACCATTTAACGCTTGAGCCCAACACACCCTTTCATCGCACGCCACCTAGCTTGCCTGATGAAGATGCCAGCGCAATCATGCAAGAAAGAATTGAAGAAGTGTTGGCTGAGCATAATTATCTTCACTACGAAACTTCAGGCTTTGCTCAGGACGGAAAACAATGCCGCCACAACCTCAATTACTGGACCTTTGGTGACTACTTAGGCATAGGCGCAGGCGCGCACAGCAAGCTCAGCTTTCACGACAAAATTATTCGCCAAACCCGTCATAAACATCCCAATCGCTATTTGGAACACGCAATAAAAGGCGAAGCGATTGACCAAGAATGGAGCATTCCAAAAGACGAATTGGGTTTTGAATTTATGATGAACGCCTTGCGGCTCATTGATGGATTTGAATTGGATTTGTTTGAACAACGCACAGGCTTAAGTCCCATGCTAATCAACAACAAGCTTAAAAAAGCGCAAGAAAAAGGCTTGATAGAACAAAAACGCTCGCCAGAAAACCGCATCCTAATCAAACCTACTTTATTAGGACAAAGATTTCTGAACGAGCTTTTACAGTTGTTTTTGCAATAAATTAGGCTAAGGATTTTCTAGCGCGGGCAATGGCTTGTTTGACTTGCGCTGGCGCCGTTCCGCCAATGTGGTTGCGACTTGCCAACGATCCCTCAAGCGTCAACACTTGGTAAACATCATCAGAAATCTGCGCACTAAATTTTTGCAATTCAGCTAAAGGCAAATCAGCTAAATCACAACCTTTTTCCACCCCATGACGTACCGCCAAAGCGACCACTTCATGCGCATCACGGAATGGCATGCCTTTTTTAACTAGATAATCTGCCAAATCTGTAGCCGTCGCAAAACCTTCTAGCACGGCACGACGCATATTCTCTTTATTGACTGTTAAACCTGTTGTGACCACTGCACCATTTTTAATCACTGGTGGGCGCAACATATCAGCGTAAATTTCCAGCGTTGCCAATAAAGTATCTGCCGTATCAAAAAGCGGCTCTTTGTCTTCTTGATTGTCTTTGTTATAGGCTAAGGGCTGGCTTTTCATTAAGGTTAACAAACCCATCAAATGGCCATTCACACGACCTGTTTTGCCGCGCACTAATTCTGGCACATCTGGATTTTTCTTCTGCGGCATAATCGATGAACCCGTACAGAAGCGATCAGCAATATCCACAAAGGCGAAGCGTGGACTAGACCACAAAATAAGCTCTTCAGAAAAACGAGATAAATGTGTCATCAACAATGCAGCCGCTGAAGTAAATTCAATCGCAAAATCTCGGTCTGAAACCGCATCCAAAGAGTTCTCACAAACTCCATCAAACCCCAACTCTTTAGCGACCATTTCACGATCAATCGGATAGCTAGTACCAGCTAAAGCAGCCGCACCTAGAGGCAATCGGTTAAGACGTTTACGAGCATCCAAGAATCTCGTTGCGTCACGCTGCAACATTTCAAAATACGCCAACAAATGATGGCCAAAAGTTACAGGCTGGGCCACTTGCAAATGCGTAAAGCCTGGCATGATGGTGTCAACATTCTCTTCGGCCAGATCCAAAAGTACTTTTTGCATCTCGCGAATCTTGACAACCACCTCATCAATGGTGGCACGCATCCACAAACGAATATCTGTTGCAACCTGGTCATTTCTACTTCTACCAGTATGTAGGCGCTTACCTGCATCGCCAATTTTGGCTGTCAATTTTTTCTCAATATTGAGATGCACATCTTCGTCATCCAAATTCCAATTGAACTCGCCATTTTGAATCTCTTGCAAGATTTCCTTTAAGCCCTTGGCAATAGCAGCGACATCTTCTTGGCTAATAATGCCCTGAGCGCCCAGCATTTTTGAGTGTGCTAAAGAGCCTTGAATATCGAACTCCGCCAAACGCTTATCAAAAGTCACCGAAGCGGTATAGCGCTTTACTAACTCCGCAACAGGCTCGTTAAAACGACCTGACCAAGCTTTTTCTTTGTCTGTTGTTTGGGACATATTGAGATTTATTTAAAATTTTTAACAGGCTCAAGTATAAAGCAAAACCAGCCTGTTTGACCTCAAAAGCTTATCGCTAGCTTCCTATGTTAAAATCAACGCAATTTAAAACATCTTTGCTTAACATCTGAAATGAATACACCGCCAAAAAAAATCGTGATTGCTTCCCGTGAAAGTGCCCTTGCCATGTGGCAAGCCAAGCATATCCAAAGCCGTCTGCAAGCGCTGTATCCAGAAACTACCGTGGAAATTTTAGGCATGACCACCACGGGAGACCAAATTTTAGATTCCCCATTGGCACGCATTGGCGGTAAAGGTTTATTCGTCAAAGAGCTTGAACAAGCGCTTGCCGATGGTCGCGCAGATTTAGCCGTGCACTCTATGAAAGATGTGCCAATGAATTTACCTGATGGCTTTATGATGGCCGCTGTTGGTGAGCGTGAAGATGCACGCGATGCTTTTGTTTCAAATGACTTTGCAAGTTTGGAAGATTTGCCAAATGGCAGCATTGTTGGCACATCAAGCCTACGTCGCCAAAGTCAGCTTCAAGCACGTTTCCCACATTTAAAAATTGAGTCTTTACGCGGCAATTTGCAAACCCGTTTGCGAAAATTGGATGAAGGCCAATATGCAGCGATTATTCTTGCCGCGGCCGGCTTGATTCGCCTTGGACTCGAATCACGCATTCGACAATTGATTGCAACCAGCGACAGCATTCCAGCCGTCGGGCAAGGCGCGCTGGGTATCGAAATTAACGCAAACCGTCCTGATATGTTGGCAGTTCTGGCGCCGCTTAACCACGCAGAAACTGCGGCTTGTGTTGAGGCAGAACGCGGCATGAGCCGTGCGCTTGCAGGCAGCTGCACTGTGCCTCTTGGCGCCTATGCCCAAATTCAAAACAACACGCTCAACATCACAGGCTTTGTGGCAAGTGTGGATGGCAAAGCCATGGTAAAAGAGCAAGTAAGCGGCAATCCATCTGAAGCCGAAAAACTTGGTCAATTGTTAGCCCAGAAATTATTAGATTTGGGTGCTGCCAAAATTCTTGCCGCGCTTGAACAACACTAAATTCTCATGAATCAGGCCGCACTCACTGGTCGCAACATCGTTATTACCAGACCCCTTGGGCAAGCCAATCGATTAAGCTCGCTTATTCAAGAAGCGGGAGGAAATGCCCACTTATTTCCATTGCTGGAAATTGTGCCTTTAACTGATTATCAAAAGTTTGATGAAAAAATTACGCAGCTTCATCAGTTTGACTGGGCTATTTTTATTAGTAGTAACGCCGTTCAAAACAGCCTACCCAGAGTGATTGAAAAGCTTGGCACACTCCCAGGCAAGCTAAAATTTGCTGCGATTGGACCAAAAACCGCAGCCGATCTAGCTGAATTTGGGATTCAAAATACACTAACACCACAAGACCGATTTGATAGCGAAGCTTTGCTTGCTTTGCCAGAAATGCAGCAGGTAAAAAATCAAAAAGTGCTGATTTTCCGGGGTATTGGTGGACGTGAAGTATTGGCTGAGACGCTTAAACAACGTGGCGCGACTGTTGAATTTGCCGAAAGCTATCAACGCATTAATCCGCAGGAAAACTTGAACTCTCTTGAAGCGCTTGCTGACCAAAAGCAAATCGATGCTATTGTCGTCACCAGTTCAGAAGCAATGCGCTACTTGCTCGACATGGCAAACGGTGCAAAATGGCTGCACGATATTAAATTATGCGTTAACCATGCTCGCATTGCCGAACAAGCAAAAACCTATGGGATAAGCGCTTGCGTAGCCGAAACTTCGGGCGATCAAGCCATGTTAGATTGCCTAATAAAAGCACTTCACTAAATTTATAGGCAAATTTGCTTTAAAATAGCGCCCTAATCATTAATTGATATGCATAAATCCATGAGCCCTACTCAAAAATTTGCGACTGATGACGTACGCATCAAAGAAATCAAAGCGCTTCGTCCGCCTTCAGATTTTCTTGATGCACTTCAAGCAAAACCTGAAACGGTCGACAACATCGTTGCGACACGGAATGCTATTCATCAAGTGCTGCATTGCGCAGATAACCGCTTATTAGTAGTAATCGGGCCATGCTCAATTCACGACGAGGCGGCAGGTTTGGAGTACGCCAAAAAGCTGATCTCGCAACGAGAAAAATATAAAGACGATTTAATTATCGTCATGCGTGTTTACTTCGAGAAACCACGCACCACCGTGGGCTGGAAAGGCCTCATCAACGACCCTGATTTAGATGGCAGTTTCAATATCAATAAAGGCTTAGAAATGGCACGCCATTTCTTGCTGTCCGTTAATGAGCTTGGTATGCCTGCGGGTACAGAATTTTTGGACACGATTACCCCGCAATATACCGCTGACTTAGTGAGTTGGGGCGCAATCGGAGCACGCACTACAGAATCACAAGTGCATCGTGAATTAGCTTCTGGTTTGTCTTGCCCTGTTGGGTTTAAAAATGGCACTGATGGCAATATCCGTATTGCTGTGGACGCAATTAAAGCAGCTGCCAGTCCACATCACTTTTTATCGGTCACCAAAGAAGGTCAATCAGCGATCGTTTCAACTGCAGGTAATGAGGATTGTCATGTCATTTTGCGTGGCGGAAAAACGCCTAATTACGACACAAGCAGCGTCAATGCTGCTGCGACCGAATTAGCAGCCTCTGGCTTAGCACCAAAAATCATGATTGATTGTTCACATGCCAACAGTCTCAAGCAATATAAATTGCAATTAGACGTAGCAAAAGATATCGCTGAGCAACTTAAAAATGGTGACGACAGAATTGTCGGCGTGATGGTGGAATCTCACCTTAACGAAGGTCGCCAAGACCACACGCCTGGCTGTCATTTGGAATATGGAAAATCCATAACAGATGCTTGCTTGGGCTGGGATGACACACTAAAAATCTTGGCAACGCTTGCTGAAGGCGTTCGCGAAAGACGCAAATTTCACCAAAACGACTTAGACGAATAATCGTCTAAGTTTTTGGCGCTGGGTTTGCATAAGTAAATGCGTCAGAGAAGAACTCATCACTCGGCAAACCTTGCGCTTTAAAGCGCTCTAATGCTGTATCGACCATCGCGGGCGCACCGCAGCAATAGACTTGATAAGCGCTCAAATCAGCAAAATCATCCAGCACTGCCTGATGCACCAAACCTGTTCGACCAGTCCATGCATCACTTTCTAAAGGCTCAGACAACACTGGCACAAATTTGAAGTTTGGGTTCATTTCCGCCCAAGCTTTGGGAAGCGTGGGCATGTATAAATCCTCTAAACTTCTTACCCCCCAATACAACACCATTTCTCTTTGAATACCAGTATGCAATATGTGTTCAACAATCCCTTTAATAGGTGCAAAACCAGTGCCACCTGCTACAAAAATAATGGGTTTTTGGCTGTCTTCACGCAAATAAAAGCTACCAAATGGGCCCTCAATACGCAGTATGGTTTTTTCTTGCATCTCGTTAAAAACATATTCGGTAAATTTACCGCCTGGCACAAGTCGCAAATGCAACTCTAAAAAGTCATCATTGTGTGGCGCATTAGCCAAAGAAAAAGCGCGACGCTGACCATCTTTCATCAAAAACTCAATATATTGCCCTGCCAAAAACTGCATGCGCTCGTTACTTGGTAGCTTCAAAAATAACGCCATCACATCGTGTGAAAGTTTTTCCATACTCTGCACACGCACTGGCAAAATTTTAGGCTTAATACCATTTAGTGCAGAAACTTCTCGGCATTCAATCACTACATCCGTCAAAGGTTCTGCGCAGCAAAACAAAGCGAGGCCAGCGTCTATTTCATCTTCGGTTAAAGCCGAAGCTTGATAATCTCCGTGATCCACAAAGCCTTCTAGCACCTTGCCTTTGCAGGCACCACAAGCACCATTTCGACAGCCATAAGGCAAATTAAAGCCTGCATCTATAGCCCCCGTTAAAATAGTATCGCCTTCTGCTACTTGATAAACGTGGTCGCTGGGTTGAATTCTGACCTGATTTGTCATACTAAAACTCTCTTAATCTTCTCTTGTATATTCGCCTTCAATCACATCATCATTAGCTGATTTGGATGAAGTCTCATCTTGAAATGGGTTTTTCTTGGGTGGTTTTGTTGTCGGGATTAAGAGCAATAAAACAGCGATTAAATCTGTAATAACGCCAGGAATCACCAACAAAACGCCCGCGAACAAATTTTTGACCCCGCCTAAAATAGACAAATTAGGACCAGGACTCTGCATCAGAGTTTGCATCATGCGCCCCGCCAATAATTGTTTTTCCTCTTGAATTAAGCGCCAACCCAAATAAGTCACTAAAACGAGATACAAAGCCAACCACCAACCATAGGCTTCTGCCAAATCAATGAGCAACCATATTTCCGCGATTGGAAATGCGAGTAAAATGAACAACAACAAAAGACGCATGAGCTTTCCTAAATGACTGCAAAAATTTCTAATGACGTTATTCTAGTGCTAACCAATCTACCTGACCAAGAAAGTGCAGAAAAATTAGCACAAATATTGATTCAAGAAAAAATGGCGGCCTGTGTCAATATGTTGGCACCATGCACTTCATTTTATGAGTGGCAAGGTCAACTAGAAAAATCTCAAGAAATTCCCTTGCTGATCAAATCCACCCACAAAAAATACAGCTTGCTTGAAAACTGCATCTTGCGCCATCATCCTTACGAACTTCCAGAAATCATTTCTGTCCCTATCGATAAGGGTTTGCCCAGCTACTTAAACTGGGTTCAGGAAAATCTAGTTTAGGATAAATGTGTTGAATTTTAGGTTAATTTTTTTAGTTTTCGTTTGGATTTTTTCTAGCTCAGCATGGGCAGCTGATGGCAGCTCAAGCACTGAAAGTTCGCTTTTTACTAAGCCTGATACAGAAATCCTAACGCCCGATCAGGCTTTCCAACTCGACATCAAAGCAGATGATCAGCGCACATTAAAAGCCAAGTTTGCTATCGCAAAAGGGCATTATTTATATCGCAACAAAATTACATTCGAATCACAAAACCTTGCGATTGAAACTGTTTTTCCACAAGGTGATATTAAAAAAGACACGCATTTTGGAGAGGTTGAGGTCTATCACAACGCGCTAACGGCAACGCTTATCCTTAACAACCCACCAGCGAACCTAGAAAAAATTAAGGTGCAAGCAAGCTACCAAGGCTGCAGCGAAAAAGGGTTGTGTTACTCCCCTATTCGCAAAACCTTTGAAATCAATCTGCCTAATGGATCTAATGTTGATGCCAATACGACCATGACAGAATCAACAAGCGATCAAGCGACCAGCTTATTAAAAAGCGGCAAGCTTTGGTTAGTCATTGTAGGTTTCTTTGGATTTGGCGTGCTTTTGGCACTGACCCCCTGCGTCTTACCCATGATTCCGATTTTATCGGGGATTATTGTGGGCGATAAAAAAGTACACCATCATGCAACAAGCCGATTGCATGCCTTTAATTTGTCTCTTGCTTACACGCTAGGCATGTCGCTGAGCTATACCCTCGCAGGCATCGCCGCTGGCCTTTCTGGTCAACTATTAAGCAACGCATTACAAAGCCCGTGGATGTTAGGCATCACGTCCATGATTTTTGTGTTTTTGGCTTTTTCTATGTTTGGTTTCTATGAATTGCGCCTACCTAGCGCTATCGAAAACCGTATGGTGAACATCGCCAACGGCATTAAAGGTGGTCAGTTTTTCGGTGTTTTCAGTATGGGTGCACTTTCTGCATTAATTGTAAGCCCTTGTGTCGCAGCACCACTCGCAGGTGCTTTGATCTATATTGGCCAGACCCATGATGTCGTGCTGGGTGGCGTTGCACTTTTCTCACTCTCCATAGGCATGGGCCTTCCCCTGCTGCTGATTGGTGCATCCGCAGGTCACGTTCTCCCTAAAGCGGGACCTTGGATGACTGCTGTGCGTGATTTTTTTGGCTTTCTCATGTTGGGCCTGGCCATCTATTTAATTTCACCGGTCATTCCTTCAAGCTTGCAAATGTTGCTGTGGGCAGCGCTGCTCATTATTCCTGCCATTTATTTACGCGCTATTGATTCATTGCCCACCAATGCCAGTCCTTTACAGCGACTATGCAAAGGCATTGGAATTATTTTGCTAGCCTTGGGTATCACAATGATTATTGGTGCTGCCTCTGGCGCCAAATCGCCACTAAATCCTTTATCGGGCATAGTGAGCAAACAGGCTAGCACTTCCAGTTCAGGCTTATCTTTCAAGCGTATTCACAGTATTGCTGAATTAGAGGCAACTATTCAGAATGCCAAAGGTAAAACCGTTATGTTGGATTTTTATGCTGACTGGTGCGTAGCGTGCAAAGAGCTAGAGCAATTTACTTTTAGTGACACTGGTATCAAAAATGCTCTAAAAGACACTGTGTTGCTTCAAGCAGACGTTACCAACAACACTCCCGAAGATGTCGCGTTACTTAATCGCTTCAAATTATTTGGCCCGCCAGGCATGGTATTTTTCAATCAAACGGGGCAAGAAATTGCATCTCTAAAAGTGGTGGGCTATCAACCGCCTGAAGAATTTATTAAAACACTGCAAAAACTTAACTCACTCGGAGCAGATGAATGCAACCCAAGTATCGTTTGTTAATTGCGGCCATCTTGGCGCTAATCGCTAGCGTTTATTTGGTAAAACAGTCTGGGCTCGTCGCACCGACAAGCAGCCAACCCTCTCGAGCAGAAGTCTTATTAGAGGCACGTTTTAACGCCTTAAATGGCAGTGAAGTTTCATTAAAAACATGGCAAAACAAAATTATCGTGCTCAATTTTTGGGCAACTTGGTGCCCGCCATGCCGTGAAGAAATGCCTGAGCTATCAAAAATGCAGGATGAATACAAAAATCAGAATCTTGTGATTATTGGACTCTCTACCGAGGACCTAGACACCACAAAAAACTTCATTGCCGAGCATCCTGTTTCATATCCTGTACTAGCAGGTGATATGCAGGCCATGACTTTTGCCGAGAGTTTAGGCAACAATCAAAGCATATTGCCTTACACTGTCGTGATTGACGAAAAAGGTCAGCTAGTAAAAACGTTTTTTGGCCGCGTTAACCAAACTTTGCTAGAAAAAACCATTACTCCACTACTCAAAAAACCAAGTTCCTCGAATTAACAATAAATCGGTTAATTTCTTTAAATTCCGTCAAATTGCTGTAGAATATGTAGCAATTAACGACAATCTTGAATTTTCTCAGAAGTGCCTTTTATTCTGAAAATCAATTAAAAATATGGCTGAAACATCATCAAAGTCGGTATTGGTTTTACATGGCCCTAACTTAAACCTCCTTGGTTTGCGTGAGCCTAACCATTACGGCAACAGCACATTGGCGGATATCGATGCGCGCCTTAAAGAACGTGCAAAACAAGCAAATGTTGCCCTGCAGTCATTTCAAAGTAATTCTGAAGTTGAATTAATCCAGCAATTACATACGCTCGCTAATAATAAAGTCGACTTTATTATTATCAATCCTGCTGCGTTTACTCACACTTCTGTCGCGCTTCGCGACGCATTATCTGCTGTTAAAGTGCCATTTATTGAAGTGCACTTATCTAACATTTATGCGCGTGAATCTTTCCGCCACCATTCTTATTTCTCCGACATTGCAGTCGGCGTGATTAGCGGCTTGGGAGCGCAAGGGTATTTACTCGCTTTAGACTACGCAATACAAACCTTTTCTAATTAAAAGCACTTTTAAAGTGCGCAACCGTAACATTGAGGTGAATTATGGATTTACGAAAACTTAAAAAACTAATCGACTTGGTAGAAGAGTCTGGAATTTCAGAACTTGAGCTTACCGAAGGTGAAGAAAAGGTACGTATTAGTCGTAATCTTCCACAAGGTCAAAACGTGGTTTATGCACAAGCAGCGCCTATGATGCATCAGGCTCCAGCGGCCGCGCCTGCTGTAGCGGCTCCTGCAGCTGAAGCACCAGCGGCAGCCCCTGCTGCTATTGAAGGCCATGTGATTAAATCACCAATGGTTGGTACTTTCTACCGCTCACCTTCTCCAGAAGCCAAAGCTTTTGTGGACGTCGGTTCTGCAGTCGCTGTTGGTGACACTTTGTGCATCATTGAAGCGATGAAATTATTGAATGAAATTGAATGTGACCATGCTGGCGTAATCAAAGCTATCTTGGTTGAAAACGGTCAACCAGTCGAGTACGGCGAACCTCTATTCATCATCGGCTAATAAGGGGTTTAAATGTTCGATAAGATCCTTATCGCCAATCGTGGCGAAATCGCGTTACGTATCCAACGTGCCTGTCGTGAACTTGGCATTAAAACTGTTGCGGTTCACTCAGAGGCCGACAAAGATGCTAAGTACGTCAAACTAGCTGATGAGTCAGTATGTATTGGCCCTGCACCTTCTGGTCAAAGTTACTTAAACGTTCCTGCGGTGATTAGTGCCGCCGAAGTCACCGATGCTGAAGCAATCCATCCTGGTTATGGCTTTCTTTCAGAAAATGCGGACTTTGCTGAACGCGTAGAACAAAGCGGCTTTGTATTTATTGGTCCCCGTGCTGAAACTATTCGCTTAATGGGCGACAAAGTAAGCGCAAAAGACACCATGAAAAAAGCAGGTGTGCCTTGTGTGCCTGGTTCAGACGGTGCGCTGCCTGATGATCCAAAAGAAATTATCCGTATCGCTAAGAAAATTGGCTATCCCGTTATTATTAAAGCGGCTGGTGGCGGTGGCGGTCGTGGTATGCGTGTCGTGCATACAGAAGCAGCCCTGATTTCATCAGTGAATATGACAAAAGCTGAAGCCCAAGCGGCATTCGGCAACCCTGTGGTCTACATGGAAAAATTCCTTGAGCAACCACGCCATATCGAAATTCAAGTGCTTTCAGATCAACACGGTAACGCAATTTACCTGGGCGAACGCGATTGCTCTATGCAACGTCGTCACCAAAAAGTGTTAGAAGAAGCGCCAGCGCCTGGTATTTCTGCTCGCTTGCGCGACAAGATTGGCCAACGTTGTGCTGATGCTTGTAAACGCATTAACTACCGCGGCGCAGGTACTTTTGAATTTTTATACGAAAACAATGAGTTCTATTTCATTGAAATGAACACCCGCGTTCAAGTGGAACATCCAGTGACAGAAATGATTACTGGTGTGGATATTGTGCAAGAACAAATTCGTATCGCTTATGGCGAAAAAATGCGTTTGCGCCAAAAAGATGTGCAGCTTAAAGGCCATGCCATCGAATGTCGTATCAATGCTGAAGATCCATATACTTTTGTGCCTTCACCAGGTCGCATCACGACATTCCATATGCCTGGCGGCCCTGGCATTCGTGTTGACACACATGCTTACCAGAACTATTTAGTGCCACCTCATTACGATTCAATGATAGGTAAATTGATTGCTTACGGTGATACCCGTGATCAAGCCATTGCACGTATGAACATCGCGCTATCTGAAATGGTCGTCGAGGGTATCAAAACCAACGTGGCATTGCATCGTGACTTGATGAATGATGCAGCATTCCAATTAGGCGAAACAAGCATTCATTACCTAGAACACAAGCTTGGTATCGTTAAGTAAGTGTCTGTGGGGAGTAGCTAGTGGCTTGGATCTCATTACGCATTGAGGCGGATAGCCAAAACGCTGATTTATTGAGCGATACGCTGATGGAAGTCGGCGCACTATCCGCCAGTATTGAAGATGCCAACGCCGAAACCCCTGACGAACAACCTATTTTTGGTGAACCGGGCGATCCTCCGCCTGGTATTTGGAATAAAAACATCATCAGCGCCTTACTTGCTGATGATGCTGACATTCCAGAGGTCATCTCGCAGTTAGAGCAACTCACTGAGATCAAGAATTTACGTTACACCACACAAAAAGTTGAAGAACAAGATTGGGTGCGTGCCACGCAATCTCAATTTGATCCCATCAAAATCACGGATGATTTATGGATTGTGCCTACTTGGCATGATGCCCCCAATCCGAATGCCCTGAATATTATTTTAGATCCTGGTTTGGCTTTTGGAACGGGCAGTCATCCAACAACACATCGTTGTTTAGCCTGGTTGGTCAACGAAATTAAACCGCAACATGAAGTCCTCGATTACGGCTGCGGCTCTGGCATTTTAGCGATCGCAGCTAAAAAATTGGGTGCCAAAGAAGTGGTTGGCGTAGACATTGATGCGCAAGCGATTATTGCCAGCCAATTTAACGCTGAACAAAATCATGTAGAAGCCGATTTTTACATGGCAACAAATTACCCAGAAAAACCTGCTGATATCGTAGTGGCTAACATTCTCTCAAGCGCATTAATGGTGCTAGCACCTGCCTTAGCTCGCGCTTGTAAAACAAATGGCCGAATTGCTTTGTCTGGCATTTTGCGAGAGCAAGCTGAACAAGTTTCTGCCATTTATGCCGAATGGTTCAACATGGATGCCCCTGTCTTTATGGATAGCTGGGTATTACTTTCTGGCACCAAAAAATAAATGCTCTAAGCATGAACAACATCACGACTTGCCCTGCTTGCCTCACTAGATTTATTGTTGGTCGCGCACAACTCACAGCGCATCAAGGGCAAGTAAAATGCACCAAGTGCAAACACATCTTTGACTATCGCCAACACCTCGAGTCAGCGCATGAACAAACGGTATTTTTAGGGATTAAATCCTTAAAATTCTTGCGACAAAATCATCGCTTAAATCTAGTCATTACCTTGCTCGCTTTACTAGCACTTGGACAATCGCTTTTTTTCGCACGCACGATTATTTCTAGCCATTGCCCACCTTGCCAACAAACCTTAATCAAGTTTTGCCAACAATTAAATTGCCGCGTTGATTTCCCTAAAGAGATAGCGCTCATCAGCCTAGATGGCACCGAATTGGCCAAAGATGAAAATGACACTGAGCAAATGTTATTCGGTGGGATGCTGACGAATAATGCCAACTACATTCAAACCTATCCAGATTTAGTCTTAACACTGACGGATAGCAATGATCAAATGCTGATGCGGAAGATTATCAAGCCTGAAGCGTATTTAAAGGCGAATCAAAAAGAAATTAAGGCAGGCTTTGCAGCAGGCCAAGAACTAAGCATTAGCCTTTCCCTAGAAACTGCCGAGCCTGTAATGGGATTTAGAGCAGCAGCTGTTTACCAATAGGTTATAACAAGCCTTTTTTAAACATTTCCAACTGACGAATCGCTTGAGCCAACGCTTCAATCGCTTGTTCGCGACCGAAACTCTTACGCCAAGCAAGTGCAATTTTTCGCGTTGGAACAGGCTTGCTAAAGGGTACGACTTTAATCAAAGGATTTTCATAGCGGCTAATCGTTGCACTAGCCGGCAAGACGGTTAAACCCAAATTAGAAGCCACCATATTGCGTATCGTGTCCAAAGAATTACCCTGCAAAATCTCGCCTTTTTGACTTAATTTTGGACACGCTTGTAATACCTGGTTACTAAAGCAATGACCGCTATTTAGTAACAAGATTTTTTCATCCGCTAATTCAATAGCATCAACCGTAGTACGTTTAGCCCATTGGTGGCTACTTGGCACCACCACCACAAAATCCTCCTCATAAAGAGGCAAAGTTTTAATGCCAGGAATATCAAAAGGCAAAGCAATAATCGCCACATCAATCACGCCATTTCTTAACTGCCCTTCTAAATTGCTGGTGATATTCTCCTCAAC
>JACCEA011289684.1_pt1 | contig 18065 bp, 10 predicted proteins | sample 7449851 | NCBI WGS metagenome assembly JACCEA01 (sample SAMN15323453, study PRJNA562643) | freshwater metagenome | isolation source: river surface water | place: USA:Blue River Watershed | collected 2017-08-18
GCGCGATGGTCTCCTGTTCGCCGATGGCCAGCAACTGGTCCATCTCGCGCTCGCTCGGAAGCGGCGTGATCGCTTTGGCGCGCGCGATGAGTTCGTTGGTCACGCCCGCGCGGGCGGAAACCACGACCACCAGCTGGTTGCCGGCGTCGCGGACCGCCTTGATGCGATTGGCGACGTTCTTGATGCGGTCGACGTCACCCACGGAGGTGCCGCCGTATTTTTGGACGATTCTGGCCATTGCGATGCAGTTGAAAGTTGAAAGGTGAAAGTGGAGGGAAGCGCGGCGTGGAGATTTCGGGGCGGCAGCTGAGTGGTCGGGTCTTTCAACGTCCACCCCCGGGCGCCTCAGCGCTCGAAATCACCGATGCGGAGCAGCACGGGTTGATCGAGCACCGCGGCGAGCGCACGGAGTTGCTTGAGCGTGCTGCCGATCGCGCGCTCGTTGCTTTCGTGGGTGGTGAGGACGAGCGAGGCCGCGCCGGCTTGTTCGGCCGGCGTCTGGATGACGCTCGCGATGCTGACCTTTTGCTTGGCCATCACGGAGGCGACGCGCGCGAGCACGCCGGGCTGATCCTTGACCGTGAGGCGGAGGTAGTAGCGCGAGCGGATGCTCTCGGGCGGGGCGAGTTTGCAGGTGGAGCGCGGCGTCGCGCCGATCTCGCTGAGCAGGTGGCCGCCCTTGCCGTGCTTCAGCAGGGACGCCGCGTCCGCGATGTCGCTGATCACGGCGCTGGCCGTCGCATCCTGGCCCGCGCCGCGGCCGCTGTAGAACGTGGTGCCCACGACATCGCCGGTGACGGAGATGGCGTTGAACACGCCGCTGACGTTGGCGACGACGTTGCCCTCCGGCAGCAGCGTCGGGTGCACCCGCACGCTCAGCTCGTTCGTGGCGAAGTCGCGCGTGATCACCGCGAGCAGCTTGATCCCGAAACCGAGGGTCGCCGCGATCTTGAAGTCGGTCGGCGTGATGCGGGAGATGCCCTCGACGATCATGCGGTCGGTTTTCACCCACACGCCGTGCGCCAGCCACGTGAGCACGCTGGCCTTGTGCGCGGTGTCCCAGCCGTCGACGTCGAGCGATTCGTCCGCCTCCGCGTAGCCGAGGCGCTTGGCCTCCGCGAGCACCGCGGCGTAGGGCGCATCCTGGTCCTCCATCTGGGTGAGGATGTAGTTGCAGGTGCCGTTCAGGATGCCGTAGATCCGCGGAAACCGGTTCGCGACCAGGCCTTCGCGCAGGGCCTTGATGATCGGAATGCCGCCCGCCACCGACGCCTCGAAAAAGAAGTGGCCGCCGTGTTTTTGCGCGGCGGCGAGGATCTCCTCGCCGTGCTCGCAGATCAGAGCCTTGTTGGCCGACACGACGACGGCGCCGCGGCGCAGGGCGGCCAAGGTGACCTCGCGGGCCAGCGTGGTGCCGCCCATCAGCTCGCACACGATCTGGATCGAGGGATCGCGCGCGATCGCCAGCGGATCGTCGGTCAGCGCGCGGGCCGGCACCTTCACGTCGCGCTTCTTCTTCGGATCGCGGACGGAGGCCCGGGCGAGGCGGAGGGTCACGCCCAGGCGCGCTTCCAACTCGGCCCGGTGCGTTGTCAGGTGCTTCCACACGCCCTGTCCGACGGTGCCGAAGCCGCAAAGGCCGATGTTGAGAATCAGAGGTTCGCTCATGAGTTGGGAGAGCCGGCGGCCTTCGGGGCCTCACCGGCCTTTTTCGCCCCGATCCTGGATTCGGTGCCGGCCAAAATGCGCGAAATGTTCGCGCGGTGCCGCAGGATGACGAAGAGCGCGACCACGGCCGCGACGCTGATCACCAGCACGGAGCGCTGCAGCACCACCGCGGCGATCGCGACGGTGGCCGCCCCGAGCATCGAGCCCAGGGAGATCATGCGTCCGAGCGCGACCGTCACGGCGAACACCGCGAGGCCGATGCCCATGCCGACGGGAAAGAGCACCAGAAAACCGCCCGCGCCGGTGGCCACGCTTTTGCCGCCCTTGAAGCCGGTGAAGCACGAAAAACTGTGGCCGAGAATCGCCGCGACGAGGCCGGCCGTCTGGAGAATTTCCAGTTCGCCGCCGTTGAACGGACAATACTGCGGGCCCGCGAGGTGCAGCAGCGGAAACAGCCCCGCCGCCGCCGCGCCCTTCAGCGCATCGAGAAACAGCACGAGATTGCCCGGGCCGTGGCCGAGCACGCGGCGCACATTGGTCGCGCCGGGGTTCTTCGACCCGACCTCGAAGATGTTCACGCCCTTCGCGCGCGCGACCAGATACCCGAAGGGCAGCGCGCCCAACAGGTATCCGACGCCGGCGGCGATGAGGAGCGGAACGACCATCGCGGAGACTTACAGCTGGACGAACTTCGCCAGCTTGATCGCGGGGTGCCCCTTGATCTCGAGCCGCGCGGCCTCGCTCGGCTCGGTGTCGACGCGCACCACCATGTAGGCGGTGCCGCCGGGCGTGAGCCGGGAGAGCGACATGTCGGCGATGTTGACGTTGGCCTTGCCGAGGATCGTGCCGACCGTGCCGACCATGCCGGGCTGGTCGAGATTCTCGAGGACGAGCAGCTTGCCGTCGGCGAGCACCTCGACCTCGCGGCCGTTGATCTCGACGATGCGCGGCTGGTTGGCCTTGCCGATGAGCGTGCCGGACGCGGAGAACACCCGGTTGTCGGGCGCGACCGCCTCCACGCGGATGAGCTCGGTGTAGCCGGAATCGTCGGCGGACTTGACGACCTCGGCGCGCACGCCGAGGCGCTCGAGCGCGACGGGGGCGTTGACGAAATTGACGGAGTCGCCGCTGATGCGCCGGAGGTAGCCGCGCTGGATCGCGCGGGTGACGGCGTTGACGTCGAGGTCGACGATCTTGCCCCAGTAGGTGATGCGCAGCTGCGCGATCTGGGCGGGCGCGACCTGCTGCACGAGCGTGCCGAGCTTGGCGCCGAGGTCGAGGTAGGGCCCGAGGACCTTCACCGCGTTGGCGTCCATCGAGGGCATGTTGACCGCGTTGCGGATCACGCCGCCGTTCAGCACGTCGGCGATCTGCTCGGCGATTTCGATGCCCACGGACTCCTGGGCTTCCGCGGTGGAGGCGCCGAGATGCGGCGTGAGCACGACGTTGGGCAGCGCGCGAAACTCGCTGTCCTTCGCCAGCGGCTCGTCCTCGAACACGTCGAGACCGGCGGCGGCGACCTTGCCGCTCTTCAGGGCGGCCAGCAGCGCGGCCTCCTTGATGATGCCGCCGCGGGCGCAGTTGAAGATGCGGAGGCCCTTCTTGCACTTCTCGAAGGCCGCCTCGTCGATCATGTATTTCGTGTCGTCCGTCAGCGGCATGTGGACCGTGATGTAGTCCGACTGCTTCAGCAGCTCGTCGAGCGTCGCGATCTCGACCCCCATGGCCTTGGCCCGGCTGGGCGCGAGGTAGGGATCGTAAGCCAGCACGCGCATGCCGAACGCCTGGGCGCGCTTCGCGACTTCGCCGCCGATGCGGCCGAGGCCGACGACGCCGAGCGTCTTCTTGAACAGTTCGATGCCGGAGAAGCTCTTCCGGTCCCACTGGCCGGCCTTCATCGAGGCCGCGGCCTGCGGCACGGGGCGCGCGCCGCACAGGATATGGGTGAACGTCAGTTCCGCGGTGGCGATGGTGTTGCCGGCCGGGGTGTTCATCACGACCACACCGTGGTTGGTGGCGGCCTCGACATCGACGTTGTCGACGCCCACACCGGCGCGACCCACGACCTTCAGCAACGGCGCGGCGGCAAAGACCGCCGCGGTGATCTTGGTCTCCGAGCGCACCGCGATCGCGTGCACGTCTTTGACCAGCTCGAGCACCTTCTCCGGAGAGGAGCCGTAGGCCTCGATGACTTCGATGCCCGGCTGCTGGCGCAGAAAGGCGACTCCCTTGGGTGAGATCTTGTCGGCAACGAGGACTTTCATCGGAAAAAAATGGCCCCGAGGGAAATCCCCGCGCCCCACCCTAGCAAGGGAAAGTTTCGGCTATGACCGGGCCCGGAAACCGGCCCGCTCCCGATCCCAAAGTCACCCGCCGGAGCAGGCTCCGGTCGCCCGCCCGCCTTTTTGGCGCGACCTTCCCTTTTTTCGTCCGTCCTGCTCCGCAACTTTGACAAACCTTGCTGACGGAGCCCACGATGTCTCCGGTCAGTTACGTGACTTCACGTCGCACCCGATATCCCCTCCCGCCCTGTCTAATGATTTCTTCACGCTCGTTGCCCCGCCGTCTCTTTCTGGTTTTGCCGCCCCTGCTCGCGCTCGCCGTCGGCGGCTGCGGCCAAAGCGCCTCGGGCGATGCCAAGGCCGGCGCGAAAGGCGGCAAGGGCAAGGGCGGCGGCGCCGCTCCGGTGCTGGTCGGGACCGTGCAGAAGCGCAAGGTCCCCGTGGTCATCGACGCGATCGGCGCCGTTGAACCGCTGCGCAACACGTCCATCCGCTCCCAGGTCACCGGCCTGCTGGAGAAGATCGGGTTCAAGGAGGGGCAGGACGTGAAGGAGGGCGACCTGTTGTTCCAGATCGACTCCCGACCGTTTCGCGCCGCGCTCGAGACCGCCCAGGCGGACCTCCAGCGTGCCAAGGTCCGGCTCGAGTCCACCACGGCGCAGGTGAAGCGCTACCAGGCTCTCACCGCCGACCAGATGATCTCGAAGGAGCAGTTCCAGAAGATCGAGGACGACGCGCGCACCGCGGTCGCCGAGGTCGCCGCGGCCGAATCGCGGGTCACCAATGCCCGCCTCCAGCTCGAGTTCACCTCCATCCGCGCGCCGATCACCGGGCGCACCGGCAATCTCAACATCGACGAGGGCGACCTCATCCGCGCCAACGACGCCGGCGCCCTCGTGACCATCAACCAGGTCAGTCCCGTTTACGTGACCTTCGGCGTGCCGCAGCACTACCTCGCCGCCATCAACCGCCAGCGCGCCCAAGGCTCCCTGCCCGTCCGGGTGACACCGCCCGGGCTCAACGAAAAGCCCGAGTTCGGCGAGCTCACCTTCGTCGACAACACCGTCGACTCCGCCACCGGCACCATCCGCCTCAAGGCCACCTTCGCCAATGCCGAGCAGCGGCTCTGGCCCGGCCAGTTCTCCAGCATCAGTGTCGTGCTCGCCGATCCGGAGGAGCTCACCATCGCCGCCAGTGCGCTGCAAAACTCCCAGACCGGCCAGCACGTCTTCGTCGTCTCCGCCGATCGCGTCGCGGAACTTCGCCCCGTCGTCATCGAACGCACCCACGAAGGCGTCGCCGTGATCGCGAAGGGCCTCAAGGAAGGCGAGACGGTCGTCATCGACGGTCAGCTCCGGGTCATTCCGGGGCGCGCCGTCGACATCAAGCAGCCCGCGGGCGGCTCCGGCACACCCGGCGGCGGCGACGCCGGCAAGGGCAAGAAGAAGGGCAAGGAGAAGGAAGCCAAGTCGTCATGAACATCCCCGAACCGTTCATCCGCCGGCCGGTCATGACCGTGCTGGTCACGGCCGCCATCACCATCTTCGGCTGGATGGCCTACGAGCGCCTGCCCGTCAGCGACCTCCCCAACATCGATTTCCCCACCATCAGCGTCGGCGCCAGCCTGCCCGGCGCCAGCGCCGAGACGATGGCCTCCGCCGTCGCCACCCCGCTCGAGCAGCAGTTCTCCAGCATCGCCGGCATCGACTCGATGACGTCGACCAGCTCGCTCGGCAGCACCTCGATCACGCTCCAGTTCAACCTCGGCCGCGATATCGACGGCGCCGCGCAGGACGTCCAGTCCGCCATCGCCGCCGTGCAGCGCCGCCTGCCCCGCGACATGCCGTCGCCGCCGTCCTTCCGGAAAAGCAACCCCGCCGACGACCCCATTCTGCTCCTCGCCCTCAGCTCCGCGACCCTCCCGCTCTCGGAGGTCAACGAATGGGCGGAAAATGTCCTCGCCCAGCGCATGTCGACGGTCGACGGCGTCTCCCAGGTCCAGGTGCTCGGCTCCCAGAAATACGCCGTGCGCGTGCGCCTCGAACCCCGCGCCCTCGTGGCCCGCGGCATCGGCATCGACGAGGTGCGCTCCGCCCTCGACTCCAACAACAGCAATCTCCCGTCCGGCACCATCGACGGCGACTACAAGGCCACCACCCTCATCGCCACCGGCCAGCTCAAGAACGCCGACGGCTTCAAGAAGGTCATCGTCACTTACCGCAACGGCGCCGCGGTGCGTCTCGCCGATGTCGCCAACGTGACGGATAGCGTCGAAAACGAGCGCGCCGCGAGCTGGTTCCTCAACAACAAGCCCGCCGACGACGACCAGAGCCTCGGCCAGACCGGCACCCCCAACCGCTCGATTCTGCTCTTCGTCCAACGCCAGCCCGGCACCAATACCATCAAGGTCGTCGACGCCATCAAGGAACTGCTCCCCGCCTTCCGCGCCCAGCTGCCCGCCGCCATCAGCCTCGACATCTACAGCGACCGCTCGCTCGCCATCCGCGAGTCGGTCCACGACGTGAAGTTCACCCTCGTCCTCGCCATCGCACTCGTGGTCATGGTGATCTTCCTCTTCCTGCGGAACATCGCCGCGACCCTCATCGCCAGCGTCGCGATCCCCATCGCCGTCATCGGCACGTTTGCGGTGATGTATTTCTGCAACTTCAGCATCAACAACATCTCCCTCCTCGCCCTCACCCTCGCGGTCGGCTTCGTGGTCGATGACGCGATCGTGATGCTGGAAAACATCGTCCGGCACATGGAGAAGGGCGACGCCCCCATCGCCGCCGCCTTCAAGGGCTCCCGCGAGATCGGCTTCACCATCCTCTCGATGACGATCTCGCTCGTCGCGGTCTTCATCCCGGTCCTCTTCATGGGCGGCGTCCTCGGCCGCCTGCTGCACGAGTTCGCGGTCTCCATCAGCGCCGCGATTCTGGTTTCCGGCTTCGTCTCGCTGACGCTCACGCCGATGCTCTGCAGCCGGTTCCTGAAGTCCCACCACGGCCACGAGCAGCACGGCGCGATCTACCGCGCCACGGAGGCGATGTTCGACCGCTGGCTCGCGGTCTACCGCTGGACTCTCGAGATTTCCCTCCGCTGGAAACGCACCGTCATGGCCGTCGCCGTCGCCACCCTGGGCCTCACGGTTTGGCTGCTGGCCTTGGTGCCGAAGGGGTTCATCCCGACCGAGGACACCGGCCGCATCATGGTCAATACCGAGGCCGCCCAGGACGTCTCGTTCGACGCCATGACGCGCTACACCACGCAGCTCGGCGCCATCCTCGCGAAGAACCAATACGTCGAGAATTTCTCCTCCTACATCGGCGCCTCCAGCCGCGGTCCGAGCGGCGTCAACACCGGCCGCATCTTCGCCACGCTCAAGCCGCGCTCCGAGCGTCCGCCCGCCTCCGTCATCGCCGCCCAGATCCGCAACGAGCTTTCCGGCATCCCCGGCCTGCGCGTCGCCGTCCAGGTGCCGCCCGGCATCCGCATCGGCGGCCGCGGCTCGAGCTCCGTCTACCAATACACCCTCTACGGCTCCGATCTGAAGGAGCTCTACCGGCTCGCGCCGCTCATGCTCGAGAAGATCCGCGAGGTCCCCGGCCTCATGGACGTCAACACCGACCTCCTGATCTCCAGCCCGCAGCTGATCATCGACATCGACCGCGACAAGGCCTCCTCGCTCGGTCTCAACACCCAACTCGTCGAGGAGACCCTCTACAACGCCTTCGGCTCCCGTCAGGTCTCCACCATCTACACGCCCACCAACCAGTATTTCGTGATCCTCGAGCTGGAGAAACAATACCAGCGCGACCCCAAATCGCTTTCGCTCCTCTACCTGCGCAACCGCGAAGGCCGCCTGATCCCGCTCGAGTCGGTCGCCACCGTGCGCGAGACGGTCGGGCCCCTCAGCGTCGCCCACCTCGGCCAGGTGCCGGCCGTCACCATTTCCTTCAACCTCGCGCCCGGCGTTTCCCTCAGCCAGGCGACCGAGGCCATCGAGGCCATCGCCCGCACCGAACTGCCCGCGACGGTCAGCGGCACCTTCCAGGGCACCGCCGCCGCCTTCACCAGCTCCCTCCAGGGACTCGGCTGGATGCTGCTGATCGCCGTGCTGGTCATCTACATCGTGCTCGGCATCCTCTACGAGGATTTCGTCCACCCCCTCACGATCCTCTCCGGCCTGCCCTCCGCCACCTTCGGCGCCCTGATCACGCTGCTCGCGTTCCGGGAGGAGCTCAACATCTACGGCTATGTCGGGCTCATCATGCTCATCGGCATCGTGAAAAAGAACGCGATCATGATGATCGACTTCGCCCTCGAAGCCCGCCGCGTCCACGGCAAGACCGCCCACGACGCGATCTACGAGGCCTGTCTCGTGCGCTTCCGCCCGATCATGATGACCACGCTGGCGGCCTTGGCCGGCACGTTGCCCATCGCCCTCGGCTGGGGCGCGGGCGCGGAGGCCCGGCGCACGCTCGGGCTCGCGGTCTGCGGCGGCCTGGTGGTGTCGCAGCTCCTCACGCTCTACATCACCCCGGTGTTCTACCTCTACATGGAACGCTTTACCCGCTTCCTGACGCCGAAGCCCGTCGCCGAGATGGAACGCGAGGCCGAGGCCGCCGCCGCCGCCGGGCTCGCGAAGTGAGTCCGGCCGGCGCCGCGCCCGGCCAATCGCGGCTTGCGGCCCCGCCGGTCGCCGTCCTCTCTCAAGTTCCGGAAATTCCGTCACCTTTCCCGGGTCGCTGCGTCTATGCCGGCCGCACCGCAGACGGTATCGCCCGGTTTCCAGCCCCGCGCGCCGTCCGCACGCTCCGCTTACTCTCCCACTCCCCCTATCCTCAGTCATGGCAAAATCCAAAAGCTACGGTGGTCTCATCTTCTTGCTGCTCGTTCTCGCGGCCGGCGGCGGCGGCGCGTGGTATTTCTTCCGTGGCAAAGCCGCGAAACCGCCCGAGTTCCAGACCACCAAGGTCGCCCGCGGTGACATCACCCAGGCCGTGACGGCCACCGGCGATCTCCAGCCCGTCGTCACCGTCGACATCGGCGCCCAGGTCTCCGGCCAGATCAAGGAGGTCCTCGTCGACTTCAATTCCAAGGTGAAGGCCGGCGATGTGCTCGCCCGCATCGACGAAGCGACCCCCACCCAGCGCCTCAAGCAGGCCGAGGCCGACCTCGCCTCCGCCGAAGCCAGCAACCAACTCATCCAGCTCAACGTCGCCCGCACCCGCGAGCTCGCGGCCAAGAAACTCGTTTCGCAGCAGGAGCTCGACAGCATCGAGGCCCAGCTCTCGCAGTCCAACGCCACCCTCCTCACCCGCCGCGCCGCCGTCGCCAACGCCAAGCTCGACCTCGAGCGCACCGTCATCACCGCCCCCATCGACGGCATGGTCCTCGACCGCAAGACCGACAAGGGCCGCACCGTCAACGCGAGCATGAACGCCCCCACGCTGTTCACCCTGGTGAACGATCTCACCAAAATGCAGATCAACGCCGCGGTCGCCGAGGCCGACATCGGCACCATCGCCGAAGGCCAGGAGGTCAAATTCTCCGTCGACGCCTTCCCCAACCGCACCTTCACCGGCAGCGTCCGCATGGTGCGCAGCGCCGCGTCCATCAACCAAAGCGTCGTTTCCTACGCCACCATCATCGACGTCGCCAACGACGACCTGAAGCTGCGCCCCGGCATGACCGCCAACGTCTCGATCATCGTCCAGCAGCGCCCCAACGTTCTCCGCGTCGCCAACGGCGCCCTCCGCGTCCGTATTCCGCCCGAAGTGCTCGCCGCGTCGCCCGCCGCTCCCGGCGCCCCGGCCGACGGCAAGGCCGCCCCGAAGGCCGCCACGCCCGGCAACATGACCGACGAGGAACGCATGACCGCCACCTTCGCCATCATGCGCGAGATCGGCTTCGAGCGCGGCTCGACCGCCACGCCCGAACAGATCGAAAAGGCCAAGAAACTGGCCAAGGACAAGGGCCTCGACCCCGACCTGATCGCCGCCCGCCTCGCCACTCCCGGCGGCCGCGGCAAGGGCGGCGGCGGTGATCGCGGCAGTCGCGGCGGCGGTGGCGGCGGCCGCGGCCCGAGCGGCGGCGGTGACCGTGGCTTCAACAACACGGTTGTCACCCGCACCCTCTACAAGTTCGCCAACGCCGACGCCGAAGACAAAGACAAGAAGGTGGTCCCCGTTTCCGTCCGCCTCGGCGTCTCCGACGGCTTCACCACCGAGGTCCTCGACGGCCTCGCCGAAGGCGACACCGTCATCACCGGCGTCATCATGCCCGGCGCCACCGCCGCCGCCGCCGCCGCCCCCGGCGGCAGCTCCTCCAATCCCTTCAGCGGTCGCAGCAGCTTCGGCGGCGGCAGCTCCCGCGGCCCGCGTTGATCCTCGCGCCACGCCCCCCCGACCCTCCACCGACAATGGCGCCCGTCGTCCAAATCAAGGACATCCACAAGATCTACGAGTCCGGCGAAGTCCCGGTGCACGCCGTGCGCGGCGTGAGCCTGGACATCCACCGCGGCGAGTTCATCGCCCTCATGGGCGCGTCCGGCTCCGGCAAGTCCACCCTGATGAACATGCTGGGCTGCCTCGACCGGCCCACGCGCGGCACCTACCTGCTCGACGGCATCGACGTATCCGAACTCGACCGCAACGAACTCGCCGACCTGCGCAACCAGAAGCTCGGGTTCGTCTTCCAGGGCTTCAACCTCCTGTCCCGCACCACCGCGCTGGAAAACGTCGAGCTCCCCATGCTCTACGGCCGCCACCGCAAGGTCTCCAGCGAGGAAATCCGCGAGCGCGCCATGCACTGCCTCGACATCGTCGGCCTCTCGAAGCGCTTCGACCACTTCCCGAACCAGCTCTCCGGCGGTCAGCAGCAGCGTGTCGCCATCGCCCGCGGCTTGGTCAACTCGCCGCAGGTCCTCCTCGCCGACGAGCCCACCGGCAACCTCGACTCCAAGACCTCCGTCGAAGTCATGGGCGTCTTCCAGAAGCTCAACGAGCAGGGCATTACCATCGTGATGGTGACCCACGAGCTCGACATCGCCCACTACTGCAAACGCAACCTCATCCTTCGCGACGGCGTGGTGGTCCGCGACGAACTCGTCAAGGATCGCTCCATCGCCGAGAAGGAAATGGAAAAGCTGAAACAGGCCGAAGCCGCCGCCAAACTCACCGCCGGCGCCTCCGCGGCCTGAGACCGGCGATGCGCTCCCACCTGCGACGCATGACCGGCGGCCGCGCCTCCCGCTCCTTTCCGCCCGCAGCGCAGATCGCAAATCGTAACTAAAATCTCTCCGTGCGTTTCACGAACACCTTCCGCGTCGCTCTTCGCGCCCTCAGCCGCAACACCATGCGGTCGCTCCTCACCGCCCTCGGCATGATCATCGGCGTCGCCGCGGTCATCACGATGGTCAGCATCGGCAACGGCGCCAAGGTCCAGGTCGAGGCCCAGGTCGCCGCCATGGGCCAGAACCTCATCACCGTCATGCCCGGCTCCTTCAGCAGCGGCGGCATGCGCGGCGGTTTCGGCAGCTCCGCCAGCCTCACCCCCGAGGACTCCGAAGCCATCGCCGCCGAGGTCCCCAACATCGACGGGCTCAGCCCCGAGGTGCGCGACCGCAACCAGGTCCTCGCCAACGGCCTCAACTGGAACACCAACGTCAACGGCGTCGGTCCCGACTATCCCTACGTCCGCAACTGGCCCATGGCCAGCGGCGCCATGTTCACCGATCAGGACGTCAAGTCCCTCGCCAAGGTCGCCGTCGTCGGCAAGACCGTCGTCGACCAGCTTTTCCCGAACGAGGATCCCATCGGCCAGACCCTCCGCATCCGCAATCTGCCCTTCCGCATCGTCGGCGTCCTTTCGCCCAAGGGTTTCAGCGTCTTCGGCTCCGACGAGGACGACGTGGTGCTCATTCCCTACACCTCGCACATGCGCCGCGTCTCGCGCCGCACCAGCATCAGCATGATCCGCATCCAGGCGGCCACCCCGGAGAAAATCGACAACGTCAAACTCGGCGTCGAGGACCTCCTCACCCAGCGCCGCCGCGGCCGCGAGCCCGACTTCACCGTCCGCACCCAGGAGGAAATCGCCGCTGCCGCCACCCAGACCAACAAGACCATGACCAGCCTGCTTGCCGGCATCGCCGGCGTCTCGCTCATCGTCGGCGGCATCGGCATCATGAACATCATGCTCGTGTCCGTCACGGAGCGCACCCGCGAGATCGGCATCCGCCTCGCCATCGGCGCCCACGGCCGCGACGTTCTCACCCAATTCCTGATCGAGGCCATTCTCCTCAGCTCGCTCGGCGGCCTCGTCGGCGTCGCGCTCGGCGTGGCCGGCTCCCAGTTCATCTCGACCTACAACGGGTGGCCCGTCGTCGTGCCCACGCTCTGGATCGGCATCTCCGTCGCCGGCTCGGCGCTCGTCGGCATCGTGTCCGGCTTCTACCCGGCCTACAAGGCCGCCCAGCTCGACCCGATCGACGCCCTGCGCTACGAGTAAGGCGCACGGCCCCGCCGCCGCGCGTCGCGCCGCTCCGGGCGGCTGCTTTCCGTTTCCGCCCCCTCGCCGGACGCGCCTTCAATAGGCGGTCTTCGGCGGCCGCACGATCTGCAGGAGCGTCCGCAGCACGATCTGGAGATCGAGCCAGACCGACCAGTGGGTGATGTAATGCACGTCCCAATACACCCGCCGCTTCAGCATTTCCGCCTCCAGGATCTCCCCGCGGAACCCCAGGCTCTGGGCCAGGCCGGTGATGCCCGGCTTCACCAAGTGCCGCGTGCGGTAGCCCCGCGTCTGCTGGCGGAATTCCTCGTCGAGCAGCGGCATGTAGGGCCGCGGCCCCACGACGCTCATCTCGCCCACCAGCACGTTCCAGAACTGCGGGAACTCGTCCACGCTGTGCCGCCGCATCCAGCGGCCGAACGGAAAAATCCGCTCGTCCTCCGTCGACGCCTGCCGCGCCTCCGCCCGCGCGTCTTCCGGCTCCGGCCGCATCGAGCGGAATTTCAGCATGCGGAAGAGCTCGCCGCGCTGGCCCCGCCGTTCCCGGGCATGGAAGAGCGGACCCGGCGCCTCCCGCCGCTGCCGCCACCACACCCAGGCGCACAGCGGGGGCAGCACCAGCGTCACCACCGGCAACGCGATCGCGAGGTCGCAGGTCCGCTTCAGCAACCGGTTCAACGGATCCTCGAGCGGCTCCTCGTTCAACGTGTAGAAATGACGGCCGTCCTCCAGGGTCGGCACCAGCGGATGCGTGTAGCGTTCGGCAAGGTTGTTGTGGATCAGCAGACGGCACCCGTGCTCCTGGCACAGGCCGATGACGACGCGCGCTTCCGCGTCCGATTCCGGGAGCCCCAGCAGCACCACCTGGCCGACCGGCCGCTCCGACAGGATCCGGGCCAAGTCGTCGACCCGGCCCAGCACGGGCACAAAGGGCGCCGCCGAATCCGCGGCCGCCGCGTCGTTCGACAGCAGGCCCACCGGATGGATGCCGAGCGGCTCCTTGCGCGCGATCCAGTCCCGCAGCTGCCCGAAGGAGCTTACCCGGCCGATGAACAGCGTCGGCAGCCGGTGGTCCCGGTGAAACATGATCCGCGCCAGCCGCCGCGGCAGCCACAGGTGCAGGCACGTCAAACCGACCCAGCTCCCCGTCAGGAAGGTGCCCAGAAAGAGACGGCTGATGCTCCGGTCCACCGTCGCGAACATCATCGTGAAGGTCAGCAGGGCCATCAGCGCCACCTGCCGCGCCGCCAGCCGCGCCGCGTCGCTGAGTTCCATCGCGTGAAACCGCGACGCGACCTCCCCGATCGCCCGCCGCCCGAGCAGCAGGCCCGACACCATGCAGAGAAAATACGGGAACAGGTTCACCTCGCGCGTGAGGCGGACAAAGGGCACGTAGCGCATGATCGCTTCCGCGTAGACCCAGAAGAAGACGCCGATCGCCAGCGTCGAAGCCCCCGCATGGAGGTTGGCTAGTCCGCGCGCTCGCGTGGTGATCATGGGCGCGGGGTGAATGCCATGCCCGCCCCCGCGGCGCAAGCGGCCCGTTTATCGCGGCCGCATCCCGCGCGCCGCCGCCGGCGGAGCGATCGCCGTGCGCGGGCCGGGTAATCGCGTTTCCCCCGCACCGGGTGCCCGCTCGTCATGCCGCAGAATCGCGTCGCCAGCCGGAGCGCGGCCGCTTTCCCTCGGACCGTGCCCATGCGCCATTGCATCTACCCCGGGACCTTCGACCCGATCACCTACGGTCACGTCGATGTCCTGTCCCGCGCCGCCCGTCTCTTCGACCGCGTCACGGTCGCCGTGGCCGAGAGCGCCGGCAAGGGGCCCCTTTTCACTTCCGAGCAGCGGGTCGCCATGATCGTGCCCAGCGTCGCGCACCTGCCCAACGTCACCGTCACGACGTTCAGCGGCCTGCTCGTCGAGTTTTGCATGGCCCAGGGCGCCGATGCCATCATCCGCGGCCTGCGCGCCCTCTCCGACTTTGAATTCGAGTTCAACATGGCGCTGATGAACCGCCACCTCGAGGGTCGCCTCGAGACGCTCTTCGTCATGCCCAACGAGCAGTTCAGCTACACCAGCTCCACGCTCGTGAAACAGGTGGCGAAGTTCGGCGGCGATGTTTCGCACTTTGTGCCGCCCAACGTCGCCGCCGCCCTGAAGTCGGCCTTCTCCCCCGCCCGCACCTGACCCGCGCCCGCTTCCGCGGCCGGGAGGATTGGGGCCGCCCGGTCCGCCGCGCGGCGTCGCCCGTGCACATCTGCCTCGCCCCGCGGGGTCGGCCGCGTTTCCTGTCGCCATGCCCACCGCCCCCGCCCGCGCCGTGTCGAGCCGGATCCCGCTCGGTTTGCTGCTCCCCTTCGTCGTCGCCGCCCTGTCCGCTCTTCCGTCCGCCGCCCAGCCCCAACCCGCACCCGGCGCCGGCTACTATCGCTTTCCCGCCCTCCACGACGACACGATCGTGTTCACCGCCGAAAGCGATCTGTGGCGCGTCTCCGCCGCCGGCGGCACCGCCCAGCGCCTCACCACACATCCCGGCGCCGAGACCCAGGCTGCGATTTCACCCGACGGCCGCACCGTCGCGTTCACCGCCCACTACGAGGGCCAGACCGAGGTCTACGCCATGCCGCTCGCCGGCGGTCCGCCCGTCCGCCTCACCTACGAGGGCGAATCGCCCGGCGCCCAGGCCCGCGGCTGGACACCCGACGGCCGCGTCCTCTACAGCACCCGCCACTACTCCACGCTGCCGTCCGCGCAACTGGTCGCCGTCGACCCCGTCACGCTCGCGCGCACGCTGCTGCCGCTCGCGCAGGCGGACGAGGGCGTGTATGACGATTCCGGCGACACCTTGTTCTTCACCCGCCTCGCCGCGCAAAGCAGCCACGCCAAGCACTACCGCGGCGGCACCGCCCAGCAGCTCTGGCGCTGGCGCAAGTCCGCGCCCGAGGCCGAGCGTTTCGCCCCGGGTCACGACGGCACCTCCCGCTGGCCCATGTGGTCCGGCGGCCGCGTCTACTTCGCCACCGACCGCAGCGGCCCCATGAACCTCTGGTCCGCCCGCCCCGACGGCTCCGACCTCCGCCAGCACACCCGCCACGCCGACTTCGGGGTCAAGAACCCCAGCCTCAGCCGCGGCCGCATCGTCTACCAGAACGGCGCCGACCTCTGGCTGCTCGACCTCGCCTCCGACCGCACCGCCGTCGTGCCCATCCGTCTCGCCTCCGACTTCGACCACATGCGCGAAAAGTGGGTCACGAAACCCATGGACTACCTCTCCACCTTCGCGCTTTCGCCCACCGGCGATCGCGTCGCCCTCACCGTCCGCGGCCAGGTCTTCGTCGCGCGCGCCGCCGGCGGCCGCCTCGTCGAGGTCACCCGGCAGAGCGGCGTGCGCTACCGCCAGGCCGATTTCCTCGGCGCCGACGGCAAATCCCTCCTGATGCTCTCCGACGAGTCCGGCGAGGTGGAGTTCTGGCGCGCCCCCGCCAACGGTCCGGGGGACCGGACCCAGCTCACGCGGGGCGGCGAGCTCCTGCGCATGGAGGGCTTCCCCTCGCCCGACGGCCAATGGCTTGTCTCGGCGGAGCGCAGCCAGGAGCTCTGGCTGTTCAACCTCCGATCCGGCGAACGCCGCCGCCTCGCCGTGTCCGGCCAACGCAGCTTCGACAACGCCGACGTCGCCTGGTCCGCCGACAGCCGCTGGATCGCGTTCGTCAACCACGAGTCCAACGGCTTCGGCGTGGTCTCGATCGTCCGCGCCGCCGGCGGCGATGCCGTCGCCGTCACCAGCGGGCGCACCCACAGTTTCAGCCCCGCCTGGAGCCGCGACGGCAAGTGGCTCTACTTCCTTTCCGAACGCACGCTGCAGACGCTGGTCGGCGCGCCTTGGGGCCTGCGCCAACCCGAACCGTTCCTCGACCGCGCCGTGAAGATCTACGGGCTCGCCCTCCAGCCCGCCACGCGCCGCTCCCCTTTCCAACCCGACGACGAGCTCTCCCTCGCGGCTCCCGCCGCCAAATCCTCCGACACCACCACCCCCGTCCTGCTCGACGGCCTGCCCTCGCGCCTCTGGGAGGTGCCGGTGGCCGCGGGCAACTACTCCCGCCTTCGCACCGCGGAGAAGGCGCTCATTTTCGTCGATCGCGACCGCACCCCCGACCCGGCGTCGTCCGCCCCCGCCACCCGACTCCGCGCCGTCGAGATCAAGAACAAGGACATCGAGGTCGTCACCGTCACCGACGGCGTCTCCGACTACGACCTCAGCGGCGACGGCAAAAAAATCGCGTTCCGGAAATCCGACAACCTCTACGTCGTCGACGCCGCCGCCAAGGCCGCCGGCAGCCTCGACAAGGCCCGCGTCCCGCTGGACGCCCTCCGCTTTTCCTTTCTCCCCCGCGAAAGCTGGCGCCAGATGTTCACCGACGCGTGGCGCCTGCACCGCGACTACTTCTACGACGAGCGCATGCACGGCATCGACTGGCGCGCCAACCTCGCCAAACACCTCCCGCTCGTCGACCGCCTCACCGACCGCGCCGAACTCAACGACGCGCTCGCCTACATGATGAGCGAGCTCTCCGCGCTCCACACCGCCGTGCAGCCCGGCGATGTCCGCACCGGGCCCGACGACGAGAGCATCGGCGTGGCGTCCCTCGGCGCGCGGCTCGAGCGCGCCGACCCCTCGGGCGGATATCGCATCGTCCGCATCTACCGCGGCGATCCCGATTTCCCCGCCCGCGTCTCCCCGCTCGCGCGTCCCGGGCTCGCCATTGCCGAAGGTGACATCGTCGAAGCCATCAACGGCATCGCCACCCTCTCCGTCCCCGACCTGTCGGCGCTGCTCCGCAACCAGGCCAACCGCCAGGTGCTGCTCCGCATCAAACCCGCCGCCGCGGTCGGCACGACCACGGCCGGCACGGACCACATCGTCCGCCCCATCTCCGCATCGGCCGCCGCGGAACTGCGCTACAGCGACTGGGAACACAGCCGCCGCCTGCGCGTGGACGCCGAGAGCGACCGGCAGATCGGCTACGTGCACCTGCGCGCGATGGGGTCCGACGACTACGTGCACTGGGCGCGCGACTACTATCCGGTGATCGACCGCCCCGGGCTCATCCTCGACCTCCGGCACAACCGCGGCGGCAACATCGAGAGCTGGCTGCTCGGCCGCCTCATGCGCAAGGCGTGGATGTGGTGGGCCCCCCGATACGGCGACCCGCTGCCCAACATGCAGAACCCGTTCCGCGGCCACCTCGTCGTCCTGGTGAACGAGTCGACGTCGTCCGACGGGGAGACGATGGCCAACGGCGTCCGGCGTCTCGGCCTCGGCACGCTCATCGGCACGCGCACCTGGGGCGGCGGCATCTGGCTGCGCGCCATCAACCGCCTGGTCGACCGCGGCATCATCACCGCGGCCGAGATGGGTTCCTTTGTGCCCGGCGAGGGCTGGGTCATCGAGGGTCCCGGGCTCACGCCCGACGTGACCGTCGACAACCTCCCCGGCGCCACCTTCCGCGGCGAGGACGCCCAGCTCGACGCCGCCATCGCCAAGCTCAAGGAACTCATCGCCCGCGACCCCCGCCCCGTCCCCGCCCCGCCCGCCCC
>JACCEA010552840.1_pt1 | contig 18052 bp, 14 predicted proteins | sample 7449851 | NCBI WGS metagenome assembly JACCEA01 (sample SAMN15323453, study PRJNA562643) | freshwater metagenome | isolation source: river surface water | place: USA:Blue River Watershed | collected 2017-08-18
GGTTTTTCAGTCAATTTCCAGCAGAACCGAAAATTTTTCTGATCCACCGAACCAGTCATCGACCAGCCCGCAAGACCCTCCACCACCCGCATCACCGTCTTGCGCCAGAGGCATCAAAGACACTGTGAGCAGCGAAGCTCTCGAGTATATACCGGTTTTGGTGTCTTTAACAAGCCTTCGTCATTTTTTGTAAAAGCAAGCGGGCGGTGGCTTGTTCAGGCGCTCGGCCTGGCTCTTTTGTGCTTCGCAAGAAAGCCGATCAGGCTTGCCTCTTGACCGCACGCTGGGGCAGCTTTTTTGCCCACAAAAAAGCCAGGCGCTCGGCCTGGCTCTTTTGTGCTTCGCAAGAAAGCCGATCAGGCTTCGCTCTTGACCGCACGCTGGGGCAGCTTTTCCTTGATGCGGGCGCTCTTGCCGCTGCGCTCGCGCAGGTAGTAGAGCTTGGCACGGCGGACATCGCCACGGCGCTTGACTTCAATGCTGGCGATCAGCGGGCTGTAGGTTTGGAACGTGCGCTCCACACCTTCGCCGCTGGAGATCTTGCGCACGGTGAAGCCGCTGTTGAGGCCACGGTTGCGCTTGGCGATCACCACGCCTTCGTAGGCCTGCACACGCTTGCGGGTGCCTTCCACGACGTTCACGCTCACGATCACCGTGTCGCCAGGCGAGAACTCGGGGATGCGCTTGCCCAGGCGGGCGATTTCTTCTTGTTCCAGGGTCTGGATCAGGTTCATGTTGGACTCCAACTTGCTTTTGCGTTCATGACCGCTGCACTAGGGGCGGTGGATGCCAGCCGGTATCGTTGTTCGCGCTGCCAAGGCATGCGCATTGCAACTTCGGACAAGGGGCCCACCGCGGCGACCAGAGGACCGCAAACCGCGCATTATAGCGCGCGGGCTGCTGGCCGCCAAGCGGGCTTCAATCGGACTCGCGCTGGGCCGATGGGCCGATCTGGCGCAAACAGGCCTCGTCGCTGCGGCTGAGCGACCCTTGGGCACGGGCCGCATCGATCAGTTCGGGCCGCAGGCGGGCACTCAGCTGCAGGCTTTGCTCACGCCGCCAGCGGGCGATGTGCGCATGATGCCCGGACAGCAGCACTTCGGGTACTGGCTGCCCCTGCCAGACCTCGGGTCGGGTGTAGTGGGGACTGTCCAGCAGGCCATCAAGGGCCGGGTTGAAGCTGTCTTGCTGGTGGCTGCCCTCGTCGTTGAGGACGCCAGGCTGCAAACGGGCCACCGCATCCAGCAAGGCAAGGGCCACGATCTCGCCTCCCGACAGCACAAAATCACCCAGGCTGATCTGCACATCCACATGGGTGTCGACAAAGCGCTGGTCCACCCCCTCGTAGCGGCCACACAGCAAGACAGCGCCTGTGCTGCCGGCCCACTGCTGCACCGCGCCATGGTTCAGGCGCTGGCCCAGCGGCGAGAACAACACCAGCGGGGCGGTTTGACCCTCGGGCTCCGCGCGCGCCGCACGGATGGCTTGCAGGCAACGCGCCAGCGGCTCGGCCATCATGACCATGCCAGGGCCGCCACCGAACGGGCGGTCATCGACGCGGCGGTATTGGCCGTCGGCAAAATCGCGCGGGTTCCACAGGTGCAATTGAAGCCGCCCCTGCTCAAACGCGCGGCGGTTGATGCCGCTTTGCACCAGGGGCGCAAAAAATTCGGGGAACAGGGTGATGACGTCCCAGCGCATGGCGGCGTCAGTAGTCGGGCTGCCAGTCGACGCGGATTTCCCGGGCTTGCAGATCGACGCCGTCAATGTACGCCGACACAAAGGGCACCAGGTGATCGGTGGCTCGCGCGGCCACGCCCTCGGCGGGCGGGGTGATGACGAGCACGGTTTGCGGGCCGGTGCTCAGCAGCTCACGGACCTCGCCCAGCACCACCGATTCGCGATTGATGACGCGCAGGCCGATCAGGTCGACCCAGTAGTACTCATCGGCTTCGGGGGTGGGGAACATGGCGCGCGAGACCATGATGCGCGCGCCCTTGAGGGTCTCGGCCGCGTTGCGGTCGCGGATCTCGGGGCTGGTGGCCACCAGGGCATCGGAATGCTCGCGCACCCGGCCAATCGGCAGCAGCAGCGCCCCCTCGCGCCAGCCATCCGCCGTCGACGAAGCGGCGGCCGTTGGGCGCTGCGTGCGCTCGGGCGGTAGCAGAAACCAGCGGCGGGAAGAAAAAAGCGCCTCGGGCGAGGCGCTATGGGGCAGGACCTTGAACCCACCCTGGATGCCCCAGGCATCCAGGATGCGCCCCACCTCCACCGCATCGGCTGGCAGCTGGGCGGCTTCCAGGGGTGGACGCATGGGGCTCGGGCCGCGATCAGGCAGCCGACTTGGCGGCTTGCTTGATCAGGCGGTCGACGGTGGGCGAGGTTTGCGCGCCAACGCCGGTCCAGTAGGTCAGGCGATCCATCGCAATGCGAAGCGCCTGCTCGCCGCCAACGGCGCTGGGGTTGTAAAACCCGATGCGCTCGATGAAGCGACCATCGCGACGCACGCGCTTGTCGGCAACGACGATGTTGTAGAAGGGACGGGCCTTGGCACCGCCACGGTTCAAACGAATAACGACCATGATTTATCCTAGGGTGGCCCAGGCGCGGCACAATGGCGCCTGGATGTCTTTCAGCGTTTGAGACACGCAACTGGCCACCCGGCCAGTGACACACTGAAACCCAAGATTGTAACCCGGAGTCTGAATGAGCGCATCCCCCCTGCCGGCCAACACCGGCGCCACGCTGATTCGCGCCAGCCGCGACGAGGATGTGGCGCGGATCGCCGAGATCTACCAGCACCATGTGCTGCATGGGACCGGCACCTTTGAAATCGACCCACCCACGGCCGATGACATGGCCAAGCGGCGCGCCGAAGTCCTCGGTCGCGGCCTGCCCTGGCTGGTGCTGGAGGTCGATGGCCAGGTCATGGGCTTTGCCTACTGCAACTGGTTCAAACCGCGCCCGGCCTACCGTTTCTCGGCCGAAGACTCGATCTACCTGCACCATGGCCTGGCGGGCCGTGGCCTGGGCAGCGCGCTGTTGGCCGAATTGTGCCTGCGGGCCGAGCGCGCCGGGGTGCGCCAGTTGATCGCGGTGATCGGTGACTCGGGCAATGCGGGCTCGATTGGCGTGCACCGGCGACTGGGCTTTGCCCACACCGGGGTCTTGCACGCCTGTGGCTGGAAATTCGACCGCTGGCTGGATGTGGTGATGATGCAAAAACAACTGGGCGCCGGCGCGAGCACGCCCCCAACGGCCTGACGGCCCGGACTTTCAATTCATGAAAAACAAAACCTTGGCCACGTGGCTGGCCTTTGTTGGCGGTCCCCTGGGCCTGCACCGTTTTTACCTGCGCGGCTGGTCCGACCTGTGGGGCTGGCTCTTGCCCGTGCCCACGGCGCTCGGTCTTTACGGCTTTGAACGCGTCAAGGAATACGGCATCGATGACCGCCTGAGCTGGGTCCTGGTGCCCCTGCTGGGGTTTGTGATTGCCGGCTGTGCGCTCTGGGCCATCGTCCTGGGGCTGATGAGCCGCGAGCGCTTCAATGCGCGCTACAACCCCAAAGCCCCGCCCGACGCCTTGGGTGGGGCCACCACCTGGTTCACCATTGGCGGGGTCGCCGCGGCGCTGCTGATTGGCACGGCGCTGTTGATGAGCAGCCTGGTCTACAGCTTCCAGCGCTACTTTGAGGTGCAGATCGAGGCGGCGCGCGAAATCAGCCAATAAGGCGGGACGGCTCAGGCACTGGACTTGAGCAAGACCACCACCGCGCCGGCCCCACCCTCGTCGGCGCGGGCCTGCACAAAGGCCAGCACCTGGTTTTTCTGCACGAGCCAGCTGTGCACGCGCGATTTGAGCACCGGCTCGCGACCGGGCGAACCCAGGCCCTTGCCGTGCACCACGCGCACGCAACGCAAGCCCTGCCGATAGGCCAGGCGGATGAACTCGGCCAGGGCCACACGCGCTTCGTCGCTGCGCAGACCATGCAGATCGATCTCGCGCTGGATGCTCCACTCGCCCTTGCGCAAGCGCCGCGTCACGTCGGGGCCGATGCCCGGGCGACGAAAACTCAGGGCGTCGTCGGTATCGAGCAGCGTGCTCACGTCCATGCCGTCGGACAGGGCATCCATGACCGCCTGATCATCTTTTTGGCGCTGCACAGGCACGGGCGGCACCGGGGGGACGGGCAGCACCGCGCGGCGCCGATCGGGCAAGGCCTTGACCGGGCCAACCGCGCGTGAAAACAGCTCGCGGGCCGCACGTTCGGCTTCGGCGCGGGCCGCCTGGGCGCGCGCCAGGGCCTCCTGGCGTTCGCGCTCGGCGCGCAGGGCTTGTTGCACCTGGCGCAGGTCTTGCAGGGATTGGGCTTTGAAGCGCTCGGGCATGGGGGGCAATCGGTTCAGATGCCGCGGTTGCGCATCCAGTCGGCGGTTTGGAAAAAGCTGGCGTTCAGGCGCTGGCGCAAGGGCTCGGGCACGGCCGTCTCCTGCATGGCGCGGTCCATGCAGGCCAGCCACTGGTCGCGCTCTTCGATGCCGATCGAAAACGGCATGTGGCGCATGCGCAGGCGCGGATGACCAAAGCGCTCGGTGTAGTAGGACGGACCGCCCAGCCAGCCACACAAAAACCAGAACAGCTTGTCGCGCGCATCCTCCAGGGTGCTGCCGTGGCTGTGGCGCAAGCGCGCAAACTCGGGCTGCAGATCCATCAGGTCGTAAAAACGGTCGACCAGCTCGCGCACGCGCGCCTGCCCCCCCATCCATTCAAAGGGCGTGATCTCGGGGGGCGCGGCGTTGGGGTCTTGTTGCGGGTCGCTCATGGCGGCAATGGTAGCGTGGTCGGTTGCAAAAAAAGCGCCAACGCAGGGCTCAGGCATCGGCCTGGCGCAGGGTCTGCACCACCGGCCGCTGCAGCACGCCGCGCAGGCTCAGGCTGCCCGCTGCCCAGGCCAGCAAGGCCCCGGCCAAACCGCCAATTAGCGGGGCCCAGAGGGGCGCCTGCCATTGCAGGGCCAGCACACGGGTGGCCAGCACCCAGCCCAGCGCCAGGGCCACCGCACTGGCCATGAAACCGGCCAGAAAACCCTGCCCCCACAGCTCCAGCCGCTGCATGCGCGCCAGCAAGGGGCGCTGCGCCCCAAGGGCACGCAAAATACCCAGCTCGCGCTCGCGCTCGCGCCGGCCGGCGCCCAGGGCGGCCATCAGCACCAGCATGCCCGCCAGCAGGCTGAACAGAAACAGGAACTCGACGGCGCGAATGACCTGATCGAGCACCCGCTGGACCTGTTGCAAGGTGCTGCCCATGTCGATGCTGGTGACGTTGGGAAACTCGCGCAGCATTTGCGATTGCAGGCGCGGGGAATGCGGGGGGGTGCGAAACGCCGCCAGCTGGGTCCGCGGGAGTTCGGGCAAATCGGCCAGCGGGAACATCACAAAGAAATTGGCCCGCATCGAGCTCCAGTCCACTTCGCGCAAGGAGGTGATGCGCGCCTCATGGACCATGCCCCCCACATCAAAGCGCAGGCGGTCGCCCAGCTTCAGGCCCAGGGTCTCGGCAATGCCGGTCTCCACGCTCATGCCATCGCGCTCGCCCGGCGTCCAGCGGCCGGCCACGATGCGGTTGTGGCTGGGGGCCTGTTCGGCCGTCGACAGGTTGAATTCGCGATCGAGCAGGCGCTGGGCCCGGCCTTCGGGCATGTCTTCGGGGCGCACCTCGCGGCCATTGATGGCCACGAGGCGGCCGCGGATCATGGGGTACCAGTCGCGCGCGCCCACCCCCTGCCGGTCCAGAAAGCGGGCAAAGGCGTCGGCCTGCTCGGGCATGATGTTGATGACAAAGCGGTCGGGGGCGTCGGGCGGCGTGGCCTGCTGCCAATTGCGGATCAGGTCGGTGCGCACCAACACCAGCAAGGCCAGGGCCAACAGGCCCGCGGAGAGGGCGCTGATTTGCACCACGCTGGCCATGGGGCGACTGGCCACCTGGCGGGTGGCCAGCTGCAAGGCCTGGTGCCAGGGGGCATGGCTGCTGCCGCTGCGGCCCACCACCGCCTGCAAGACGCGCAGGCCCAGATAGGCCAGGGCCGCAAACGCCCCCAGGGCCAGGGCAAAGCCGCCCAGGGTCAGGCCACCCAGCAACATGTCGCGGCTGGCCAAGAGCAGGGTCAGGGCAAAGCCCAGCAGCCCGAGCAAGGCCACCAGCCAGGCCTGCATGGGCACCGCGCCCAGTTCGCGACGGATCACGCGCAGGGCTGGCACACGCGCCAGCTGCATGATGGGGGGCAGGCCAAACGCCGCCAGCAGGGTCAGGCCCATGCCCATGGCGGCCAGGGCTGGCCATGGGCTGGGCGCGGGCAGGTTTTGATCCACCAGGCCGGCGAGCCACTGCACAAAGGCCAGGTGCAGGCCATAGCCGAGGGCCAGGCCCATGGCACAGGCCAGCAACCCGGCCAGCAGGAACTCGGTGGTGTAGGCCGTCAAGAGGGTGCGCTGGCTCTGCCCCAGCACGCGCAACAAGGCGCTGGTGTCGCGCTCACGCTCGGCGTGCTGACGAGCGGCCAGGGCCAGGGCCACGGCGCACAGCAGGGCCGTGAGCAAGGCCACCAGCTGCAGGAACTGGCTGGCACGGTCCAGGGTCTGGCGCATCTCGGGGCGACCGCTCTCCAGCGATTCGATCCGCACGCCCCGCACATCGGGACGATCGGCTTGGGCCTGGGCCCAGGTCTGGAAGCGGGCCACCTGCGGATCGGGGCCCAGGACCGCGGTGCGCCAGCTGATGCGGCTGGCCGGTTGCACCAGGCCAGTGGCCGGCAGGTCATCGGCATGGACCATCACCCGGGGGGCAAAATTCAAAAAACCACTGCCGCGATCGGGTTCGCGGTCGATCAGGCGGGTGATCTGGACGCTGTGCTGGCCCAGGCCAATCCGGTCGCCCAGCTTCAGGTCGAGAGACGCCAGCAGGCCCGGGTCAACCCAGGCTTGGCCCGGCGCGGGCACTTGGCCGGCGGCGGGCGTGGCAGGCGTTTGCGTGTCGGTGCGCAACCAGAGCTGACCGCGCAGGGGATAGCCCTCGCGCACCGCCTTGAGGGCCACCAGCAAGGTCTCGGCGTCGGGCCCCGCCAGGCTGCGCGCCATGGTGGGGAAACTCAGGTTTTGGTTGACCTGCAGGCCCAGCGTGCGGGCCTGCTCGTCAAAGGCCGCCGGCAGCGGCTGATCGGAGACGACCACCAGGTCACCGCCCAAGAGTTGGCGCGCATCACGCCACAGCGCCGACTGGATGCGGTCGGACAAAAAGCCCACGGCCGAAACCGCGGCAACCGCCAGCATGACCGACAGCATCAGCAGGCGCAAGGTGCCCGCCCGCAGGTCGCGGCGCCAGTGGCGCCAGCCCAGGCGCAAGCCGTCACGCAAACCGGTCGGCTGTGGACGGGGCATGGAGGAGGAAGGCGCTGCGGGTTCGGACATCATCCCCGAACCTTAGCGCATGGGCGCAATCCGCTGCCAGGACAGGCCTTGCCGCCAGACCCTCAGAGCGGGGCCAGGCCCTGCAAGCGCTCGGGCGCGCTGTAGCAAAGAAAGCGGCGATTGAGCGCCCGTCCCACGGCGCACAGGCCCAGGCGCTGGGCCACGGCCAGGCCCATTTCGGTGATGCCGCTGCGCGAGACCACGATGGGCACGCCCATTTGCGCGGCCTTGATGATCATCTCGCTGGTCAGGCGGCCGGTGGTGTAGAAGACCTTGTCCTGCCCCGTCTCGCCTTGCAGCGCCATCCAGCCGGCGATGGCATCGAGCGCGTTGTGGCGGCCAACGTCCTCGACCAGGCACAAGAGCTGATCGCCCTGGAACAGGGCGCAACCGTGAACCGAGCCGGTGCGCCGGTACTGGGTGGGCTGCAAACGCATGGTCTCGAGGATGCCAAACAGGGTCTCGCGCTGCAGCTGCGCGGGCGGCAAGGGCTGGCTCAACACATTGTCCAGCACATCGGCAAACAGGCTGCCCTGGCCGCAGCCCGAGGTGTGCACGCGCGGGGCCTGCAGGCGCTCACTGGCGACCAGGCCCGCGTGGGTGCGCACCGCGGCCACGCCCGGCTCGCCGGTCTCACCCGCGCCCATCGACCAGTCCACCTGCACCGACGCCACCTCCTCGACACGGGTGATCAGGCGCTGGTTGAGCAGATAGCCCAGCACCAGCCACTCGGGCTGCGCGCCCAGGGTCATGAGGGTCACCACCTCGTGCTGATCCAGATACACCGTCAGCGCGCGCTCGGCTGGGATGGCCAACTCGCGCGGCAAGCCCTGCTCGTCGACCACGGTCACGGTGCGCGAGAGCGCGGCGCTGGCCTGGGTCAGCGTGGGCTTGAGAGACCGCAGGTCGCGCAGCATGGTCAGGCCACCGGATCCAGGCGGACCGCGCAGAACTTGAACTCGGGGATCTTGCCCACCGGGTCGAGCGCGGGATTGGTCAGCAGATTGGCCGCGGCCTCGACGTAGGCAAAGGCCATGAAGACCACGCCCGGCGGGGTGCCGTCGTCGCGCCGCACCTGCAGCTGCACCTCGCCCCGGCGCGAGCGCAGGCGCACCAACTGGCCGGCGGTCAGGCCCATGCGGCGCATGTCGCTGCCGCACAGGCTCACGGTGGGGCCCGGCTCCAGCGCATCGAGCACCGGGGCGCGGCGCGTCATGCTGCCGGTGTGCCAATGCTCCAGTTGGCGGCCGGTGATCAGCACCAGCGGGTAATCGGCGTCGGGCTGCTCGTCGGCCGGGATCAGGGCCGCAGGCACCAGCTGCACCCGGCCGTTGGGCGTGGGGAACTTGTTGGTGAACACAATCGGCTGGCCCGGGTCCTCGGCGCTCAGGCAGGGATAGGTCACCGTGCCCTGCTGCAAGCGTGCCCAGTCGATGCCGCCAATCGAGCCGTGCATGGCCTGGCGCATCTCCTCGTAGATGGCGGCCACGCCGTCGTCCTCGCCCGCGTAGTCCCAGCGCAGGCCCAGGCCCTGCGCCATCTGCTGGATGATCCACAGATCGCTGCGCGCCTGGCCGGGCGGATTGAGCGCGCGCCGGCCCATCTGGACCATGCGGTCGGTGTTGCTGACGGTGCCGGTTTTTTCGGGCCAGGCGGTGGCCGGCAGGATCACATCGGCCAGCCACGCGGTCTCGGTCAGGAAGATGTCTTGCACCACCAGGTGTTGCAGGCTGGCCAGGGCGGCGCGCGCATGGCCCAGGTCCGGGTCGCTCATGGCCGGGTTCTCGCCCATGATGTACATGCCGCGGATCTTGTCGGGGTCCTGCTCGTCGGCCAGGGCGTGTTGCATGACCTCGACCACGGTCAGGCCCGGGCGCTCGTCCAGCGGGGTCTGCCAGAACTGCTCAAACCATTCGCGCGCTTGCGGATCGCTCACGCGCTGGTAGTTGGGCAGCATCATGGGGATCAGGCCCGCATCGCTCGCGCCTTGCACATTGTTCTGTCCGCGCAGCGGGTGCAGGCCGGTGCCGGGGCGGCCGATCTGACCGGTCAGGCTGGCCAGGGCAATGAGGCAGCGCACATTGTCGGTGCCGTGCACATGCTGGCTCACGCCCATGCCCCACAAAATCATGGCGGCTGGGCTGGTGGCATACGCGCGCGCCACCTCGCGCAGCACGGACGCCTCGATGCCGCAGATGGGGGCCATGCGCTCGGGGCTGTAGTCGCGCAGGTGCTCGCGCAAATCGTCCACATGGTCCGCGCGCGCCTGCAGGAAGGCCTCATTGCACAGGCCCTCTTCCACGATCACATGCAGCAGCGCATTGAGCAAGGCCACATCGGTGTCGGGCTTGAAAGGCAGGGTGCGCCAGGCGTGGCGGCCCAGTTCGGTGATGCGCGGGTCGGCCAGCACCAGGCGGGCGCCGCGCTGCACCGCGTTCTTGATCCAGGTGGCCGCCACCGGGTGGTTGGCGGTGGGGTTGGAGCCAATGACCAGGATGAACTCGGCCTGCGCCACATCGCGCACCGGGTTGCTCACGGCGCCAGAGCCCACGCCCTCGAGCAGGGCCGCCACGCTGGAGGCGTGGCACAGGCGGGTGCAGTGGTCGACGTTGTGGCTGCCAAAACCGGTGCGCACCAGCTTCTGGAACAGGTAGGCCTCTTCGTTGCTGCCCTTGGCCGAGCCAAAGCCGGCCAGGCTGCGCGGGCCGTGCTGCGCACGCAGGCGCTGCAGCGGGGCCGTGGCCGTGGCCAGGGCCTCTTCCCAGCTGGCTTCGCGAAAGACCTCGCGCCAATCGGTGGGCTCGCTCAGGTGGCGCACATCCTTGGCCACCCCGTCGCGACGGATCAGCGGGCGGGTCAGGCGGTCCGGGCTGTGGACATAGTCCATGCCAAAGCGGCCCTTGACGCACAGGCGGCCCTCATTGGCCGGGCCCGCACGCCCTTTGACGCCCACGATGCGCTCGTCACGCACCTGCCAGGTGACCAGACAGCCCACGCCACAGAAGGGGCAGACGGAATCGACCTCGCGGTCCACCGATTGCGGCCCCAGCAGGGTCTTGGGCATCAGGGCGCCGGTCGGGCAGGCCTGCACGCACTCGCCACAGGCCACGCAGCTGCTGGCGCCCATGGGGTCGTTCAGGTCAAAGACCACCTGGGTGTGCGCGCCGCGATGCGCCATGCCGATCACGTCGTTGACCTGCAGCTCGCGGCAGGCGCGCTGGCAGCGGTTGCACTGGATGCAGGCGTCGAGCTGGACCGCCATGGCCGGGTGCGACATATCGGGTGCCGGGGCGGGCCGGCGCAGCTCGGCCAGGGCCGGGCGCACGGTCACGCCCTCGCGGCGGGCCCAGGCCGAGAGCTCGCCATGCGGGTGCTCGGGCTGGTCGTCCAGCCATTTGTGGCCTTGCTCGGGCATGTCGGCCAGCAGCATCTCGAGCACCATGGCGCGGCTCTTGCGCGCACGCGGGCTGTCGGTGTGCACCACCATGCCCTCGCGCACGCTGCGGCAGCAGCTGGGGGCCAGGCTGCGTTCGCCTTCGATCTCGACCACGCATGCGCGGCAGTTGCCGTCGGGGCGCAGGCCATCGCTGTGGCACAGATGGGGAATCTCGATGCCCAGATCGCGCGCCAGATGCAAGAGGCTCTGGCCTGCCGGGGCCTGGACCGCACGGCCATCGACGGTGACCGGAATCAAGGGGATGGTGCGGGCGTTCATGGGGTGCTCCCCTGGCCCGCTTGCGGCGCCAGTTCGTGGGCAAAATGGGTCAACACCGAGCGCACCGGATTGGGCGCGGCCTGGCCCAGGCCGCAGATCGACGCGTCCTGCATGACCTCGCACAGGTCTTGCAAGGTGTCGCGGTCCCAGTTGGCACGGGCCATGAGCGCGGCGGCTTTCTGCGTGCCCACGCGGCATGGGGTGCACTGGCCGCAGCTCTCGTGCTCAAAAAAGCGCATCACATTGAGCGCTGCGTCGCTGGCGCGGTCCTGGGTGCTGAGCACCATCACCGCCGCCGAGCCAATGAAGCATCCATGCGCTTGCAAGGTGTCAAAGTCCAGCGGCACATCGGCCAGGTGGGCGGGCAAGATGCCGCCGCTGGCCCCGCCGGGCAAGTAGGCGTACAGGGTGTGGCCATCGGCCATGCCGCCGCAGTACTCGTCCACCAGCTCGCGCAGGGTGATGCCAGCCGGGGCCAGTTTCACGCCGGGCTCGCGCACGCGACCGCTGACGCTGTAGCGGCGCAGGCCACGACGACCGTGGCGGCCCTGGCTGGCAAAGGCCTCGGGGCCCTGCTCGATCAGCTCGCGCACCCAGTACAGGGTCTCGAAGTTGTGCTCCAGCGTGGGGCGGCCAAAGAGGCCCACCTCGGCGATGTAGGGGGGGCGCAGGCGGGGCATGCCGCGCTTGCCCTCGATGCTCTCGATCATCGCGGACTCTTCGCCGCAGATGTAGGCGCCCGCGCCCCGGCGCAGTTCGATGCGCGGCAAGGCCGAACCCGCCATGGTCTGCAGGTCGGCCAAGGCCTGCTGCAGCAAGCCGCGCGCCTCGTGGTACTCGTCGCGCAGGTAGATGTACACCGCCTCGCAACCCACCACATGGGCCGCGATCAGCATGCCTTCCAAGAAGCGGTGTGGGTCCTGCTCCAGCAGGGTGCGGTCCTTGAAGGTGCCCGGTTCGCCCTCGTCGATGTTCACCGCCATGAGGCGCGGCGCGGCTTGTGCGCGCACGATGCGCCATTTGCGACCAGCCGGAAAACCCGCGCCGCCCAGGCCGCGCAGGCCGGCCTCGTCCAACACCTTCAGCACCGATTCGGGGTCCCGCTCGCCGCGCTGCAGCGTCTCCCACAGGGCGTAGCCGCCTTGTGCGCGATAGGCCGCCAGGCCCAGGGCTTGTGGCAGTGGCAAGGGCGCGGTCTGGCCGGTCTGCACGCGCTCGCGCACCTTGTCCACCGTCGCATGCGCCAGGGCCTGCTGGCCAATCTGCGCCGCCGGTGCCTGCTCGCAGCGGCCCAGGCAGGGGGCTGCGATCACGCGCACCTCGGCGCCCAAGCCTTGCTGCAGCTGCGCCAGCAGCGGCGCGCTGCCGGCCAGCTGGCACGACAGGCTGTCGCACACCCGCACGGTCAGGGCCGGGGCCTGCGCGCTGTCGGGCAGGATGTCAAAGTGGTGATAAAAGCTGGCCACCTCATAGACCTCGACGGTGGACAGTCGCATCTCGGCGGCCAGCGCCACCAGGTGGCGCTCGAACAGGCCGTGGTAGTGGTCCTGCAAGCGATGCAGGTGCTCGATCAGCAGGTCGCGGCGGTGCCCTTGCGGCGGCGGCTCGCCAATCAGGGCGCGCACATCGGCCGTGGCCTGGTCATCGAGGGGGCGGCCACGGCGGTCGCTGCGCGGGCGCCGGCCCTGGGCCAGGTGCTCGCGAACATGGGCCAGCGGGATGCGGGCGGTGGTGACGTCAGTCATGGGCGGACGGTCCGGATAGAGTCGCTCGGTGCCGATTGTGCCCGTTTGCCGGGCCCATGGCGCGTCCGGGCCGGCCCCCCAGGGCCGCACCCGGTGGGGTCATCAATAGGTTTCCAGGTGCAGGCGGCCTTCGGCCTTCAGGCGCGCGCCCACCTCGTCCCAGTTCAGGCCGGCGGCCTGCACGATGTCGCGCAGGGCCAGCACCACGCCTTCTTCCATGCTCTTGAGGCCGCACACGTAGAAGTAGCTGTCGCCCTTGATCATCTCCAGCAGGTCGGCCGCGCGCTCGCGCATGGCGTCCTGCACATAGCGCTTGGGCTTGCCCGCTTCGCGCGAGAAGGCGAAGTGGATATCGATGAAGTCTTTCGGCAGGTTTTGCAGCGGGCCAAAATAGGGCAGCTCTTGCGGGGTGCGCGCGCCAAAGAACAGCATCAGTTTGCCGCCCTCGAACTTGCCGCTCTGGCGCTGCCGGCGGCGCCACTCGGTCATGGCGCGCATGGGGGCGCTGCCGGTGCCGGTGCAGATCATCACGATGTTGCTGCGCGGGTGGTTGGGCATCAGGAAGCTCGCGCCAAAGGGGCCGATCACCTGCACTTTGTCGCCCACGTTCAGGTCGCACATATAGTTCGATGCCACGCCGCGCACGGGCTGGCCCTGGTGGTCTTCGAGCACGCGCTTGATGGTCAGCGACAGGTTGTTGTAGCCCGGGCGCTCGCCGTTGCGCGGGCTTGCGATCGAGTACTGGCGCGCATGGTGGGCGCGGCCGTTGGCGTCGGTCCCTGGCGGCACGATGCCAATCGACTGGCCCTCGAGCACCGGGAAGGGCAGGTGGCCGAAGTCCAGCACGATGTGGTGGGTGTCGTAATCTTTGCCCACTTCGGTCACGCGCACGTTGCCAGTGACGGTGGCGGTGATGGTTTTTTCGGCGGCCTTGGGGCCGTACAGGTTGGTGTACGCATGTGCGGCCGACCACGGCGGCATGGTCGCGCCCACCGAGGCGCTGGTGGCGGCCGGGGCGCTGGTGTTCTGGCTGGCGCTGGCGGCCGATGCGGCGGCGTGTTGCACCGCGGCCTGTGCCACGGCGGCGGCTTCATCGGCTTGGCCGCCCAGTGCCGTCAGTTCGTCCTGGCTCAGTTCGGGCGGCAGTTCGTCCCAGCCCAGCTGCTCGTCGATGCTGTAGGCCTTGATTTTGGGCATCTTGCGCCAGTTGTCGATGGACCCGGTCGGGCACGGGGGCACGCAGGCCATGCAGAAGTTGCACTTCTCGGCGTCGACCACGTAGTTGCGGCTGTCGTGGGTGATCGCACCCACCGGGCAGGTCGCTTCGCAGGTGTTGCAGCGAATGCAGATCTCGGGGTCGATGACGTGCTGGTTGATCAGGGTCGATTCGGTGCTCATGGTGCTCCTCGGTTGTTCTGTCTTGCGCTGGCCGCTCGTTTGCTTCGTTGCCGCTCGGTCGCTTCATTGCCTTGCCGCTTGGATGCGTCTTTGCATCGCGTGATCGTTCTGTCGCTTTCTTGCCGCATGTGACTGGGCTGGGGGCGGGGCTCCTCATGACGGGGTACCGTAAATCGTCACCCCACCCCCAACCCACTCACATGCTGCCTTGTCGCTTGTCTTCTTCTCTTTGCCTTGTCGCTTGGATGCGTCTCTGCATCGCGTGATCGTTCTGTCGCTTTCTTGCCGCCGGTGACTGGGTAGGGGCCGGGTTCCTCATGACGGGGTACCGTAAATCGTCACCCAGCCCCTACCCACTCACCTGCTACCTTGTCGCTCGGCTTCTTCTCTATGCCTTGTCGCTCAGTTTCTTCTCTTGAACGTTGGCGCAAGGGTGTTGCGAATGCTGTTGGCAAAGGGAGGGGCTGGGTGACGATTTCTGGTACTCCAGCATGAGGAACCCGGCCCCTCCCTTTGCCAACAGCTGCCCCGCCATTGGCAGGACAGCTGTTGCTTCTGATTCAGCGCATCAGCGAATCAGTTGAAGCGCATCAGTTGAAGCGCACGTACTCGAAGTCCACCGGCTGGCGGTTGATGCCCATGACCGGGGGGGCGATCCAGTTGGCGAACTTGCCCGGCTCCACGACGCGGCCCATCAGGCTCGCGACGTAGGCGCGGTCTTCGGCCGTGGGCAGCCACTCGCTTTGCTTGGCGCTCCACTCGGCATCGCTCACCACGCGGCCGTCCGGGCTCACCTTCACGCCGGCCAGGGTGCCGATGTTGCGGTGGAACGCCTTGTGCGGCACCTTCAGGCGGAAGTCAATGCCCGCCTTCTCCAGCACGCGGTTCCAGCGCTCGACGCCGCCCGCCGAGTCCTTGATGTAGTCGTCGCGCAGCACTTCGTTGAGCGCGTTGAGCATCGGCACTTCCTTCTCGATCAGCTGGCCGTTGACCACGTCCAGGATTTTGTACGAGTTGCCCTTGAGCACGTGGTCGTCGGTGCGCTTGCTCTCTTCGTAGCGGCCCTTGAGGCCCGAGCTGTAGAACGTCGCGGCGTTCGAGGACTGGTCGGCACCGAACAGGTCGATCGTCACCGAGAAGTGGAAGTTCAGGTAACGCTGGATCGTCGGCAGATCGATCACGCCAGCGGCGCGCAGCTTCGACACGTCATCGGTCTTGAGCTGGTTCATCATGTCGGCGGTGCGCTGCAGCACGCGGCCCACGCCCGACTCGCCCACAAACATGTGGTGCGCCTCTTCGGTCAGCATGAACTTGGTCGTGCGGGCCAGCGGGTCGAACGCCGACTCGGCCAGCGCGCACAGCTGGAACTTGCCGTCGCGGTCGGTGAAGTAGGTGAACATGAAGAACGACAGCCAGTCCGGGGTCTTCTCGTTGAAGGCCTCCAGAATCCGGGGGTTGTCGGCGTTGCCGCTGTTGCGCTGCAGCAGCGCATCGGCCTCTTCACGACCGTCGCGACCGAAGTACTTGTGCAGCAGGTACACCATCGCCCACAGGTGACGGCCTTCTTCCACGTTGATCTGGAACAGGTTGCGCAGGTCGTACTGGCTCGGCGCGGTCAGGCCCAGGTGGCGCTGCTGCTCCACCGACGCCGGCTCGGTGTCGCCTTGCGTGACGATGATGCGGCGCAGGTTGGCGCGGTACTCGCCAGGCACGTCTTGCCAGGCCGCCTCGCCCATGTGGTCGCCAAAGTGAATCTTGCGGTCTTGCTCGCCCGGGTTCAGGAACACGCCCCAGCGGTAGTCGCGCATCTTCACATGGCCAAACTGGGCCCAGCCTTGCGGGTCCACGCTCACCGCCGTGCGCAGGTACACCTCGCTGTTGGTCGAGCCCTCGGGGCCCATGTCATCCCACCAGTTGATGAAGTTGGGCTGCCACTGCTCCAGCGCGCGCTGCAGCGTGCGGTCTTCGGCCAGGTTGACGTTGTTGGGGATTTTTTCGCTGTAATTGATCGACATGAAAGTCTCCAGTTGAAGCTGCGGTGTGGTCAAAATTGAGGTTGCGGCAGGCCCACCGGGTCACCTGCCGCACAACGTCGTCAAACGCGGTTGAGATCGAACTGAACTTTCTCGCCCTTGCCGTAAACCTTCAGCGCACCCTTCTCGCCCACGGCGTTGGGACGCTGGAAGATCCAGTTCTGCCAGGCCGTCAGGCGGCCAAAGATCCGCGTGAGCATGTTCTCTTTCTGGGCAAAGCGCAGATTGGCCTCCAGACCCGTCAGGGCATCGGGCGACATGGCCGCGCGCTCTTCCAGCGCCAGGCGGATCTCGTCGGCCCAGTCGATGTCGTCGGGCGCCGCGGTCACCAGGCCCAGGGCCAGCGCCGCGTCACCATCGAGCGCCTGGCCCACGGCCTGGCGCGCCGCTTCCATCGGCGCAGCCTCTTCGTAGAAGCGGCGCTGCAGGCGGCTCTGGTCGTTGACCATCGGCAGGTAGCCAAAGTTCATCTCGCCCAGGGTCAGGCGCGGGGCCTTGTCGGCGTCATCGGGCAGGGTCAGCATGTAGGCGCGGTCGGCGGCAAAGGCCAGCTCGGCAAAGCTGCCGGCAAAGCACGAACCCGGCTCGATCAGCGCAAACAGGCTGCGCGAGGACACGTCCAGGCGGGCAAAGGTGCGGCGCATCATGCCCAGGGTCTCGCGCACAAACCAGTGGTCCTGGTGGGCCAGCACGGCCGCGTCGGCGGCCAGCACCGCGGCGGCGTCGCCCTCGGTCTTGAGCAGCCAGGTGCCGATCTCCAGCTCGTTGGTGCGCATGTGCAGGATGGCGTCGTCGAGTTCACGCGTCATCTTCAGCGGCCACCACTGGGCACCCGCGGCCTCGATGCCGGCGATGTCGGCGGCCACCGGCGCCTTGGGCGCCGAGAGGGTGAAGGTGGCGTGGCGCTTGACGCGGTCGATCTCCACGCGCACATGGCTGTAGCTCAGGCGATCGGCGTCGATCTGGCGCTCCAGCGGGGTCAGGGCCACGCCCTTGCCGTCGGCAGGGCGGTGGCTGCCCTGGGCCAGCTTCTGGGCGCGCTCGCGCACCACTTGCTGGAACACCGCCGGCTTGGCGATGGCGTCCACAAAGCGCCAGTCCACGGCACGCTGGCCGCGCACGCCTTCCTGGCTGGTGCAGAAGATGTCGGCCAGGTCGTGGCGCACATGGCGCTTGTCGGTCACGCGGGTCAGGCCGCCGGTGCCCGGCAGCACGCCCAGCAGCGGCACTTCGGGCAGCGACACGGCCGAGGAGCGGTCGTCCACCAGCACGATGTCGTCACAGGCCAGGGCCAGCTCGTAGCCGCCGCCGGCGCAGGCGCCGTTGAGGGCGGCGACAAACTTCAGGCCGCTGTGGCGGCTGGAGTCCTCGATGCCGTTGCGGGTCTCGTTGGTGAATTTGCAGAAGTTGACCTTCCAGCCGTGGCTGGAGACGCCCAGCATGAAGATGTTGGCGCCCGAGCAGAACACGCGATCGCGCAGGCTGGTGACCACCACGGTGCGCACTTGCGGGTGCTCAAAGCGGATGCGCTGCAGGGCATCGTGCAACTCGATGTCCACGCCCAGGTCGTAGCTGTTGAGCTTGAGCTTGTAGCCCGGACGCAGGCCCGCGTCTTCGTTGATGTTCAGCGCCAGCGTGGCGATCTCGCCATCAAAGCTCAGCTGGATGTGCTTGTACTGGTCGGGGGTGGTTTGGTA
>JACCEA010172823.1_pt1 | contig 18050 bp, 14 predicted proteins | sample 7449851 | NCBI WGS metagenome assembly JACCEA01 (sample SAMN15323453, study PRJNA562643) | freshwater metagenome | isolation source: river surface water | place: USA:Blue River Watershed | collected 2017-08-18
TTCATAGTCAGCCCTCTCTCGAACGCGGGAGATGTAACTCCCCTTACTTTCATCCTAGTTCGAAAAATAGTTGGAACAATGAAAAATGTGCCTTTAGCCTAAAAAAATCTAATCGCGCGTAAGGCGCTAATTGCTGGCGATAAATGTTGAGTATTTGAGAAACAAAAAAGGGACCAGAGGTCCCTTTTTGTAGCAACTCAGCGTTTCTATTCCGCCGATTTGACTGGCAACCCCTGAGGCATTAACGGATTGCAGTTTTTGATGGTTACCCGGCCCTCGAGCAAACTGCCTTTAGAGTATTCACTGAAAATACAGCTGTTGGTAGCGGGGTCGTAATTTTCTACCCAAAGGTTGTCGTCTTTCCACGTTGCCTGCAGGTGAACTTGTCCTTTGGGAACTTCAATAGACATTACACCGCCATAGTTTTTTACGAAGTGTTGCTCGTAATGAAAGGTGTACATCAACCAACCGATAATAAAAATGGTCAAGCCACCAATTAAGCCCGCCTTCCATTTGAGGTAGCGCCCAACGCCCCAAAAAACAAACAATGCAACGCTGATTACGGCAATCCAATACAAGTAGGTAATCACAACACTTCCCTCTTAACAGTTGAAATTACTTCCTATTCAACAGTCTTTTACGACCCAAGGCAAGCAGGCCCAAACCGATAAGGCTAATCAAGCCAAGGCTACCACTGCCGCCATCATCATCTTTTTCGGTAATCAGCGTGTTCTTGGTTGGGTTCAGGTTTGCGGCGGTATCAGGGTCAGCATTAAGAACCACAATATTCTGGATCAACATGAAGTTGCTTCCGGTCACTTCTTTGTTTGCTGTCGCATCGGCCGCCGTGTAATTACGCAGCGGGATTTCAGTAAATGAGCCACCCATATTGAAACGGCTCAACGCGGCAATCGCATCGACAATCGCCATACCATTACCGGTTACCTGGCCAAACACGGTAAAGCCACCGTTTTGCTTATCCAGATTGGAAGAGTTATTACTGAGGTTAATAAACCATTGGTTGGTAGCACTGTTAGCGTCAGAACCTAATTTCGCCATAGCAATTGTGCCGCGCAGGTTGGAATACACTGGCTCATTTTCGACCTTGGCGTTTTGCGTGATTGCAACCAAGGGCAATTTACCTTGATAGCTAAAACCACCACCCTGCACTACAAAGCTTGGTACTGAACGATGAATGATGGTGTTTACGTATGCATTTGCCTTTACATAAGCAAGGAAGTTAGCCACTGATTTTGGGGTGGTTTTATCAAACAGGTTCACTTCAAAGTCACCCAACACAGTCTGAAATTGAACTGTAGTGGCAGAGGCAAACTGACTCAGCAAAAGGCTGCCGGTGAGGCTAACGGCAGTTGCGGTATGTTTTAGCCATTTGGAAGACTGTGCGAACCCGGTAGAAAAACTCATGAACGAAAACCTCTGTTTGATAGATAGTGAAGATGTTGCTGATCCCAAATTCATGGAATCTCCTTTTTGCGGTACTGCATATTAGCCCGACTCGCGCTCGCCAAACATCTGAAATTTGTTGGATTTTGTAATACTTAGGTGATTTTGTTGAGGTTAGTCCTCATCAGTTAGCTTTTTCCAATGGCCGTTTGCCTGAGGTTTAACCTCGTAGCGTGCCCAGCGCTGGAATTCGGAGCGCAAACAAATGCCCGTTGCGTATCCGCCATCCCCAGCTACAACTTTGTAAATAACTTGGTCTTTACTGGCGATGGCATTATCTGCGGCGTCTACGACCTGCCTGACACTCCACAAGTTCCCCAGCTTGCCATTGCTATAGAAATGCCCGGCGATAATTTGCTCAGGGTGGGTAATATTTTTTTCAGCATGCTGTTTGGCCAGTTCCAGCAACTGTGTAAGGTTTTCGCTGGTAATGTCCACGTAGGAATTTAGCTGCTCCATCGCAGCGGAGAAGTCCTCCTGGGTTAGCTCAAACTGGCGTTCAGAGGCTACTGCAGGTTTACTGATTTTGCGCCGCACCAGATGGGCCGGATAACGGCGCCACGAAAAGAAGGCGTTAAAAACAATTGCCATCACCATGATGCTGACAACATTAATTAGAATGGGGAACACTAGATACCAATATTCAAGCCGATATATTTCTGCCCCCCCGATGACGGCTGCTAGGGCGGTTGCACCACCTGGTGGGTGCATACAACGCGAATAATGCATAACGCCTACTGCCAGCCCGACCGCCAGTGCAGCAGTCCAGGTTTGATCCGGAAATAATTGATGGCAACTGACCCCGACGAAGGCCGATAACATATGCCCACCGATTACCGCCCAGGGTTGTGACAATGCGCCTTGAGGAACCGCAAACAACAATACCGCCGTCGCGCCCATGGACGTCACCATAATCAGGGTTCCGGCGGTGTGCATAAAACCGTCAGGAAAACTCCAGCGCGTCCCCCAATAGACGGCGAGTATTCCGAGGCATGCACCCAGTGCAGAAATAAATTTCTCGCCGTGATTGGTGGTATTGCGCTCTATACCAAAGAGCAACCTGAGTTCATGTAGCGCGTGCTTCACTCGCATAAATGTTTTCGCCTCGACCAAACCTGATGCACTATAAGAGTGCGAGATCCTAGTGACTTCATCCGTTTACTGCAATTCAAAATCCCGTCAATTTTTTGCTTGACCTTGCCACGGTGGTAAACCTTAACCTGACTCCATCTTGATCAAACAAAACAACTCACGAGGTAGTCATAATGTACGCATTCACAGTTAAAACCATGACCTGTGGCGGCTGCGCGAACGCGATTACCCGCGCTATCTACGCAGCTGATCAGTTGGCGCTAGTTCGTGTTCAGCTCGACTCAAAACGCGTGGAGGTAGATACCAATTTTAGTCAAACCGAGTTACTGAAAGTGTTTGATGAAGCTGGCTATCCAGCGGAACCCGTTACGGAGTAACCAGCCATGAAGAACACCCCTCAGGATCTGGAATTGGCAATTAAAGGTATGACTTGCGCTTCCTGCGTTGCTCACGTTGAACGAGCCCTATCCAAGGTGGATGGTGTTGAATCGGTCAGTGTGAACTTGGCTACCGAACGTGCGCATCTAAGTGTTTCGCGCGAAGTGCTGCTCGAATCCTTAGTCCAAAAAGTCGAACAGGCGGGCTATTCCGCACATCTTGCACCATCCACGGGAGCGTCGAGTGAGGATGAAAAGCGCGAGCAAGAACGGCTTGCTCTGGCCTCACACTTTAAATGGAGTTTGTTTGCGACTTTGCCGGTATTCGTTTTGGAAATGGGTTCGCATATGGTGCCGGCATTCCACCATTGGCTAATGGCCAATCTGGGTATTTGGAATTGGATTATTCAAGCTGTACTAACCACGATCGTGATGTTTGGACCAGGACGGGTGTTTTATCAAAAGGGCCTGCCTGCCCTTGCACGTATGGCGCCCGACATGAATTCCCTTGTTGCCTTGGGCAGTGTAGCCGCTTGGGGCTACTCATTAGTAGCCACCTTCGCTCCCGCGTTATTGCCCGAGGGCACCGTGAATGTTTACTACGAAGCTGCTGCTGTCATAGTGACATTGATTTTACTGGGACGTTTGCTAGAGGCTAATGCGCGTGGCCGCACGAGCGAAGCCATTGCCCAACTCGTCAAGCTCCAACCGACCACAGCGACTCGATTAGTTGGTGGGCTGCCCGAAACGATTGAAATTGCTCAAGTCCGACTCGGCGATCTACTTCTGGTTCGCCCTGGCGAGCGTATTCCGTTGGATGGTGAGATTATTGATGGCAGCTCCTTCGTAGACGAGTCAATGATGACTGGCGAATCCATCCCGGTCAGCAAAACCATTGGGCAGGAAATTATTGGTGGGACGCTAAATGCCAATGGAGCGCTCACGTACAAAGTTACCAAAATTGGGAAAGACACTCTGCTTGCTCGTATTATTGATTTAGTGGAGACAGCTCAGGGCGCAAAATTACCGATCCAGGCGTTGGTTGATCAGATTACGCGTTGGTTTGTGCCGATGGTGATGTTAGTGGCGCTTCTAACCTTCATTGTTTGGTTGATATTGGGTCCTGAACCGGCGCTAAGTTTTGCATTAGTTAACGCTGTTGCTGTGTTAATCATCGCCTGTCCGTGCGCAATGGGATTGGCGACTCCCACATCAATTATGGTAGGCACCGGTCGTGCCGCCGCAATCGGTTTGCTATTTCGCCGTGGAAGTGCACTGCAAGGATTGGCCGAAGTGCAAACCATCGCCTTCGATAAAACCGGAACCCTCACCGAAGGCAAGCCAAGACTAACCAACTTTGAGGTCGCATCGGGTTTCGATAAAGATCATGTTCTCGTGTTAGCCGCTACTGCCGAACAACATTCAGAGCACCCAATCGCCCATGCATTAATAGAAGCGGCGAATGCTGCTCGGTTACCCCTGGGTTCGCTAGATTCCTTCGAGGCAATTCCTGGCTATGGCTTGCGTGCTCAAATTGCCGGGCAAATTGTCCATATCGGAGCGGATAGATTATTTACCAAACTTGGAATTGACCTGGCTGTGTTCAGCCACATGGCAGCGCATTTAGCGAGTGAAGGAAAGACGCCGATTTATCTTGCGGTAGATAATAAAATTGCTGCGGTAATGGCATTGGCCGACAGCATCAAGCCGGGTACACCGGCTGCATTAAAGTCCCTGCATCACTTGGGGTTTAAGATTGCCATGATCACCGGTGATAACCAGCGCACCGCTAATACCATTGCAAAAAATTTGGGAATTGATGTGGTCGTAGCAGAAGTTCTGCCAGAGCAAAAGGTGGCTGCACTCAAGCAACTGCGCGCGGAGCACGGTGCTATCGCTTATGTCGGTGATGGAATTAACGATGCACCTGCTTTGGCAGAAGCAGACTTGGGTTTAGCGATTGGTACTGGCTCTGACATCGCGATCGAAAGCGCAGACCTGATTTTAGTGAGTGGCGATCTACAAGGTGTTCCTAAAAGTATTGCACTGGCACGCGCCACTATGCGCAATATCAAACAGAATTTATTCTGGGCCTTTGCCTATAATGTTGCGTTGATTCCTCTGGCAGCTGGACTAGCATGGCCCATGTTTGGCATTTTGTTGTCGCCCATGTTAGCGGCCGGTGCCATGGCATTGTCCAGTGTTTTTGTGGTGACCAACGCGTTACGGTTGCGTCACTGGCAAGCTAAAACGGAGGCATAAATGAACAATCGCGCTCACAAACCCGCCCTGGAATTGGCGGACGCTCACGCCAAAGGATTCCATAGTATTGGTGAAGCAGCCAGGCTAACCGGCCTTAGCGCAAAAATGATTCGCCATTATGAAACGCTGGGACTGATCACACCAACAGATCGCACTTACGCAAACTATCGCGTGTACCAAACTCGCGATATTCACCTATTAAGTTTTATAAAAAGCGCGCGCGATTTGGGTTTTTCAATGAAACAGATAGCAATCCTGGCGAGTCTTTGGCAAGATTCTGAACGCTCTAGTGCTGAGGTAAAAAAACTTGCGCTGGAACATATCCAGGAAATGGATGAGCGAATACGTTCGCTTCAGCAAATGCGAAAAGCATTACATGATTTAGCGGGACGTTGTCATGGTGACGACCGCCCGGATTGCCCGATACTCGATGCAATGGCCTGCCATCATTCACATAATTCAAATTAGCTGTAGATTATGGTTACGCGCAAACCACTTTATTATTTTGTGATTGCCCTCTGCCTTTGGTTGCCGCTACAGGCAATTGCAGGGCAATGGGTGCACTGCGCGCAATTGCAATCCAGCATGATGGATAAAAATCCGTCATTGATCTCACACAGTACCGATGCCCCCTGCCATCAAGTTGATCAGAAAAAATTGCACTCAATGGATGATAACGCTCATTCCGGAAAAGATATAAAATCCTGCAAGCATTGCCAGTTTATGTGTCACTGGCACTGTGTTTTATTAGTAAATAATCTACTCGACCAGAATATTGAATTAACACCGCATTACACTGCATTTACGCTCCCCTCCCCTATGCAACCTCTATTGGCCTTGCCACAAAAACCACCGCAAACGCGCGCCTGATTCTTATCATTGTTTTCGATCTCTATTATTTTTCACTCGAATATTAGCGAGATCTATTTATTAATGCGTTGTTTGAGCTGAAAACACGCACAAAACAGGTCTTTATTATGAGCAACTTCCCAAACCGGGGGCGCCTGCTTTCCCTGCTTGCCGCAACTTTGCTGCTGAGCGCCTGCGCTACCCAACCCCCGCAATCTTCCATGAAAGCGGTGACGCAACCACTGGAAGAACAATATCCAGAGTTGGATTTCCCAAGTACTACTTCAGGAGTTAAGTCGCAGGAGTTTGATTCACCGCTGAGCTTGCAACAAACATTACAAATACTCTTATCTCGCTCGCCTCAAGTGCGTATGCAGTTGGCGGAGCTGGGCATCGCTGATGCACAAACTTTGCAAGCGGAGCTGATTGAAAACCCACACCTGAGTATCGGTGCTTTAAGACCACAGGACGGTGGACGCTGGCAGTTGGATACATCGCTTAGTCAACCTTTACTCGCACTCTTTACACGCCCGTTACGCCGTCAACTGGCCCAGGAAAATTTGCTGGAAACGCAATTGCAACTGCAGGGTGAATTGCAGCAATTAATTACAGAAACCAGTGCACTCTACTTCGCGTCAGTCGCTGCACTACAGCATTGCTACATTCAGGAGAAAATGCTTCAGGCCACAACGGCCAGGCAACAATTGGCACTGAGCGTATATCGCGCCGGCAATATGTCGGAGAACAATTTCCTCGCTTATGACAATGAATTGCGCCGTGCCCGGCAGCAATTGGAAAAGCGTCAGACGGCAGCCTTTGAGAAACGCCTGCAATTGCTGAATTTTATTGGTTTGCCATCAACCCAGGGCATTGATCTGCCGCTTGAGCTACCCTTGTTCCCCGATGAAACATTTTCACACCAGGATTTGCTATCGAGTGCGAGCGAAAATCGTGCGGATATTAAAGTTGCCCAACAGCAAAAAGCGATTGTAGACAAGCGACAACAGTTAATTCGCCAACAAAATGGTTGGCGTGATATCAGTATTGGTGTCTCCGGCGAGCGCGAATTTGATGGAGCGAAAAATATTGGACCCGAGTTGGAAATTGCCTTGCCCTTGTTTAATCGCGGGCAGGGAAAACTAGCTGCGCTAAGGGCACAAAAAGCCAAATTAGATGCGCGCCTACAACAATTAACGCTCAATGCCGATAGCGACATTGCGCAATCGCTCAACACCATGGATTCCGCGCGTGCTCAGCTAAAGCTATTGCAGCCGAGCTTGGCTGTGGCAGAAAAGCGCGTGGAGCTATCCAATCGCGAAGTCAATTTTATGCTGACCAGTCCGTTTGAATTGCTGAATATTAAACGCCAGCAAATTCAATTCGCGCATGAATTCACCGACGTTTTAAAAGAGTACTGGCAGGCACGCGCGGACTTGGAGCTCGCAATCGGTCACAGGCTTCCGTTACCCGCCGCGATTAAAAATGATCATTCACCGATGGATCATTCACAGATGGATCATTCACAGATGGGGCATAGCGAGCACTCTTCACAAGAAAGCACTAACCAAGATCACAGCCAACACCAGGAGCATCATCATGATTAATCGTCGCAATCTTTTGCTTGGCAGCGCTGTGGGTTTGGTAGCAGCGAGCTTGCCGGTACGGGCACAACACAACCATAGCATGCATAACATGCCAATGAACTCCGGTGATCACTCCGCGCATAACCCAGTGCAGCGCCCCATCAAAACCACTAAAAACATTCCGGCGGTGAGTACGAAAAAGCCGGAACTTAATACCCAAAATTATCGTCCGGTAATTACACCCAATGGCCGCACACTCGGCTACCGCATGAATGAGGGTGTTAAAGAATTTCATTTAATCGCTGAAGAAATTGAGCATGAATTTGCACCGGGTACAAAAATAAAGGCCTGGGGTTACAACGGCAGCACGCCAGGCCCAACGATCGAAGTCGTTGAAGGCGATCGCGTGCGTATATACCTGACCAATAAACTACCTGAACACACCAGTATGCATTGGCATGGCATTTTATTGCCCTGGGGAATGGATGGCGTTACCGGGCTAACGCAACCGCCGATAAAACCTGGCGAAACGTTTGTCTATGAATTTACCTTGCAGCAACACGGCACCCACATGTACCACCCTCATGCCGATGAAATGGTGCAGATGGCCATGGGTATGATGGGCATGTTTATTATTCATCCCAAAGAACCGGTAACCCCGACGATTGATCGCGACTACGCCGTGCTCTTGCACAACTGGGCCGTGCATCCGGGCACTTATCGACCTGACCCTAATGTCATGACCGAATTTGATTTGTGGACGATGAACAGCAAGGTATTCCCGGCGATTGAATCGCTCGTTGCGCAAACGGGCGAGCGCGTGCGCGTGCGAATAGGCAATTTATCTATGTGGAATCACCCCATGCATATGCACGGCGTGCAATTTGAAGTTACTGGTTCAGATGGCGGGCGCTGGCCGCAAAACCAATGGCGCAAAGAAGTGACTGAAATCGTGGGCGTAGGCCAAACGCGCGATCTGGAATTTGTTGCGGTTCCCGGCGATTGGGCGTTCCATTGCCACATGAGTCACCACACCATGAATGCTATGGGGCACGACGTACCTAACATGCTTGGCGTTAAGCAGCCAGAAGCCCAGATTAATAAAGTATTGCCGGGCTATATGGCGATGGGCGAAAGCGGGATGGCCGAGCACCAGGAGCATACTGATATGGGCCATATGCCCGGCCCGGAAAATACCCTGCCGATGATGATGGGCGAAGGCAACTACGGCAAACTGGAAATGGGCGGCATGTTTTCCTTGATTCGGGTCCGCGACCAATTGGGAGCTGCCGCCGATCTATACGAAGCGCCCCCCGAAACACAAGCCAGAAAAGTGAATCAAGTACCGGATGGTATTCCAGTGTAGTAAAAGATGGACAGGGAATGTCCATTTCTAGACCCGCAGACATGGAACAAGCAGCCAACCGCTGACCTGCAAGTGTTAATTAGTGTTCAGCAGCGTCAATTCAGGCGCTGCCGCAACGCGACTCACCTATAATCCGTACCGACTATAAGCGCCGTGCGCGCCACCAATAATCATAAATGTTGTGAGTAGACCATGACTTTACGCCCTAGCCTTTCCCCTATTTCGCCCGCGTCGGTTAATCGCCTGTTTGTTGTAACTCCTTTGGTCGCCGCATTTATGTTGCTTGGCGCCTGCGGAGAAAAACCAACACCGCCTACAGACCAGGCTACTGTCGCAAGTAGCAGCTCGAGTGCCAGTAGCATTGCCATTGAAACTACCCGTATTTCACCGGATGAAGCCAACGCAGATGCGAAATCCATCGAACAACAAGTGCCTATTACTACCAGTGAAGGTTTGAAAACAGAATTGTGGGCATCGGAAAAATTATTGGGCGATACGGTTGCTATTCATGTAGATGATAAAGGCCGCGTGTGGGCTGGTATTACTCAGCGCAGCAATAATTCGGAATTTGATATTCGCAGCGTTCCCGAGTGGGAAGATGCAACCATGACCTTTTCAACCTATGAAGATAGGCGGAAATTTTTGCGCAGTGAATTAGCGCCAGAAAAAAGTGCGCAGAATGAAAAAATTCCCGATCGTAACAAAGATGGCAGTCACGACTGGCGCGATCTTGCGGTTATGACAGAAAAAGTGATTCGCCTTGAAGACACTCAGGGTTCCGGCAAAGCGGATTTTGCGCAAACCGTCGTTAATGATTTCCACACCGAAGTCACGGATGTGATCGGTGGTTTGTTTTACAACGATTTACTCGATGAATTATTTATCAATATCGCCCCCGATGTCTGGCGGGTGAAAGATACCAATGGCGATGGCTATATGGATAGCCACACTTCACTTACCAATGGTTTTGGTGTGCATGTGGGATTCAGCGGGCACGGTCTGTCCGGCGCAATCATGGGGCCGGATGGCATGCTTTACTCGAGCATGGGCGATATAGGTACCAGCATTACCGATCAATATGGCACAAAGCTTCATTATCCCAATCAGGGTGTAATTGTTCGCAGCGAAGTAGACGGCAGCAACCTTGAAGTGTTCGCGGCAGGGCTGCGCAATATTTACGAACTCTCGTTCGATAAATACGGCAACCTTATCAGCGTAGATAACGATGGCGATCATATTGGGGAATATGAACGCGTAGTCCATTTGATTGATGGCTCTGACACCGGCTGGCGAATTAACTGGCAATTGGGTAAATACAAGGACGCGAAAAATAACAGTTACAAAATTTGGATGGATGAAGATTATTACAAGCCGCGTTTTAAAAATCAGGCTGCGCATATATTGCCACCTGTTGCGCCCTACCACGCTGGTCCAACCGGCATGGCCTATTACCCTGGTACAGGGTTAACCGATGAATGGAAAGATCATTTTTTCGTTGTGGAATTTGTTGGATCAGCTACACGTGCGGGTATTAATGCATTTACATTAAAGCCCAAAGGTGCATCGTTTGAATTGGCAAGCGATAAAAATATGATGCGTGGGGTACTCGCCACCGGTTTGGATTTCGGCCCCGATGGTGCACTTTATTTTAGTGATTGGATTGAAGGCTGGGGTTTAAAACAAAAAGGCCGCGTTTGGAAAATGGATTCAGCGGCGGGCATGACACCTGAACGTGAACAAATCAAAACATTGCTTGGTAGCAATTTCCGCGAGTTTACAACGGAGCAATTAGTTGAGCATTTAAATAACGCGGATATGCGTGTGCGCCAGAAAGCACAATTTGTGTTGGCGGAGCAGCATCAGGTAAAAGCTTTGCAGGAAGTGGCAGTGACGTCGCCTCATCAACTCGCGCGTATTCATGCCATCTGGGGCCTTGGTCAGCTGTTGCGCCAAAATCCCGCAGGTAACGCCATTATTATCAATCTACTCCAAGACAGTGATCCAGAGATTCGCGCGCAAGCGGCCAAAGTTTTGGGAGATGCCAAAATGAAAGCGGCGAGCGTGCCGTTAATCGCATTGCTGGCAGATAAAAATCCACGCGTACAACTCTATGCGGCGCAGGCGCTGGGACGCATGGCGGAAAAAAATGCCTTACAACCACTCATCGCCATGCTGGTTACCAATAATGATGACGATGTTTACTTGCGCCAGGCGGGCGCCATTGCATTGGCCCGTATTGGTGATGCGGATGCGCTGGGAAAGCTATCGACCCATTCATCCGAAGCTGTGCGCGTTGCAGCAGTCGTAGCGCTCAAACGAATGCATAGCCCGGTGGTTGCGGAATTTCTGAATGATTCCAGTGAGTATGTCGTGACCAACGCTGCGCGAGCAATTAATGATGATGAATTAATTACCGACGCCCTGCCCGCTCTGGCGGCACTTGTGGAAAAGCCCCGGTTCACTAGCGAAGCCTTGTTGCGCCGCGCCATTAATGCGAACGTTTACGCAGAAGACAGCGATGAAAATGCAGAGCGATTAATTCGTTTTGCAACGAACCCATCGATCCCAGGCCAACTTCGCGCTGAAGCGATTGCTGCGGTAACCGTCTGGGACTCAGGTTCAGTCTATGACCGTGTAAGCGGTTTCTATCGCGGCCCGATTAATCATCCTCGCGCAGAGGCAGAGAACGCATTTGCCAATACCATTGAAACCTTACTCAGCGATAAATCCAGTGAGGTACGCCAAGCGGCAACCAACGCGCAAAGTGAATTCAACCTCCAATCCGGTGCGGCTCCACTGGTAAAAATGTTACAGCAAGATACTGATCCAGACGTACGCATCAGCGCGCTACATGCGTTAAAAAAGAACGGTCATGCTGACATAGGCTCGCTGGTATTCGGTGCATTGAAAGATAAAGAGCAAAACGTGCGCATGGCGGCGTTGGCGATGGTGCCCGAGTTGCAAATGCCCGTCGCACAGGTGGTTGAAATGCATCAACTACTTATCGCCAACGGCACACCGGGCGAACAACAAGCTGCACTACTTTCACTGGCCAATGTAAAAGCGCCGGAAGCCGAAGCTGTGTTTCGAACGCAGATGCAGCAGTTAATCGAGGGAAAAATCGCGCCTGAAGTTCAGCTTGAATTAATTACCGCGGCAGAGCAAATTGGCTCACCCGAATTAAAACAACTGCTGGCCGATTACGATGCGAAAAAAGATAAAAACAACCCGTTGGAAGTTTATCGTGAAGCGATTTATGGCGGTGATGCACAAAAAGGTATGGCGCTGTTCCGCTATAGCAACTCAACCCAATGTGTACGCTGCCATATGGTTGGCCATCGCGGAAATAAAGTGGGGCCAGATCTGACAACAATCGCCACACGTATTGTCCCGGAGCAAATGGTAGAAGCATTGGTCGCGCCTGCCGCACGAATCGCGCCGGGGTTTGGCCGGGTAACCGTGGTCATGAAAAATGGCAAACGTGTTGAGGGCTCATTCGATGCTGAAACCAAAGCGGATGTACGCATAACCAGCGATAACAAACCGCAAACCATTTTGCGTAGTGATATAGAGAAACTGGAGTTTGGTGGAATCTCCCCCATGCCACCAATGGGACTGGGGTTAACCAAAGCTGAAATACGTGATCTGGTGGCTTACCTCTCTACCCTGAAAGAAGAAGTTCATGAGGGACACTAGCCAACGCTTGGATGTAACACCTGATCACCCGGGCTAAAAGGAGAACAAATGTAAAAAGACCTCTGAACGAGGTCTTTTTACATTTGCAGGTCCCTTCATTGTTTTATCAATTACAACGATGCGCTCGCCCGTTCCTATGGCTTAGCAACATACTGTGAATTGATTCCCCTGCTCCTCTGCCTCATTGGCAGTGCAATAAAACCTCCCTTCTCTGAAAAAACTTCAATTTTAATTAAAAAAAGTTCAACTATTTACCAAATGTTAGAGTTTTTGGCGTAAGGATTAAGCGCCTTGAGCGCTTTTTGGCAATATCCAACCAACAATAAACGAATTACTAACGCCCATTCCTTTATCGCAAACAATAGCCGGGAGCCCCATGAAAATCGCAAAGGACGAGTTATCAATAAACACTGACAAAACCGACAATATACAAGTCGAAAGCAACGTGTTTTTCCGAAAGCATTCGCTCGAGGTGTTGAAGCCATTTGTGTCACTCGAAATACTTTCTGCTCACGACCTGCATAACGCAGGTACTATTAGCTCCGGCACCGCTGTGATTACCTACGTTTTAGCAGGCGAAGCGCTGTTCAGCGATTCAACCGGCAATAGCGACACCCTGAAACAGGAAGACTGGAGTTGGGTAATCAGCGGCAACGGTATTCGCAATTCGATAGAACCCCTGACTCCGAATTTTAAATGCATCCAAGTGGGTATCGCGCTATCGCCCGCGCTGGAAAATTCTTCACCGCAATCGCGTTATGTGCGCATAGGTACTGCACCCTTCCATAAGCAGGTTCGAATACTTATTGGGTGGTATGAGCAAGACAGGAGTCAATTTGCGTTTCCCGCTGGAGCAAATTATTTGGCGGTACATCTAAAGTCAGGAGATTCATGGAGCTACGATTTACCGCTTAACCATAAATTTAGCTGGGCTTTTGTAGTATCAGGGCAGGTAAAAACAAATTCTCGAAAGCATAATCCTGGTGAGCTAATTTACACCGCGCGAGGCGATGACAAGCTATCCGTCCGTGCATCAGAAGATTCAGTGCTCGTGGTAGGTTCTGCTATAGAATTTGGTTACGATTTGGTGTTTCACGAAAGTTCAGTCCACACATCGCCCGAATCTTTACGCAATGCGCTGGCTGCTTATACCCGCACATAAAATAAACCCTATTGGGCTCGAGGTTACGCAATCCAGGTGGAGATGGTACGGATAAGCGCTTTTGGCATAAGGCGCGTGGGTGGCATTTATACAGGCAGACGGAAATTTGCGGCGTTTATCGATTGCTGGTTGCAATAGTCGTGTGGGGAGCGTAAAAAGATTCGCAGTTTAGCGACTGCCAGTTTCTAATACCTTTCCAGCCACACGGGAGCGTTTATGAGTGTTGTGGAATACCTCAAAGATAAGGAGCGCTTGTTGCGTCAACAGTTAAAGAACGTGGAGTTCAAATCCCGCTTCGAGCCGCAATTGCGCGAGTTGTCAGAAAAACTCAGTCAAACCATCAACAATACCCTGAATACCCCGTGGATTGGCAGGTTTTCATTGCTTCTGGAACGGGAGCGCCAAACCCCACAGTCTATCCCGCCGGCCATTACGCCGGAGGCGCAAGCGTTTTATGAGAAATGGGATGCGTTTATTGGCCAGGAAACCCATCTTGGAGAGTGGCTGTTAATCGATCAGGATCGAATCAACCAGTTTGCGTGTGTCACCGAGGACGACCAGTGGATTCATACGGACGTAACCCGCGCTGCGGAAGAATCGCCCTTTGGTACTACGATCGCCCATGGTTTCTTAACGCTTGCATTACTCCCAAAACTCACCGAATCCTCAAAAACCCCCTACCCTGAAGCGAGAATGTTGGTTAATTACGGCCTAAATAAAGTTCGCTTTCCTTACCCGGTAAAGGCGGGATCAGAAGTGCGCGCGCGGACCTTACTAAAAGACGTGATTCCATCCAAACGATGTGTAGACCTGGTTAGTGAAATCAGTGTGGAAATTAACGGCAGTAAAAGATTGGCATGTGTTGCAGAAACGCTGTTGCGCGTGTACCTGTAATTGGAATAAAAATCCGCCGATTATGCGTTTCAGAAATTTCCACATAAAAATAAACCCGACGTTTAGTCGGGTTTATTTTTACTAAACGCCGCAAGGCATCATTTTTACTTCGACATTTTCTCAACCAACTTCAAAAACTCTTCGTCTGTGCAATCGGCACAAGTGCCTTTGGGCGGCATAGCGTTGAAGCCTTCTTTAATGTGTTTAAGCAATACCTCATTTCCTTTTTCGAGACGTGGTGCCCAAGCGGCTACATCACCGGTTTTTGGCGCCCCCATCAAACCGCCATCATGGCAAAGTTTGCAGGATTTTTGGTATTTAGCATCGATTGCAGCGTCATCGGCAACTGTCACGCCGGATGCAAAAACTAGCGCTAAAAGTGCAGCAGAACTTAATTTTAACATGGATCAAATTTCCTCATTGCTAGACACGGTTTCCCCCGGCTTATAAGGTCGGGGGACAATTTATTTTCGCTCAATGAGCGAATTTTTTAGTTTAAAACTGGCAAACCTTCGGATTATTTTTTACAAAATAGCTTTTGTAATTTTTGGCCTTTTTATCCATACATCCTTCAAGATTTAACAAGCGTACTTTGCGAAAATCTGTTGGGTGACTTTCTGCCTGTAGCGCAATATAGCCGCTGCCATTGGGTGTGCGATCATCCCATTGCAACCCGGTGTACTCCAGGACTTTTTTCCCATTAATAAAATGTTCGGCTTTTTCACTACCATGCACCACCAATTCCGCCGTTACCCATTGATCGCCGTGGTAAGTATCGCTGGTTGAATTGATGATATGGTCCTCGGTAAATTTTCCATTAAACACGACGTGGGTACCCGGAGTACAGAGGTTGCCGGTAGTACGCGGGTCTTTACCATTACCACCCAATAACTGGTATTCCATACTACCGGGAAAATCCTGCTCTACGGTCATGGTTTTGGGGTCTTGCGTGTGATACATAATGCCATTATTACGATACGCCCAGGCCGGCCCACCTTTCACCTGTTCCCCCACAAAGCGGTATTCCACCAGGATTTTATAGTGGGAAAACGGCCCACCGTTATAAAAAATATGACCGAATCGCTTATCAAACTCTGTGTATTGATCATAACGCGCCTCCATAATTCCATTTTCAACGCGGAACGTATTAAAAGGGTTTTCTCCCAAGGGGTAACCACGCACCTTGGGCGACCAATTACTTAAATCCTTACCGTTAAACAGCTCGATCCACTCTTCCGTATCCGGATTATTAGCGGCCTCAGCGGCGACTAGATTGGATGTCATCATGCTGGCCAAGAGGCCAGACGCAAGGCTGAAAGCAAGTAGTTTTCTTTTCATGGTTAGGTTGTCCGTGGTTATTAGCATTTTGCGCAAGCCTAGCCGAATTATCAGATAAATGTCAGCCCTGTTTACAAATCCAAACCCAATAATCCCTTGCTATTGAGAACCATTAACGCAAAAAAAAGATCCCGACCTTTAAAAGGCCGGGACCAATTACACCGTCTGGAAAATTGTAGGTGTCGACTTACTCTGATGGTAAGGAGAAGCTTAAATGGATACAGACTTAAACTGTGACCTTACAACGCCATGGCCTTATAAAAACTTCACCTCGCAAAAAATTGGATAGTGATCTGACGGTGGCGTGGTACCTTCGCGGTAGGTAATGAGGTTGCAGCCAGACAGGGTAAACTTGCTGGCAAAAATATAATCCAATTGCACGTTAGGTGTTGGATTCCAACCATTAAAGGTGTTGCCGGTAAATAGGCTGATGAGTTGTGTTTGGTTCATCAGCGTGTTGATCGGGCCACTACCCGGTGCCGCATTTAAATCGCCGAGCAATATAGTTGGCAATGCCCAATTTTGATTCAAGCTAGCAATTCGGTCGCGGATAATATTTGCGGAACCCTGCTGCGAATTTCCATCTACGCCCCAGTGATTATTAAAGAATATAAACTCGCGGCTATCCGCTTTCCTGCGCAGTTTTATCCACTCACTGGTGCGTCTGCCCCACACATCGGCGACTAATTCGATATAGCCACTTTGCAATTCTTCAAACGCATCGTTGCGATAAATAATTTGGCGCAGCGGCGATGAAGACCAGCTACTCCCCAAGCTGCCACGAATGTAATCGTGCTGCTCGCTCGTGGCTTCCTGGAATCCGATCACCTGCGGTAATTGGGTTTTAATGGCGGCCACCAGTTCGGCTTTGCGGTTATCCCAAAAGCGTTCGCCCACATCACCAGCGGGTGTAGTGCGCACGTTATAGGTCATTACTTTTAGGGTTCCCGCGCTGCTGGAACTACTGCTTGAACTGCTGCTGGAATTATCGCTAGGGCCGAGGTATTCAAAATCCACGTAATTCAAATTGAAGTTGCCGGTTTCAAAATAGGCTTCCAATTCATGCGCGCCCGAATCGAGCGATGCTTCAATACTTTGGTTCTGCCAGGTTTGCCAATTGCCCGTGTTGGGGACGTTGATGCGGGTACCAAGGTCCCGGCCATCGAGCTTTAATTTGAAAAAGGTACCGCTATTGGGCGATGCAACGCGCGCAGTAATTTTGTAACGGCCCTTGGTGCTGACGTTCACGCTGTAACGCAGATATTCACCCGTGTCGATCCAGCCAACGTTATAGCCACCACCAGAATCGTTGCTGAGTTCAATATCTACGTTATCGCTACGCAACTGGCCGCCGGTATTGCCCGCTGTGGTATCCAGAAAACTGCTGTAGCGCTCCGCTTCCACGCGCCCCGGAATAGCCTGGCCGCAATCCGTTTGCTGACAAGAGACCACATCGACCCAATTCAAATTCCAACCGCCAGTTGTGGCGTAAACGCCAAGGTTATATGTACCTGCATTCAGCTTTACCACTTTGGAGAAGGTTTTCCAGCTTTGCCAACCGCCGGTGCCAGTAATGGCCCAGGGCCCGAGGGGAATGGAACCACCATTTAAATCCAGTGACAGGGTGCCACCAGTTTCACTGGCCACGCGCGTACTGATTAAATAATCGCCCGTGCTTGGAACTACCAGATTGCTAAAACTGAGCCATTCCGTCGGTTCAATCCAGCCCACATTAAACCCGCCACCGGTATCGCTGGTGGCCTGGATATCCACTTCACCGATGCGATATACGTTGCCGATATTGCCCGCAGTGGTGTCAAACGCAGCGGTGAAATCTTCCGCTTGGTAACGCGCTGCAGAGCATAAGGTTGGAAATGCCAGCCCACCTACTAATGCAAGGGGCAGTATAAGTTGAGCGTATTTGAAGTAAGGTCGCACGTGCGTTCTCCTATTATTAGTATGGGGAA
>JACCEA011302216.1_pt1 | contig 18046 bp, 11 predicted proteins | sample 7449851 | NCBI WGS metagenome assembly JACCEA01 (sample SAMN15323453, study PRJNA562643) | freshwater metagenome | isolation source: river surface water | place: USA:Blue River Watershed | collected 2017-08-18
TAGCTAGTATAATGAGCCACCAGCGCGCCACAAGAGCCTGGATTCCGATTTGCTGTTGTTGTGGTCGGATTCAAAACTTCCAAATCCCTCACCCAGTTTCCTAAATCCAAAATTGAGCTGACAGGAATTAGAAATCAATCCATCAAACTGGATCCGGAATCAACAACACAATAAATGAATGTATGGACCTTTCATGTGGCACAATTCATCTATGCCCATAAGTAAACCGACTTTGAAGTGATAATATGATAGAAGAAAGTGGGTTGAATGCTGCTCATAATGAGTTTTCTGCTGAAGATACTATTGTCACAATAGTTCCATCCATCAACCATCCCACCTTCCGCTTCATTTCGGGAACTTTTGGGCCTTTGGAGAGTGGAATTCCATGTTTGGTTCCTTTGTGGTTTGCTATCAATCTCAGAAAGAGGGGGAAATGTGTAATACGCATCCCTCTGTGGTTATCAGTTAAAAAGCTCGAAGAAACTCTAAAATTAGAAAAGATAAATGCAATACTTACAGATCTACCATACTACTACATGGAAATTGCCCATTTATTGCTAACCCATGCGCTTGGTGACATATCGGAGCCGGAGCGCGTTTCCGCTCTTCTGCAAGACATTGAGGATACCCGAATGGACCGGTTGCGGTATGGTATTTCTTCGCTTGTCGCAAAAGTACATAATGACGAATCGGTGGTATCAACATATGTGACAAATGTCGCATCAATGGAGATTCTAAACATGAAATCTTTTCTGCTGAACAGTTTGGAGAGTTTTATATGGTTGCGTCCACCAAATGGTGATGCTTAAATCCTAAAATGCTTTGTGATGTACAGAATGGAATTGCAAATATTGTAGTGATGATGATTTACTAGTTTAGTTAAGATGTTAAATAATAATATGTGCCACCCTCTCTTTTGTTTCATTGCTCATTGTTAGTCCTTGGCTGATTATACATCCTCCATCTTCTGTGACACCGCGTCTTTCATTTCATGTTTAGCCCCCTCCACCACGGTGAACATGTCACTCGATAAGCTGGGAGTTATCCTTCACATCAGTGCATTACAAAAACAGACATGACATAATATTTTCCATTAGACTTACTTGCAATATCTCTGCTTGCTCACGATCAAACAAAAGTACCCCATTATTATGAAACCAATAGTTAAAGCAATCAAAGCCGAAATGCACACCAGTATACTGGAATTCTAATCACCAAACCATAACAGAAATCGCGCCATGATTATATACATATATTTACCTGAAACGCAAAACTGGAAATTACTGATGATCCATGAGTAATGCACCGATTGACAGCACCAGGACCAACATCACATTCAAATTTAGTACCACTGAATTCATTCACAATGAGAGCCTGAAATCCCCAATATACCAAAGATAAGTTTCGAACCCATGCACTTCCTACTGGCAATGATGATGCATTAATATAGAATCCTCCTATGACAAGTTTTGGATGTAATTACACTGTAATCGTTAGAATTAGACGAAGACAGCGTACCATACAGCAAGAGGATGATAAAAACTGGAGGTCCCACCGCGTTTGCAACTTGCTCATTTGGAGAAAATGAGCTTACTAAATATCCCAACGCTGCAGCATTGAGAGTGGCTAGCATTATGACTACGACAAAAATGAAAAATCGGTCAATCGCAGGATAGAGACCAGTTGTCCAATATACAATTGTGCAATAAATAACTATGATGAAAAGGGATTATTTAGAAATATGAACACAGTAGATATCCAACTCACGCGCAATCAATAACTGAAACGGAATATCTGCCAGAATTCTTCCAAAGTAATATGAATAAAATTGATAAGATCCAGCCATCACCTCTCTATTGACAATTAACTTTTCAGAAGAAAACACTGTCAAGGTCACAATTAAGGGGCTAAATCCCTATTATTACAATGTACATGTAAATACAATCTTGGGGATTTTGAATAACAAACTCTTACTTGATTAATTATCACAAAATAGAGTAAACCTGATCGGTTTTGGATATCTTTTTGTTGATACCCCAAATTACGATATATAAGAGCCACCAAAATGGCAAACAAAATCGATGTGACGCCACGAATGACCAAAGCACCATAGTTGCGATACACATTGGCGAAGGATCTCCACATCAGAACCTTAAAATCGCTGAAACACATGGTGCAAGGTCGAGTTGGTCCATAGGGTTTGTTAATCATACCATTTGTAGATTCATGCAATGAATTACCTTCCATTCTACCTTGATAGCTTGCAAGTAATAGGTGATTTCGCCAATGACGAATAAAATATTCTAACCTATCCCTGGAAGATATTTCTTTCTCGCTACTTTTCATATCAATCGAGAGGATGTCAAGGTAATAATCTGCAGGATTGTAATGGGAGGGACATTCATATCCAAGATCCTTGAAATAGTTTAACGCAGCCGTTGTTGGTCCAAAGTAGATAACTTGACCTTCCGATAACAATAACAATCGATCAAATAAAGAAAATATTGATGATCGAGGTTGATGTATAACGGTTATAACAATACGTCCATGATGTTGTGTTAAAGATTTCATAGTTTCCATAACAGACAATGCTTGAAATGAATCTAATCCAGATGTTGGTTCGTCAAGAAATAGCAATTGAGGATTTTTTATCATTTCTTTTCCAATTAATACACGACGATACTCTCCACCCGAAACTCCTCGTCGCATATCATTTCCAATGATTGTGTTAGCTGCTGGAACTAATGAAAGCTCTCGCATTATGGTATCAACCATTAAGTCGTGATCTTGTCGAGTAAGCGGATGATTAGTTGTATTAGCGCTGTCAAGATTGAAAGAACTAACACTATTGGAAGGAATATGAAAATACGAGGCTAGAAGCAAAGTTTCACGCACTGTTAGAAATGCAAACAGTCTTTCATCCTGTGCAACATAACCAATCGATTGCCGAGAGCTAGTTTGTGAATTATGCTGAGAATAGGAATCATCAAAGAAAATGCCATGATCCATCAATTTACCATTGTAAATTATCTGGCCTGATAGTCGGATATTTCTTCTGAACGTGATCTTGCCAGCCAAAGCATTCATGAGAGAAGATTTGCCACACCCAGTAGGTCCCATAATTGCAAGTAACTGACCTGTAGTTACAAAACCTGCAACATTTCGCAAAATCTGACGTTCAATAATTTCTGCTGAAGGTCTAATCCATCCATTGTTTTTGACCAATTCCAAATTTATGTTAGACCATTCCAATCGGTTCATTTTTGCTCTAAGCGAATTCAACTAGAAAATCAATAATGGGCATAATTGAAGAAATTAACATCTAAAAACTTTATTCATAACTCTTTTAGTCATATAAAGTTCCGTTCAGTTCCAAGATCTAATTCAAAATTGCAGGAAAAGGAATCGGAAATAAATACGATCATGTTGTAAAATAGAGGAAGGATTCCAATTCCAAACGTTGATGATATTGAATAAGGTCTATATCGAATATGGGTACAGTATAATGTACAGTATCACACATTACGAAATCCTCAATCAGCACTGTATGCACATCATATAAAACCAATTTCAGATTCTATAAGAAGCCAATGGCAATCTTTTCTTTTGTAAACCACGTCGTTGAGCACTGGACTGGAAGTGGGAAACATTATGCCATAATGCAGTCTCGTGAAATCTTATCAGGCTATTGATGTCTGAAAATTTGCTTCTCTTGTACATCGAAAATCGACATAATCTGGAAGTTTATACAACGAAATCGGTGCGCATCCAAATCGACTATACTTCCAATACGCAACCCACTTTTAACTATTCGTCAAAAGAGTATCGATCATCATACGCTCCAAGCTGGACAATGACACCAGGTCCAATCACATGAGTTTGACAGCTGCAAACAATTCCTTTACTCAAGGTATTGGGCCCGAGAAGATTTGGGTCTTGCAAAATATTGTGTTTCCCTTCGATAATCTGTAATTATATATATTAAAGTTTCGTTGATAAATACACTGCATTTGTCTCACCTTAGCAACACAAGCACAGCACGCTCCTTGCCTGCAACCATACGGAGGTTCTAGATCTGCATCCTCGGCAGCTTCCAACAGAACTTGGTTTTCACAAACCTTTACGGTCTTTTCTTCCCCTTGATAGCGAAATATAACATCCCAAGATTTGGAAGGATCAATTGCGCGGTATGGAAATGTAGTCTCCAGTGTTGATTGTTGAAATTTCATCAGTGGAAATTTTGGAATCCGCACTCCATTCCACCCAAAGGCTTGAAGAACAAAAGACACTGAAACTACAAGAAGAAGACAATGGGCAACATTCATTTTCAACCATCATCTAAAGGGCCGAATACACTCTTTCTTGGGATCCACATCTAAGTCAGCAGCAGCAGCAGGCAGCCAGCAGCAGCAGCACAGCAGACGAGTCCCAGAGTCGCCTCAAGCAGCTGCTGATCTGATGCGCGCTGCTGCTGCCCTTTCCTGCTGCGCTATGATGGTTTGGCCACTCGTCGCCTGCTGCTCTTCCCCTCTGCTTTAGCTGTGGGCGCCACCTGCTGCCTGCTGCTGGCTGCTTGCTCCACGCAGCCAGCAAAATGTGCGATGCCAGCAGCAGAGCAGCAGAGACCCTCTTTTTGCGGCCGGCCAGTAGCAGCAGCAGGTCGTCTGCTGCCCTGCTGCTGCTGCGGAGCCCAGTAGAGAGCTCAACAATGCTGAATAGGGCAGCGCAGCAGCGGCCACACAGGCGCAGCCAGCCCAGCGCCAGCAGCAAATCCATTTTTGATTATTGATTGAAGAGCACCATAATAATTAGCACTATTATAAAGATAAGTTAAAAAAAAGAAGATAAGTTCAGCATATAACTGGTAACGATTTGATTGATGTGAAGCCAAACTGACACCCACGTTGGTGAACCTGCAATTCTATCATTGTTTGTCGCGTGTAGTACAAGAGAGGTCAATCTTCGCTCCTCAAAACTTCCCTTCTAATGGCATTTATTTTTGAAGGGTTGGTAGGGTGTTCCCTCACTCTCGCTGCACTGTATGCGGTACTATCTATTTATACATACCATCGTCTTCAATGGCTACAGTCACACTCCTCTAAAGGTCTCAACACAAGGAAATTGTTCGTTATGACCTTATTGTTGACCTCCATTTTACGGACGATGTCTTTTCTCTCCATGTCTTTATTGGACTTGGAAGAGGTAGATTATCATATTAATTCTAAACCAGATAACAACAAGCATTTAGATGATGATGGAAGTAAAAGAGATTTTTTTGAGAAATCAACCTTGGTGTTATTTGACTTTCCCGACTTTGCGGTGGTTTCTGCTTATGTTTTGTTGATAATTGTTTGGGCTGAAGCTTATTTGAAGTCTCGTCGGCATTGGCTGTCCTCAATGAGATTTCGACGGGTTTGGATGCTAACTTACTTTATTTTCAACATTATTCTCTATTCATCACAAGTTGCCTTGTATTCTCTGCTGTTCATTCCAGCAGTGAATGAATACTTTGAACTAACCCTTATATATTTGACTGTGTCAGCTTTTTCATTGCTTATACCATTTCTTTGGTTAATTGGATATCTATACTTGGCAATTATTGTAAGTGGTTTCCTTTCCGTTTCATTTATTTGTACATTATCATTTTTTGACCAGTTTTCTGGTTTCCCTTTTTCGACCATGGCTGCAAAAATAAGATTAAAATATTTGACTCATTTAGGAGCATTGTGGACATTTTCAAGGTTAATCTGGGCATTCGTTGCGCTCACTACAGTGCTTCAAGGATGGATGACTGAGGCTAGGAAGTCGAAATTATACTACTCGATTGTTTTGGTAAGCTTTGTTACATTCTTTTGTACAGAAATATTTACATTTCGACCAGATTTTTATTTTCTTAATCGCCGAAATATTACCCATTATATTTTCATTGAAGCCACACATTATCCAAAGTTTATCGGAAGATCATTTCAATCCAAATTTCGAGCATTATCTGAACTTGCCTGGTTTTCCGTTGTTTGGAGGATCTAAAACGCAGCAATCATCCACATCTGTCGGAAATAGTGGTGATGATCAGCTCGCTCATTTGCTCTCTTCAGGCCCTTCAGCTGGGAACCAGAAGTTCAGATCAAATATGCCCTCTACTCATTCCACCCAGTCCTTACCTACATCATCACAGAATCACTATATCGGACCATCACCGAATTATGTACGAAACCCCATGTTGTCTAGGGATCCCATCGGTGTGAATCCGGAAAGAGGAGGTCAACATAGCAGAGATAGTACGATTGGTGATGAAGAAGACTTTCGTGATGCAAGACAACACAGTGGAATTTCATCGTCCTATGGGGAACGAAGTAGCTACGTTACAGCAGATTCATCACATTCTGAGCGTCCTCAGAATGGTGGTGAGGGATTTTGGAAAAATGTATTTGGCTTCTTGTCATGAATTCATAATTATGTATTGAGGGATTCTCTCATCTGTCACAAGGCAAGAGATGTCAACAATTTGCGATTCGCAACTGTATCGATAAATTTCAATTCTTAAAAATGTCCATGTATAACGTAAATCTGAATTTTGTAATTACAATATATAATACAATATACAAATAGACATATCATCTATTCTGAGCAGAGTATTTTAGCTTTGTCCGAAATAAATCTGTGACGAATGGACCAGCCTTGATTGTAAGCTGTTGCAATTTGCTGCTGAACAAGAACAGCGCCATCTTCATCTCCTTCCGCAGTGTAGATTTCAAATAACTTCAACAAGTAAAAAAAAGCAACGCTTAAGTCTCTTTCAATACCGTCCGCTTCGAGCAACTTTATGATAATTCTTCTCATACAAATCGTGATTCCATTTTCTGCTGCTTGCAAACAATACTTTGCAGCCTTTTGCTTGTTGATTTCACAGCCATGACCAACCTCAAAACAAGCAGCAACTCGTTGTTGTGCTGCAGGATACCCCATATCCGCTGCTGTAATAAAACATCGAGTTGATTCACCGATGTCTTCAGGAACACCAGTTCCTCGAAGATACATTATTCCAAGGTTATACCATGCAATCATGCTACAACCTTGCTCGGCTGCTATGCGGAAATATGCCACCGCTTTTTCGCAATTTTTTTCAACACCACCAGTTCCATTGACATAGGCCACAGCCACATTCAGCATCGCATCAGGATCCCCCAATTCTGCTGCTCGCTCATAATATGCAATTGCTTTTATACTATCTACAGTCACACCAATACCATGAGAGTAACTATTTCCTAAATTGAATAAAGCTTCGCGTAAGCCTTGCGTTGCCGCCTTTTCATAATACTCCACACTGACAGCTGCATCTACAACTTCCATCAGTAATGCATAGATAGATTGGGTAATAGCATAACCTTGGTCCGCAGATAACCGATAATAACGGCGTGCCATGAGGACATGCATTCTTCTCAAGCGTTTCTTTTGATCAACAATTGATTCGGACGATGGTAACGTAGTTATAATTAAAGGGTCATGGACCTTATTGTAATCGAGACTGTAGTGATTACCATATCCACACTCGTAGTCTCTCTCGAAATCGTACACCACTTGATGATCACTATCATAAAAATGTCCCACTTCCCCTTGACTAAGATCTAAACCGAGATCTGCAGAAAAAATAAAATGCTGAAATGCAACATCTTCGCGCTTCTCTACACCATAACCCTTACCAACGATCACTCCAACAAAAAAATGAATGTAAATAATAACACACATAAGTTGATATACAACATCATTGTAGGCAATAGATAAAGCTTTCAACGACTGACGAGGGTTATTGGCAGGTAACGATTTATAGTGAAAGATAAATGACAGCAAGGAACTGTCATCACTGGTAGTTGCGATAGTCTTCAGGCGGTTCTCCAATCTCATCAATAAATCAAGCATCTCATTGCGCAACTCTACTCCAATATATTTACAAAATTCAGATTCCCGTAGAGTCAAAGGTATTGCGGCATTGGTCTCTTCAAATTCTAAAGTGTGGGTGTGAGCTTTCGCTTCGGTCTCAGAGAATAGTTCACGCTGTTTAATTACACGATAATTCTTAGTTCCGCATAGGAGACTGTCTGAATTTGCTTGTGATAGAGATGTCATGATATTAGCAACATCATCGTCATTTTCATTATCATCAGCGACGGGACCTACATTAAACCGAACACTTACAAGGTTGTCCTGCATCTTCTGTCGTTCCTGTACCATGCGCTTTCGTCGCTGGCTCAATTTTTGAAAATCCAAAATATCACTCAACTGAAATGATTTCAGAGCTCGACGGAGCAATTCGCTTTCTACACTAAATAATTTCAAGAGAAAGCCTTTGGCCCAAAACGATAATTTATCAACATCAAAATTATCACTATCAGCATCAACTTCCTCTACCAATTGAGTTAAGTTATATCCATCGTTACAGGTGGAAGAAAATTCAATAAAATCGGAAGGCTCATCTTTTCTAGCTGTGACTTCAGGTTTCTTTTTACAGACAGTTCCCTTCCCACTTACCTGCATCAATATCTCTTTAATTGTTTGCGACTCTTCCTTTCTCACTCGTTCACCCGACGGTCTCTCATGAGGACGTGGGGAAATAACGGTTTCTTGAAATTTTTTGAGTTCTAAGGCATGGTTTAAAATTTTTAACAAAAGCTGCGCATTATTGCCTACTCGAATTGGTCTGTAAAGGGCATGGTCAACATGCATGACAGTTTCGTAAAGCGCTCTTATTTCTTCATCTCCTATCAATTCCTCTTTCGCCATTGTGTACAACTGTAAATATTAGTGGATGGAATATCAAAACAATAAAAACATAGCAGTGACCGTGCAATTCAATCAAGTCGCCCATCCAAGATATTCCCAATACTGATCATGTATTACGCTTTTAAACTTGATTTTGTAGAAGTCGTTGTAGTACGGTTTACCATTTATTTATTATGCCGTGGTATTGTAGTCCTAATGTTTTAGATTGTCATTTACATTTCTAGACATGGTAAGTGCAACAACGTTCAAAAATTTTCGAAAAATTACGAAGGTCAGTAGAGTATACTGTACTTCTCTATATACTACTAGAAGTATATATTATACCATCTTTTTTCAAGAACAAGATATGGGATAACTATGAATGTACAAAACGAGAACTTCCCAAAGCATCCAGAATGAGTATCAAGTTCAATTACATCAATCTAAACCAGTATCGAATTGCAAATGGACAAAATTACTTTACATCCGGTCAAAGATTGGCAAAGAAGTTAATGGAGAGAAGAGAAAGCCAACCAACAGCAGGGTAACAGATTATAGAAAAAATAATTGCTTGGACAAGTTTACGAAAAATAAAATTCAATCAAATCATTAAAGGGAAAAATAGTTACAAAGTTACAATCATGTGTCCACACACAACAATGCTTGAACACAAAACATGTACTCTACTCATACAACGACAAGCTTTTTCTGATATTTTTGTGGCATTAAGATAAATAATAAAAGTGTTCAGAATGGTGGTTGAGGGTTGGATCTAACTGAATCGCAATCGACTTAAACAGAATATCGCACTCCAATCAAATCAATTTCGGTAGAGCAAGCAAATAAAAACAACTCAAACGAAATGATTCAGAGGAATTATTTCATCGATTATTTATTGTGCTTAATCCTTCTTGGCATAGGCCTACATTTGAAAATTTGTTAGAGACCCATTTATGATATTAAAGAATTGAATGTCACTTACAGCCTTGGCCTTCTCGTCCATTTGACCCCACATTTGACCGAGCATCTTACCCATCTCGCCGAAGGTAGCATTAGGATGCTTTTCCTTGAGCTCTGGGCGCTTCTCCTTGCAGAACAAGATATAAGGAGATGGGGTTCTCTTGGTCTTTGGCTTAGCCTCAGCCTTGGCCTTCTTTGGTTCTGCCTTCTTTGGAGCTGCCTTTGGTGCCATTGTTTACTAATGTTGGGTGATATTAATAGTGACTAATTTTTTGAAAAAAAATTTGAATGACAGTTACCTCTCTCTCAAACAAGTGTATCCCCATATTTGAGTGAGGATCGCATGCGAACCGGCCCAACCCGCCCAACGCCGCATAAGTTGGTGTTCTAATACGCGAACGGCTACAGAGACAAGATCTTCTGCGGTTTGAGTGATGTTTTTCGTGTCACCACGAAAACCGAAAATTGGACGCACGGTTGCAAATCGCACACCCAAATGGACCCACATCTGGGCTTTGGTTACAGTATTGAAAAATAATTTCACTTCTGTATTCCATATTGGTACAAGCTTATATTGAGTGTTGCCGCCACCATCTGTATGCCTCTATCAAGTTAGAAACTTGAAATGCTGGAGCCACCTCACACATCATGGTATCTATTCGTTGTAATATGGTGCCTACTGTATTATTCATCATACACCACGGCTGGTTTTGCTGATCCGCCAGTGCTGCCTGTCACTGCGCATTTGCACATTCAACAAGGTATTGATCATTTGATAATACATTGACCTCGATAAACAATACATCCCCATTATAGGAAATGACCATAGTCGATTCATTTCCCCAGTACTTGGCTCATCGTCATCCCCATTCATGGATGATTCCACTAGCATCTCCGAGGTAAAATTCCTTTTTATTATTTTAATCTCATGCGTTAATATTCTTGTCAGTTACGTAGAAAAGAGCGATTTTTGGTGGAAGAGAAAGAAGGTGGTGTAAGCTCTACCAATTTAAATACAGTCAATAAGAATCAGGGTTCCCCGGAGTGGACTATGGATGAAACGACCTCAACGGGTGGATCGACAACAACAATCAACACAGCTTTACCATCAGCTGCCCCGATCCAGCAACCACTTACAGATACCCAAAATGCCGATGGCAACATCGGAGACAATGTGGCAGGGGATTCCGAGGCGGAAGGTGGTGATGATGACGATAATGATAAAAGTCCATCAGTTGCTCCATCAGTGTCACCCACTGTCCTGCCCTCCGCAATTCCATCATCGATTAGCACTGGTGAGGATAGTAAGTCTGTTTCCCCTTCGCTAGAGAAGCATCATAAGAAAACACGGACTCCGACATTATCCTCTTCAACTGCCCCTTCAGCTGCTCCAACAACTGCACCTTCTCTATCACCAACTGCTGTGGCGGACCCAGACCCCACTGCAATACCAACTCACTCCCCAACAGCAACTATTAAAACTAAAGATATTCCACCTACGCCGCCACCATCCCGTAGGGGTCGGCGGACGGTTCGCCCGACGGCTGATGTTGGTGACAATGATGGATCGTCTCCATCGGATACAAATGTAAACAGCCCTTATCCAACGAAAACACCTACACCAATACCAACTTCGATCCCTACTTTTCAGGTAACTCTTGAACCTTCACCTTCTCCCACTAAAATCGAACAAGAAAAGAATACCGAAACAAAGGATTTTGAAGAGGAAGAATCAGGACTTCGTACGTCTTCGATATTTATTGTTATCATGGGAATATTGGGAATGTACGCGATATATCGCTTTGTATATGGACCGCGAAGTGATCCTACCAGTTCTGCCACGCAACCTTATTCCCCAGTTCCTGTACACGATGAAGATCGTGGTGATATAGAGATGAATCAAGGTAAACCAGCGACTACTAACAGTAATAGTGCAGCACCTAGTGATTGGGAGGAATGGGACTTAGAAGAAGATGATGACCTGGCTCTCACAGTTACATCAAAATCTTCTGCAAATTCAGGGATTCAGCAACCATTATCTAGCAACAGTAAAAAATCCACAGTTTTTCCGCAGCTAGGACCAATTAATACGTCATTGACTAATTCTAGAGGAAGTAGTAGCAACTTGAGAGAGGAAAAAGAATTGAAGCCAAGTACTCATCGCTCAAGGTTATCCGTATCAACTCCAAAGAATCAAACTGCGCCGATAACATCAAATCCTCGTTCAAATGATGGATTGGCGTCTGTTCCATCAAGCGCATCGGTGTCATCATTGTTGGGAGATTCTATAATCGAACCAGCCAGTTCTCCATTGTCACCTGTACCTACATTACCGAAGCCTCCATCTACAGTTTTAACCCCACCCATAGAACAACCACTAATATATTTTGACACCACAACTAGTGGGCAATCAGTGGTACATACAAAGACCGTACCGTCGGTTCCTGCGGCCATCCCGAAAAAATCTAGAAATATTCAACCAAAGCAAGATGATGACATATTCGCGGTGAGCAATTTATTTTTAATCGAAATTATACTTCTGACAAGATCTTTATAGTCAATAGGTCTGTCTGCTACTCCAAAACCTAAATCCTCAACACAAGTACCCGATTTGGATACGATTTTTGCTCAACACAGTTCTACAACATCAAGGAAGGGTTTGTCAACAAAGACAAATGGTTCAACAAGCAATTTCAAATCATCATTGGCAACAAAATTATCAAGTCGAACAAACTTTGAAGAAGAGGAAACCGCAAATGTTGCATCTAATTGGGACGAAGATAAAGAATTGGATGCCTTGATCGATGATGATTAAGTACTTAGTAGCAGTCATCACAGGAATTGTGAAATACGAAAACCCGTTAATCTACCATTAAACAAAAGTAATTAACTTAAAAAATCGTTCTCAACATATATAATCTGAAGGACATGAAAATATCTTCCATTTGGATTCCTGGCCCAACTAGTACTTATCATGTAGCTCTTGTTGCTTTGTATAATCCTTTTGAAGCTTCTTAATTCCAGCTTTGGTCATTGTTTGTACTTCTTTGTCATGAGTAGGCATGTGCCACTTTCATCAAAAGCAGACTACAAATCATATCTGGATAACTTTTGCCTGTCCCTGTACGAAAAAACGCGTTTTGAAATTAGAATTGCGCTTTTGCAAATAAAAAAATACGGCTTCTTGTTGTGCAAACCGCTAACCCAAAACCCAAATCAACCAATCAACAAAAGCAACATTACAATACAGGGTATGTTGGTTAATAACTATAATATGGAATCTTGAGAAGGTAGATCGTAACTTTGACTCATATATTCTAAGCCATGATGAATGGAAATGACGCATCAGTGTCTGCGCCTGCTGCAGGTGCCGTACCGAAACGGAAAGGCATGTCAACCACAACGGTTACCAAAATTGTGCCGACATCTTCATCTTCATCATTTAGGACCTTCAACAGTTTACCTACGAAAGGGGAGGTTTGTAATGGGAATGGAACTTACATAAGCGGATTTGCTAATCCGTTTTGCAAACCACTCCCAGTGTTAACACAAACAAATAGTGGTACACAATCGGGAATTGGTGGTGTAACCTTGACTCATTTCGCACCAACTTTAGATAATTCATCACACATTGACAATGATTCAATCCATACAATCTTAACTAATATTTTGTCAACGCCTGGCACGACTGGGACAACTGTTCCAACTAAAATTGATGCTATCAGCACAAACGATCAATCCGTTCCTACTCCACTAATATCCCCTCAATCTCCATTTTCAGAAATGCATTCATCGAAAACAATGAATTTACCATTTTCAGAATCTTCAGGGCAAGATCAGATCCTAATTTCCACAGCACCATGTATAATCACTGATGAAAAAGGAAATGTGAGTAAAACTGACTGCGAGAAACAAAATGGATATAATGGTCTCGATCTTTCGGTACCTACGAATGAAATGAGCACTGCCAGCAACAATAATATTGCTAACATACAAGATAATTTGTATTACAATGAATCTATGATCAGCGGGGATACTCTAAATTCTCAGGTGTCGAGAAGTAATAAGTACAAGACCAAAAGCCCTCCTGCATTGGTTATAAGCGCCGAAGATTTCTTCAGCGACCCACCCCCAATGTCGGTCCATCTTGAGAGGGCACCAAATTTACAGTATGTTGGCATCGACACAAGGTCATCTAATGACTCTCTACTAGTTGCTTTCAATCAAACAGTAGGGGATGATGTATTCGCTACTGGTAAACCAGATGGTGATTATGAGCATGACTCGAGATATCAAAATACATTTTTACATGTCTCTCAGCCAATTTATGATGATCCCCATGAAGACAATATAGATGATCGAAGGATTAGTGAATATTATTATAAGCAACGCAGCCCACAAGCAGGAGAGTTGCATTCATATACTCCTCATAGTGACGGATTTTATCCCGCAGATATATCTACCGATTCTTCTCATGCCCTTGCGTACACACCGTCACCATCGTCTACGGGACCTGTATTGAGAAATAAATCTTTCTTTGGGGAAAGTATTGTCCAATCGACCATTCATCATGCTCTCCCCAACAATGTTTCTAAAATCGATGAGAATCCTTATAACATCAGCTCAGATAGTGATGATGAGAATCCACGTAATCAAAATGGACAGATTAGTCATCAAAATGGAGAAGCCTATCCTTTGGAAATTGGTAGTCGGACCAAGGCAGTTCCTCTTCTGGAGAATATCTACCCACCATACAATAGAAATAATGCACTTGAATCAAACGCTGATGGTGGGAGTGCTAAATCATATGATACTGACGGTTACAATCAAAATTTTTCATCTGATGTGAATGACACCACGGATGGGGGAAATGGCTACCAAGAAAGCTACTATTACCATGACCAACAGCCTCAAGAACAGTACCAACAAGAATACCCAACTCCCCATGAGGAACATCATTGGGATGGAGGCTACTATCAGGAGCAATATACAGAGTCGGAAGATTATTACGGATATGACTACTCAGAATACACTTCTGATCCACATGGGGATGATCAGCAAGATTATTACTATTCATCGCAAGCCCATAATCAGGCAACTGTTCTGGATGTCGATCAAAACTATTACGAAGGTTATCAATATGATCATAGTCAGTATGAAAACCAAGAGTATTATAGTAACCAAGAATATGTTACTCAAGAGGAGTATTCGCAGCAAGACGGTGGTTACGCATACAATGGTTATGCGGACTATGAAAATGATTATTCGTCTCACCAGGAATACACTGAGTATCCCAACGATAATATAACTCCAGCCTTTACCCAAGATCAGACTTATGCTTATGATCAACATCGGCATTTGCAGGACGAACAGTTGTCACGGAACTCTCAGTTTGCGGCGATTGAAACTAGCGATGGCAGCGGCTTTACCCAGCAAAATCCTTTGTTTGTTGTCGAAGAAATACATCAACAACGCAATAGCCCCAAGTCAATAGAGTCGGAAGTAGTCTTACCCATTCCAATGACTGTCAATACATCTAAAGGAAAAGCGCAGTTCTTTAATCCTGCTCGGCAGACGCAGAACTATCCGCAATTACAACAGGTTGTAACTTCTCGCTCTGGATTAGGACATGGAAATAGTAGTGACGGGGCCAATGGTCCCTCAATTCAAAAATCGCTGTCTTCAAACAGCCAAGATGACATTTCCATCATTACTGTGAATTCGACACCCATGTCAAATATTGATCATGGATCTTCCATACCAACTGCAATTGGATCTATCGATAATGCTTCAGAAGAAGAAAAGAAACGACGACATTTACAAGTTTGGGAAAAGTTTTTTGAAAATGCGATTGCCAGTAGGCTGGGTGGAACAGGTGAAGATGACACAGGAAGTTTACAAAGTAATGGCAGTAGTAATGCGAATCGAATCGCATCATTGAAAGATCTTGTCATTTCCGCTGCTAATAATGGAAATGGAAACGAAATCAATGCATTTACTAGGCATTCCATTGTTTTCCATGCCAATGAGTCAAAGAAATATTTTGTGGTTCCTCCTTTTTACGGTATCCCTTTGTCTACTTCTTCCCGTACATTATCTTCACAACAAGCAAATGTGGATCTTTTACGTGAAACATCGTTTCCATCAATGATATCACATAAACGCTATCAACTTCTCGTTGCCTATGCAAAAGCCATTGGAAACAGCCATGAACTCAAAGAAAACAGTATTTCTTATTTAGGATTATTTGGTTCAATTGTTTCCAACGATTTACCTACTTTTCAATATTTTATTGGTTTAGGATTGAATGTGAATGTATGCGATGAAGTTGGGCGTTCGATTGCATTTTATGCTGTATTTTATCATGTTGATGTTGACTTTTTATCTCTTTGTAATGATAATGACGTTAATTTTGATCATGTTGATCAACAAGGAAACTCTTTACTCCATTTAGCGGTCTTTCATGGTAAAACAGAGATTGTAGATTTCTTATTACAATGTGCTGTTGATTGGAGTATCAAGAATAGAGAAGGCTTGACTGCATTAGATCTTGCTCGACAAATTCGTCGTCATAAAGTAATACATCTATTGGAAGCAGCAGAAGACTTACCTTTGACTGAATTTGCTGATGATGATCATGTAATAGAGAGCCCTGATTGGAAACGAAGTAAAGAATTGAAAGACAAGGATGATGATAAAATTGCTACTAAAACAGAGATAATTAAGGATGATGATAAAAAGAAAAGTAAAAGGTCTTCATCATCCAATAAAACTCGTGCTAAATCGGGAGACAGAGATAATAAGATTCAATCTATTTTAGTTGCTGGGGAAGATCGAAGTCACAGTATTCCACATTCGTATACAACAGAGTCTCCTTATCAAGATAAAGGTCTTTCGTCATCATCTTCCTTGCTAGCAGAAATTGTTGATGAAGCCCTAGCCAGCTCGAAACCCCCAAAACCCCCTGGTACTTCATCCCTAAATATTTCAAAACCAAAATCGTCACTGAATGAAGTCCTTCAAGTTCGAGATTCGTTGCTAGCTTCAACAGCAGCAAACAGGAAGAAAGATTCTGATGATCGTAAAGGAAGTATTAATGATGGACCAGAAGATGATGTTAGCGAGCTTGGATCGGATATGGAGGACCATGTCGGCGATGACGACGAAAATTTAGATGGGGAAATGCCCAAAAGCAATATTTATGACCGACTCGCTGGCTATGTGCTAGCATTCGTCATATCGATGCTAAATGTCACTCTTGCTTACCTCACCAACAGACCGAATACCTCACAGAATCGAATTAATTCGAGTGGAGGGAGACATGACGCAAAAAGATCACATGAAAATACGTCAAAGCTCGTTGAACATCATATTGTATCTCCAACCAAAGAAACCAATAATAGAATAAGAGGAGTTAGTACCGATTATAGTGACAGTGACTCGGATCCGAGTAAGTTTTTTTCTTTCGATGGTCATAATTATATTAAAAACTTTACACCTAGATTGGACGAAACGACCTGCCCCACCAACTGACGCAGAGCTAAGCCAACAAGGGTTGGGTGCAAAGTTGTCACCACCGAGGGATGTGCAAATTGCGATTGCCATGTCAAGAGTTGGAATGAGTTTTACGAGTCCGAACACTGGGTCTCCATCAGCGTTGCCTCCCCTTCACCCTTCAACGTTATTGCCCCCTCCCGTTTCTACCACTGGTCATCTTGCTATGGCGATTCCCAAGAGTAATTCAACCGATCAAGAAGACAATGACAGTCAAGCGTCCTCTTCGCCAGCCACACCAAGTACTACTGGCACGAACACACCCAATCCCAGCAGCAACGGTAATAATTATTCTATTGGCCGAAACCTTCCTCCGGGAGTTTCATGGAGATATGTAAATATCCTAGACGATGCAAATAAATGATTTACTATGAACCAATCTATTTCGACTAATGCCATCATTTTCACGTCGTGTGCAATGCCAATTTGACGATAGTTATTTGTAGATTTGTCAATAATTGTAAAAACTAAGATAACATTAGAATCATTAATTAATCAAGATCACTTCTTTCTCGTGTTGAAATTCACCAACTACCTACTTCTACCTATTATCTACTTGATGACTTCACCTTAATACAATAAATGCTAATATGCTTCATATATTGATGTTTACAAGCTGCACCATTCACAACTACCTTATCCTACCAAGCAGAAGAACAAACTAATGTAAAAAAAAAAGTGATCCATACTTCAAGAAGCAATATCGATATGATGATAAATATTTTATATACAATGTTTACAAGTTTATTATCACACTTTCATCAAGTCTTGACGA
>JACCEA012495049.1_pt1 | contig 18045 bp, 13 predicted proteins | sample 7449851 | NCBI WGS metagenome assembly JACCEA01 (sample SAMN15323453, study PRJNA562643) | freshwater metagenome | isolation source: river surface water | place: USA:Blue River Watershed | collected 2017-08-18
TCAAAAAACGCGACCATGTGTTATTGTTTCTCCCAATGAAATAAATGACAATTTACGAACTGTTGTCATTGCACCCATGACTTCAACTAGCAGAAAATATCCAACTAGAGTAAAAGTTAAACACAATAGTCAAGAAGGTTGGGTTGTCATTGATCAAATAAGAACTATCGACAAAATTCGTATTGTAAAAAGTTTGGTTCGCTTACAGAAAAGGAAATACGCGAATGTAAACGTGTCATCCGAGAAACGTTCGTTGACTAAAGGGCATCTGCTAACACGTTTGGCAAAAGAGCTGAAATTTTGGTAACGAAAAACGAATAATCTTGAAAAGAAAACGATCTTGGATCGCAATTAAAAATAATTTAAAAGATCGTTTCCTTCGCCAGGCGTGGGAACGTAATAGCCAATTTTAGGACGACACCAAACTAACGACAGAGACAGAAAATTGAAACGAAAAATCACATACAGACTTTTGACAATTCTACTAGTTGGTGGACTTTATTTCGGACTTCGTTTTGCGTTCGGACTTTTTACGCCTTTCAACTTTTGGACAGCTCGACAAGACATAAAAAACGGAAAAATTCAAATCGCTGAAATTGGAGAAATGCCATTAAATTTTGTGCAAAAGCAAAAACTAGCCAACTCTTACGGTTTTGACTTTTATCTATTTGGTTGCAATGTAACAACTGACATAATCAACGGGACAGAATATTACAATAAAGTTATGGTTGACCACTTGGAAACCAAATATGGAATTGGTTGGTGGACAAAGTTTCAATCTCAACTTGACAGCATTGACAATACAAAGACACCGCAAATTACCATACACGACATTAAAGGAAAATGGTATCTTAACAAATGGACAATGTATCATACATTATCTTTTTCAGACAAAACCGTTTTCGTGGACAACCATATTGACAGTGTTTTTTACAGTAAATATACTTTACATAATGACACTCTTGTTTTGCAAGACAATGACTTAAAAATAAAATACAAGAATAAAATTATCGCCATTACGGCAGACACTTTAATAATCAAAAGTTTTGGGAACAATGCGGACACATTGCGTTATTCAAGGACAAAAAGAGAATGGAAAAACGGATAACAACTGGCTATAACACGAGTTTTGCGTCAGGCGGGGTGACCTGCAAACTTGGAGCTTTGTGCTCCTATTCAAGTTCAGTGCTGGTTCACAGTTTTGTGCTCCGAAACCTGATCGAACGCAAAGCCCGAAAACGTTGTAGCCAATTGTAAAAAAAACGAGCATTATGTCAAGAAGCATACATACAACGTACAAAGACATTAAAGGCCTGACAAAAAAGGAACTCGAAGAACAATATAACGTCCCGAACTCAGACTTAGCCGCATTAGGAAAAAGGTCGTCAATTATAAAGAAGGTTTTGAAAGTAAGGAAATAGAAAAAATCCGAATAGAAAGACAATTGCAAATGGACACACTAATATTAGGACACGGATATAGAAAAGGTGAAACTTTCAAGAACGGCTCGACAAAAGCGGACAGAAAATATATTGACTTTATTGTATCAGGACAATCTCTCGGGCAACTTTTTGGACTTCCAGACTTTGACTTAATTGGAACTTTCGGCTGGACAGACAACAAGGAATACGAGAACACACAAATAGACGAGTTTTTAGGACTTTTTAAACCTGAATTAGAAACTGGGCGGACTTGTTTTTATGTTTGTCCTGAGTGTGGCGACATTGGTTGCGGTGCAATAACCGCAAAAATTGAAGTGACAGAGAAAAACGTAATTTGGAAAGACTTTGGTTATGAAAACAATTATTCAGAACCCGACTTGACTGACTATAAAGAAATCGGACCTTTTACGTTTGACAAAAAACAATACATGGAAATATTTGAAGGACTAAAAACATTGACGACAGAATGAGAACAACTGGCTATAACAGCGGTTTTGCGTCAGGCGGGGTGACGTGCTTTGGTTGACAGTTTTTTCGTATAATTGAAGTGCGGTTCTTCGTAACGAGTGTGGCGCTAAAATCCGCCACAACGCAAAGCCGCATTCCAAGTTATAGGCAAGCGTAACAGTCGACACAACAACCATTAAACTGACTGAAATTATCGAAACGACAGGACGACATATAAACTTAACAACGGACTTTTTTTAGGGGAGCTTACACAAAAGCACTTACTTTGTCCCAATCGAATTTAATGGTATTACTATTAAACAGAAATTCACAAAACTATAATATCAATGAAATATCTTTTTCTTTTTATTCTACTATTTTCTAGCTCCATCAAAATATTAGGGCAGAATGATAGCGTAGATTATAAATCTAATTATTTTAGTATAGAGGTGGGTCATTCCACCTCTATATTTTTAAACTCTAAACCATCATTTTTAGCAAATTCGAACTCACCGTTTTATAAACCTACGTTTTTCAAAATGAAAATGGCCTTTAAGAATAACAATTTTATTTTTATTGACTACAAAAATTATAATTCATTTGAGATAAAAGATAATTGGCAGATTGGTGAAATATGGCTAAGAAAATATGATATTTTCGATTTAGGCTTCGGTAGTACGTACTATTTTTTAAATTCTAAATTAAAAATACAACCTTTGCTGATGTTATCAATACGCCCAAATGGAACTGAAAATGTATATGTAACATCTAACCAGAACAGCTTCCCTAAAGAACCATTGTTTAATAATTATAATTATAAAAGCCTTGGATTTGGTTTTGGTTTTAATTTAAACACTGTTGTGTATAGACATTTTTCAGTGGGTTTCGAAACTCATTATAACTATTTCGTTGAAAGTAAAAAACTCAGAGGAAGGCCAGTTGCTGGGTTTGAAGTATTTGAAAATAATTATAAAGTAAATAGAAATATTATTACACCAATTATTAAACTTTGTTATGATATTAATTGTAAAAGTCGAACGAAGCCCAGCTTGTAACACCACCTACCCAAAAGTGGCGGTTCAGAGGTTAGATCAAGTTTGTGCATCTATCAAAGCTTGTGATTGGTTGACAGTTTTGTGCTCCGAAACCTGCCCGAACGCAAAGTCCGAAAACGTTAGGCGTTGCTCCCATTCAAACCTAAGGAAATGGATTTCTTTCCCGCTTAATTCAGTTCGAAAATTCGTTTACCGCTTTGAATTATTTGGGGATGGCTTGTCGGGGGAAACCTTACATAGGCGTGGGACGAAACCTCGCCTACACACGAGATCTATACAATTCCGTTGGAGGATTTTCGGAACATTATCACATTCCTGCCGGCGATGATGATTTGTTTGTACAATCAGTTGCCAATGCTCAAAATACGGAGATTTGCTTTACTCCTGAATCGATGATGATGAGCAAAGGTCCCAAGAATTTCAAAGAATATTGGCGACAAAAAATGCGTCATTTGTGGGTTGGAAAATTCTATCAGTCGTCGGTTAAAAACCGATTGATGTGGTATCCAGTTGCACAGTTCTTATTTTGGATGGGCATCATTTTTTGGTTTGTTTTGGGAAGCACTTGGCTTTGGCCTACCATTGCATTGGTTTTAAAATTAACTCCGGAATGGATTATTTATTTCCAAAAATCCAAGTTATTGAAAATGCCAAAAGCCGCAGCTATGTATCCCATTTTCAATTTATTTCACAGTTTTTGGTACGTTATTATTGGTATCAACGCATTTTTCAAACGTAAAGTTATTTGGTAAAAGATGATTGCTGCAGATATCGTATTTCGCTATTTTCCCGACTTTTCGGAACGTCAAAAAAATCAAATTATTGCATTATTTGATTTGTATTCGGACTTGAACTCTAAAATCAATGTCATCTCCCGAAAGGACATGGAAAATTTTTACATACACCATGTTTTACACAGTTTAGCGTTGTTGAAATTTGCGGATTTCAGCGATTCGAAATCGATTGTTGACATTGGAACGGGGGGTGGATTTCCAGGCATTCCGTTAGCCATAGCATTTCCTGAAAAGCAATTTTATTTAATCGACAGTATTGGAAAGAAAATCGGTGTGGTACAGCAGGTTGCAGATGCTATTGGATTAACGAATGTAATTGCGGAAAAAGCGCGCATAGAAGACACGCCTTACAAATACGACATGGCGGTTGCACGGGCGGTGGCACCGGCCATAGAATTATTCCAATGGATGAGTAAAAACTGGTCGCACAAACCCAAAATGGCTTTACTGAAGGGAGGAGATTTGGCGGAGGAATTGAATGAATTGTTGATGTCCAAGCCGAGCTTAAAAATCAAGATGCATTCCATTTCAAGCATTTACGAAGAGAGTTTCTTCGAAACCAAAAAAGTGGTGCTGGTAGGTTAATTGGGGAGCTTACAGAAGGTAGTTTGTATTTTTTGCAACTGCAAATACGCAATTTGCATTTTTCGCAAAACCCATAAAATCAACACGTTTAATTTAATTTGTAATTCCGCGATCAGGTCATTAGATTCGTGTATAATCAATTTAGCTGCAAGTGTAACGGACGACTCAACCCGACAGAGAAACAGGAACAAGAAACAAAAAAGTAAACCACTTTGACAGGTGATCAAAAACATACAGACCATATAACAATCGGACAACTTGTAAGCCGACACTCATTGCCTACCCTTCTGTATTTTTTATTTTCCCTACCGCACATTTTTTTAATTCAATTTTATTGCCACCGCACAAATGGCACATTTGGTTTTGCCCAACACACAAGCCGACCCATCTCAAAACCAAAAGAGCCATTTTTTGCCAACGCACTGAATGATGTTACAGAAAATATTAATCTTAAATTAGCAAGCTGACAGTATAAGAATGACACTTAGTTGGAATGAAATAAAAGACCGAGCATTAAAATTCTCAAAAGAATGGGCTGACACTTCAAACGAAGAAGCAGACGCAAAACCATTTTTAGTTGAGTTCTTTAATGTGTTTGGCATTACAAGCAAACGTGTTTCGACCTTTGAACACCGAGTTAAAAAACTTGACGACAAAGACGGCTACATTGACTTACTTTGGAAAGGCACGATTTTAATAGAAATGAAAAGTCGAGGCAAAAACCTTGACAAAGCATTTGAACAAGCCAAAGACTATTTACACGGACTGAAAGAACACGAATTACCGAAATACATTCTCATTTCCGACTTTGAAAACTTTAGACTTTACGACCTTGATGAAGATAAAACCGTAGAATTTAAACTTAACGACCTTGTAAATAATGTTCAGCATTTCGGTTACATTTTAGGTTATCAAAAAAAGGTTTACAAAGAACAAGACCCTGCAAACATTAAAGCAGCAGAGTTAATGGGTAAACTTCACGACAGACTTGAAGAAATCGGTTACACTGGACACCCATTAGAAGTTTACTTGGTTCGTATTTTGTTTTTATTGTTTGCAGAAGACACAACAATTTTCAATAAACAACAATTTCAAGAATATTTAGAACAACGGACAGCAGAAGACGGAAGCGACCTTGCAGCCAAATTGCAAGAGTTGTTTCAAGTATTAAACACACCAAAGGAAAACCGTTTTAAAAATCTTGACGAGCAACTTGCCGACTTTCCTTATGTAAACGGAAAACTTTTTGAAGAAAACTTGCCTACGGCAAGTTTCGACACAAAAATGCGTCAAGCCTTGCTTGACTGCTGTTACATTGATTGGAGCAAAGTATCGCCAGCGATATTTGGTTCAATGTTTCAAAGTGTAATGAACCCAAAAGAACGCAGAAACTTAGGAGCACATTATACAAGTGAAACCAACATTTTAAAACTTATCAAACCGCTTTTCTTAGATGACCTTTGGAAAGAATTTGAAAGTATCAAAGACAACAAAAACAAACTTCCCGAATTTCATAAAAAACTTAGCACACTCAAATTCCTTGACCCTGCTTGTGGTTGCGGAAATTTCCTTGTAATTACATACAGAGAATTGCGTTTGCTTGAAATTGAAATTTTAAGAGCCATAAATAAATCAGGACAAAGAGTAATTGATGTAAGAGATATTATTTGGCTTGACGTTGATATGATGTGCGGTATTGAATATGAAGAATTTCCTGCACGAATTGCAGAAGTTGCAATGTGGCTAATTGACCACCAAATGAATATGCAAATTAGCAATGAATTTGGGCAATACTTTGTTCGTTTACCGTTAAAGAAATCCGCAAAAATTATTCACAGAAACGCATTACAAACAAACTGGGAAAGCATAGTTTCCAAAAATGAACTTTCCTACATTCTCGGAAATCCGCCTTTTATTGGTAAACAAGTTCAAAAACCTGAACAAAAAGCGGATATGGAAAAAATATTTGCAGGCGTAACAGGTGGCGGAACTTTAGATTATGTAACAGCGTGGTATGTAAAAGCAGCTCAATATATTCAAGACACAAAAATTAAAGTTGCTTTTGTATCAACTAATTCAATTGCTCAAGGAGAGCAAGTCGGAATTATTTGGGGTTTGCTTTTTCATAAATATAAAATCAAAATTCACTTTGCTCATAGAACTTTTAAATGGGGGAACGAAGCAAAAGGAAATGCAGCCGTTCACGTAGTCATAATTGGCTTCGCCAATTATGATACTAATGATAAAAGTGTTTTTGAATATGAAGACATAAAAGGCGAAGCACACGAAATTAAAGTGAAAAACATAAATCCTTATTTGGTTGAAGGAAAAGATATGTTTATCACGACCCGAACAAAGCCTTTATGTAATGTTCCTGAAATCATTAAAGGTAGCGAAACCACAGACGATGGACATTTTATGCTGACTTTAGAAGAAGTAAATGAACTGAAAGCAAAGTATCCTGAAAGTTCAAAATTCATTCGTCCATTTATCGGGGGCGGTGATTTTATAAACGGAAATGTGAGGTATTGCCTTTGGTTAAAAGATGCTCCGCTAAATGAAATTCGTCATATTCCATTTATCCAAGAGCGAATTGAAAGAGTTAAAAACTTTCGATTGGCAAGCACAAAAGCAAGAACGAGACATTGGGCAAACTTCCCAACTCTATTTTCAGAAGATAGACAGCCAACAACAAGGTATTTGATGTTTCCAAAAGTTTCATCCGAAAGACGGACTTATATTCCGTTTGCTTATGTTGAACCTGAATTTATCATTAACAATACAGCATCTTTTATTCCCGATGCAAGTTTATATCTGTTCGGAATTTTGGAAAGCAAAATGCATATGGCTTGGATGAGTTATGTATGCGGAAGAATGAAAAGTGATTTTATCTACTCAAATAAAATCGTTTACAACAATTATCCTTGGCCAGAAAATGTAAATGAAAAACAAATAAAGGCAGTTGAAAAAGCCGTAGAATGTGTTTTGTCTGCAAGGAAAGAATTTCCAACTTATTCTCTTGCCGATTTATACGACCCTTTAACAATGCCACCAGTATTGGTAAAGGCACATCAAGAACTTGACAAAGCCGTTGATTTATGTTACAGACCGCAACCATTTATTAATGCTGCAAAAAGAATTGAGTTTTTATTTGAACTCTATGAAAAATATACGGCAGACCTTTTTACAAAAGAGAAGCCGAAGAAAAGTAAAAAATGAAAATCAAGAAAATAAACCACATTAAGGAATACAAATCCTTTATTGATTTCAAATGGTCAGAGTTTTGTCTTGACAGTGCAGGAGGTGAAAAATCTTTTTGCCCTTATAATGTAGTGTTTGGTGAAAATGGTAGTGGCAAAAGTTCAATTTGCGAAATTTTAAAAGACATTTCTCAACACACTCCATTTAGTAGTAGTTGTGATAAGCCAAATTCCATTCAAATAAAAATTGATAACAACTTACACAATTATATTGCAAACGCTTGGGACAATAGCTTACCCAAAAATTCGATTTTGTTTTTTGACCAAACGTTTATTGATGAAAATGTTCATACTAATGGAGAGCGTAGTAATGAAAGAAATAAACACAGCCAAAATGCTGGAAAGCTATTAATAGACCTTGATGCAGAAGCAAACAGAAAAAAGCAAGCGGAAAAAGACACTGCAAAAGCGTTAAAGGATTTTGAAGATGCGAATACAATTAAATTAAACCAGTCATTCTTACCGAAAGACCTTGAAATTTATGTTGCTCTAAAAGATAAGAGCGAGGAAGAATTAATTGCTTTAAAAGATGCAAATAATGATAAACACAAAAGTGCTTCTGATGATATTGAACAACTAAAGTTAAGAAGAAATCAAACAGCAAATGTTTCTTCATTCAGCCCACCCGAAGAAATTTCGCTTACAAACGACATTCTTCCAATTTCAGAATTTCAAGAGATATTTACCCGTAGAATAGAAGACAGTTCAACTAAACTTGCCAGTGAAAGTTTAATCAAACATATCTCCGAACACAAGGCATTTATTGAAAAAGGGCTTCAAATTATTGAAACATCTGAAAACAAAGACAGTTGCCCTTTTTGTTTACAATCACTGAAAACACAAGAAGAAATTATAAATTCTTATTCTGCTTTTTTTAGTCAAACATATAAGGAACAGAAAGCGAAATACACTGCTGACATCGAGTTGGTTAAAAATAATTTAAGCAATTTAAAAAAGGAAACCTCTCAACTACCAACTAAAATAGCACATTCCTATAACGTCTTATCAGAATTTTGGTCAAACTATAATGTAGGTAAGTTTGCATCTGAAAATTCACCTGAAGGAGAGACCACTGAAGCATTTGTAGAACGATATTCTCTAGAAGAAAAACTAAACTCTATTTTAACTTACCCTAAAGCCATTGATGATTTACTAATTGCTTTGGAAAATTTAAAAACAATAGACAATAAAACGTATGATTTCACCAATGACTACAATGTAATTTCTTCACATGTAAAAGACATAAAAATTGCATTATTGGTTGTGACTAAATCATTGAAGAAATATACCGATAGAATAATTGAGTTTAAAACTAAGTATTCTGAAGTTACTACAATCAACCAAGAAATTCAACAAAGAGAGCCTGAACTAATAAAACTAACAGATCTTAAAAACTATTTCGATAATAATTACCATTCATTGATTACAGAATGGAATAAATTGAAAGAGGATAAAGAGATATTAAGAGTAGCCGCAGTTGCTGCAAAGGACGATTTGAAAGCATATATCCTAACTCAAGCACCAACTTTGATTTTATCAAAAATGATGGCGTTTCTAAATAGGTTTAACTTATCATTTACGTTAGAACCAAATCGAGTAACTGGTTCAACATCAGAAGTCCCATTCTCTTTTAAAATACTTGATTTAAAAGGACGAGAAAGAAATATTAAAACAGGACTATCTGAGGGCGAAAGGCAATTAATCTCTTTAGCATTCTTTTTTGCAATTAATGAAAATACAGCAGACAAAGGAAATAAAATACTGGTATTCGATGACCCAATTACAAGCCTTGACGCTTCGAATTTAAAAATTCTTTCCGATACAATTTTTGAACAAGTAAGTGTTCACTCACAGGTTTTTGTTTTTACACATCATCCTTTGTTTTATAAATATTTAATCAAAAAAGAAAATCGTAATCCAAATAAATTCGGTATCCTAAAAAACACAATTGCTTTTAAAGGCTCTTTAATCTACGTAGACACTGAATTTGACTTACACGCACAATTAAAGGGAAGCCACCAATCATTAATCACGAAGGCATCCACAGGAACATTAAGCCTTGAGGAAGCTGCTGTAACTTATGGACATTTGTTGCGATTATCAGTGGAGCGTTTTATAAAGAACGAGTTATTAATGTGGAACAAGGAAGATAATTTCTCAACTATTACTGGCGGACTTAAAGATGCAAAAAGTAAAATTAAATTACTTAGCGATGCAGACCTTGACATTATTGAAAAGGTCTTTAAATACTGTAATTATGCAAACTTTCTTCACGCAGACAAAGAAGCGTCTTCGGCATTAAATGAATTGTTACAACACATAGACAAATACATAATTATAATTGATGCAGTTAGAAATCCAGTTCCGCCAACAGCTACGACACCACCATAGCTAACGCATTTTGCAAGCACATTTAAAAACCGCACAAGCAACCGCACAGACCAAAGTTTTTAAAAGAGCTTGCAAAGCCGACCCAAAAGAAAAATTGAATTAAAAAAATTTTCCAACGCTTTAAAAAAAATAAAAAATACGCAACGCACAGCCGACACTCAATGACACGACAACTCAATAACGACAATGGTTTACAAGCACGGTGGACAGAACGCCAGCACTTAACAGCGGTTTGGCGTAATGGCGGGTTCAGTGCTTCGTATGATAGTTTTGTGGTAGGTTCAAGTGCAGTTCTTCGATTGAACTTTTGTGCTAAAAATCCGACACTACGCCAAGCCGCCAAACGTTAGCCCCAAGTTTATGAACAACAAGACAGTCGATTTTTTTATATCTCATGCCTCCGAAGACAAGCAGGATATTGTAAAGAAACTTGCAGACAATCTAATTATTAACGGAGCTACAGTATTCTATGATGAGTACAGTATTAAGCTTGGCGACAGTATTTCTGAAAGCATTAATAATGGATTGACAGTTTCAAATCATGCGATAGTAGTTCTAAGTAAACATTTCTTTGAAAAAGGTTGGACAAATGCTGAGTTGCAAGCAATTTTCAGTAAAAGCATCGCGGAAAAATATAAAATTTTTATCCTTTACCATGGTATTACTCATGTCGATGTAATTGAGAAATATCCACTATTGGCAGACAAAAAGGCAATTGAGAGCTCAATTGGTGCAGAGAAAATAACCGAAGAACTTTTTGTTGCAATTCAAAAACCATTTAATTTAAACTATTTAAAACATGAAATCGGTCGTGATCGGAATTTAAATGAAGGTTTTTCTGTTTCAATGATTGTTGGCTTCCCCAATAGACTAAATACAAGTGAAAACAAAACGCTCTATGAAATGGGCGACCCAAATGTTCATCATTCACGCCTGAAAATATTTCTCTGGAAATACGAAAGGCTTTATTTTGAGATTACAGACTCCAGATATAGAAAATATTCATTGTCTGTTGACTTCAAGACGTGGAGGTCTTCCGAAACACATTTTATTCATGTAAGCCTTGACATTGAAAAGAAAATAATGACGTTTATTGTTGACGATGATGTTGAGGAAAAAATTAGTGTGCCGGACTTATTGGTGAACAAAGACTTCTTAAATCACGGCTCCGCAATTATCGGCTGTTCCTTAAATCTATCTGACCCTTGTCCTTTTATTGTTGCGACACATTTAGTTGGCACAGCAGGTATTAATGCACAGACCCTTTACAAGTCAATAAAAACATTTGTTGACTCTGTGTAGAATTCTAAAGTAACAGAAATAAAAACCTGGGGCTAACATGCGTTTGGCGTTATGTGGCACAGCTAACAGAAAATTATTAACTTAATTATGTGCCGCACAACGCCAATTGCAAAAACGTTATGCCTCACCCTAAAAGACGATACGACCGACAATAAAAGAGCAGAAAAATGAAAGACGAAATGCCAAACACTTCAGCAAAATCAAAAGAGCTGCATCCCAACGCTCACAGCCAAAGCAATGCAGCACATTTGCTTTTGTCCCATCGCACCCACCAAAAAACAAATTAGTTTCACTTAAAATCAATATCTTTGCACTGAATGCAATTTAGATGAGCCGAAAAGCAATAAATAGAATCAAGGTAGTACTGGTTGAGAAGAACCTGAGCAGTAAATGGCTTGCCGAACAACTTGGTAAAAACGAAGCGACAATTTCAAGATGGTGCACTAATGATGTACAACCTCCCTTACCCACATTAGTGAAAATTGCTGAATTAATAAATGTTTCACCTAGAGATTTATTAAACGAGTAATTATGAGAGAGAGAATTAAAAATACATCAACTAAAATTCCTTTTAAGGTTTCAGCAAGAACTGCAAGATTAATCGGAAGGGAAAACATTGCAACATCTAAAGGTGCAATAATAGAATTAGTTAAAAATGCATATGATGCTGACAGCAGTATAGCTATAGTATTCTTTGATAATAAGTACTCGACTTTTCTGAGTGAAATATCAGAAGATCATTTTGAAACATTACTCAAAAAAGGAATTGACAAGAAATTACTTGATATCATCTATAAATTTGAAGCAGAAAACTATATTCTCAATTCAAACATTGATGAAGATAAATTACTGACTTTTAAAAAGGCTATATCGAGATTATCAGTTCTTTACATAATAGATGCAGGTGAAGGAATGACTCAAAATGTAATCCGTGAACATTGGATGACAATTGGCACAGATAACAAATCAAATAATGTTTTTACAAAAACAGGAAGAGTAAAAGCAGGGGCAAAAGGTATAGGAAGGTTTGCATTAGATAAACTAGGGTCAAAATGTGAAATGACTACCATTTTCAATCCTAAATATCATCATCAAGACACAGACATTAACGGTGAAGAAACAAATTATAAAGGATATAAATGGAAAGTAGATTGGGAGGATTTTGAAGGCGAGTACAAAACTATTGACTCTGTAGGAGCTGAATTATTTGGGCTATTAACCTCTACAATTAAAAGAGAGATAACGGAAGAGATACCATACTTTGATTTTTCAAAAATTAGCTCTGAGGTTGATTTTGAATTTGGAACAATTTTGAAAATTTCCGATTTAAGAGACCATTGGGAGGATTACTATGTTCAACAAGTATATTCTGACTTGGAAGTATTAGTTCCTCCAAAGGAAACGGGTGGTTTTGAAATTTATTTGTTTAGCTCTTTGGAGCCAAAAAAGTATGGTGAAGTCTTCAGCTCAATTTGTGATGATTTTGATTTTAAACTGACTGCAATTGCTGATGAAAATCAAAACGTAAAAATAAAAATCGAACGGAGAGAGTATGATATTGAATTAATCCCAAATGAATTCTTCGATAGGGACGCATTAAAGAAATTCCCATACACAAAAGAAATTTTTAAAAAAGGTTTTTGGGAAACTTCGTTAACATTCTCTCAACTATTAAAAGGGTTTAAAGATGTAGACGAGGATAATATATTCTCAAATATTGGTGTATTTGAATTCTCATTTTATTTTTTGAAGAGAACATATGACACACCCAATGCTGATAGGTTTTTTTATCGGAGATTTATGTCCAATGACAGAAAAGACTGGTTAAACAAATTTGGTGGAATTAAACTTTTTAGAGATAATTTTAGGGTTCGTCCATATGGTGAAGTAAAAGACGCTGCATTTGATTGGCTTGGTTTGGGTAGCAGAAAGTCTACCAGTCCAGCTGGTGTTGCCAAAAAAGAAGGGGGTTATAGAGTTGAGCCAGAAAACGTTGCTGGTGCAGTTAAGATTTCACGATTAACAAACGTTAATTTCGAAGACAAGTCAAGCAGGGAAGGTTTACAAGATAACAAGACATTTCAGATTTTTAAGCAACTTTTAGCATCAATCATTAATGTATTCGAAGAGGATCGATCTTACATTGCCCGTGAAATGAGTGATTTTGATGATTTCAGGTTTGGAGCTGAGAGGGACTTAAAGGCGGCAGAAGAACTCGCCAAACGAATACTTGAATCAAGTCGAGCTAAAAAGAAAGAAAAGGAATCTACTTCTGGAAATAAAGAACAAAATACAGAAAATAACCAAACTGGCACAGATTCAGACAGAGAAAAGGAAATATTAGCAAGTAAGATTGAAAGTCAAGAAGAAGAAATCGAAAAATTAAAAGAAGAGCAAAAAGTCTTGAGAGGGCTTGCTAGTAGCGGAATTGTTTTGGCTTCTTTTAGCCACGATTTAAGCAAATTAAATGATGTATTAAATTCCAGAACCGATAAGTTAAAAGGACTATTGTTATCCAAAATAGCAGAAACAGAGTATGAGGGAATCGAAGACAGAAAAAACCCATTTTTTCAGCTAGAAAAAATAAAAAAGCAAGATTTAAAACTGCAAAACTGGCTTAACTTTTCTTTAGGTGCTACTCGAAAAGATAAAAGAAAAAGAAAGCAACTTTTTTTGAAAAAGTATTTTTCAGACCTTTCTGTAGATTGGAGTACAGTTCTAGAAAATAGAGGAATTAATTTTGATGTAACAGATATTGAAAATTTAGACTTAAGAGTTTATGAAATAGATTTTGACAGCATTTTCAATAATCTTTTGGTCAATTCTATAGATGCATTTACGATTTTAAAGATTAATAGAGCAAGGGAAATAAAGATTAATGCCAAGAGCAACAACAAAGAAATTATTATTGACTATTACGATAATGGCCCAGGATTATCAGATGATATTTTGGATCCTAATAAAATCTTTGAACCACTATTTACAACCAGAAGGAATCCATTTACAGGCGAAGAGGAAGGAACAGGACTAGGTATGTGGCTCGTAAAATCCATAGTATCTGAAAATGATGGAGCATTAAAACTTTTGTTCCCAGATATTGGATTTGGAATTAGAATGATTTTCCCGATTAAATACAAACGATAATGGCAAATTACAGAATATTACTCATAGATGAGGAAAAGGACACTTTTGATGACTTCAATGATTATCTAGATATCTCATCCACTAAAGACAGTATTGAAGTCATTGAAATGTTTCCTTTAGAGGAGCTTTCGGAAATGATTGAAGTAATATTTAAGATAAATCCTGATGCGATTATTACCGATTTCAGACTAAATGAAATGAAAACTGATATCGACTACAATGTACCATATGATGGCGTTGAGCTAGTTGAAGAATTTTTAAAATACAGACAAAGTTTCCCTTGTTTTGTACTTACTGCTTTTGATGATTTGGCAGTAAGTGCAAGCGAAGATGTCAATAAGGTTTACATAAAGAACATACTTCATAACAATAAGGAGGAAAGTAAAGCAAAAGCTAAATTTTTGGATAGAGTAATTAACCAAATTGAACATTATCAAACCAAAATAAAAAATGCGGAGTCTGAACTTTTGGAATTAATAAAACTTCGAGAGTCAGGTAAAGCCAGTATCAGTGACGAAAATATAATAATTGAATTAGATAGTTTTTTGGAAAATGTAATTGACAGAAAAAGTTCTATTCCTCCTGAATATAAAAAATTATCTAATGATGATAGGCTAAGCGAACTATTAAAAAAGGTTGATACACTTTTAAAGAAAGTAGATAATGGCGAATAATTTTAGGGACATACCACCTTCACGCAAGTGTACAAAAACCTTTTCAAACTATAGAAGCTTTAAGCCTTTCATTGCTGTAGATTTTAATAGGAGATGTGGATATACTGATTGCTCTGATTTTTGGTTTGGAGGAATCAACACCTTTCATATCGACCATTTTAAACCTTGGAAAAAGTATCCAAAACTCAAAACGAACTATTCAAATTTAGTTTACTGCTGTTCATATGTAAATATTTTAAAATCCGATGATGATGGTAGCTATTTAGACCCTTGTGATGTAGATTACAATGCACATTTTGAAAGAGATAATAACGGTAAAATTATTCCAAAGAATACATCTAGCGAAGCTAAATATATGCACTCTAAATTAAAATTGTACCTAAAGAGATATCAAATAATCTGGAAACTTGATCAGTTATTATTGAGTATGAAAAAACTTCAAGTTGCAATAAAAGAATCTAAAAACGCAGCAATTAAACAAGATTTAATAAACCTACATTTTGATTTATCAACAGAACTAACAGACTACATTGAATATTTAAAAGGAAATCAATGAGAAACGCATTCAAATATTTAAGTCAATGTACTACAACTCCAAAAGATGTAGACAGGCTTATTATTTCTGCATTTCTTAAAATCAACAATTTAGAGCTAAAGAAAAATAAACTTCTTAAGTCATATTCCATTAGTATCAAAAATAATAAGGAATACTCATCACTTCTTGAATTTGTGTCAGCAATCTATTCAGATACAAAAGCATTTGGATTCGAAGAACTCATTGAACTTTTTGAATTTGTTATTTCTCCTGCTGACAGAATTATAAATGGAGCGATTTATACACCTCAAAAAATCAGGAAATTCATTGTTGAAGAAGCGTTTAAGAAAATCATTGCCATAGATAATTCGATTAAAGTATCCGATATCGCAATGGGTTGTGGTGGATTTTTATTCAACGCATCGATTGAACTAAAAAAGAGAACAGGCAAAACTTTCTCAGAAATACTTAGAGACCATATTTTCGGCTTAGACATTCAAGAGTATTCGGTTAATCGAACTAAGTTGCTTCTCTCCTTATTGGCATTGCAATCAGGAGAAGATATAGAAGAATTTCAGTTCAACTTATTTCAGGGTGATTCCCTTGATTTTGATTGGGCTACTGCGATTGATGACTTCAATGGATTTTCCATTATACTAGGAAACCCACCATATGTTTGTGCAAGAAATCTTGACAAAGAAACTAAAGAAAAATTAAAGAATTGGGAGGTTTGTCAATCTGGCAATTCAGACCTCTATATTCCATTCTTTCAAATTGCAATTGAAAATTTGGCTGAAAATGGTACTCTAGGATTTATCACAATGAATTCATTTTTCAAAAGTTTGAACGGAAGGGCACTAAGAGACTATTTTCAAAGAAATGAACTTGCCATTTCAATTATAGACTTTGGCTCTGAGCAGGTTTTTAAATCCAAGAACACTTATACGTGCATTTGTTTCATTGAAAACAAGGAACAGCAATTCATTTCGTACACAGAATCAGCAACAAAAAAGCTTGCAAATAAACTCACTTTTAAGAAAATAAAATACAACATTCTTGATTCTAAAAAAGGTTGGAATTTAAAGGACAACAAGACCATTTCTAAAATTGAATCAACAGGAATTCCATTTGGTGAACTTTACCAAACGAGACACGGTATTGCAACCTTAAAAAATGACATTTATATATTTAGACCCATTGACGAAGACGAGAACTTTTTCTATCTACAAAACGGAAGTCTTTACAAGATTGAAAAAGGGATTTGCAAAGATATTGTAAACTCGAATAAGTTAAGCAGAGAGGTTAGTCTAAATAACCTTAAGGAGAAAGTGATTTTCCCATACGACCAACAAGAAAAGCCGAAACTTCTTGATGAGAAATTAATGAAGGAAAGTTTTCCAGAAGCTTATAAATACCTACAAAACAAAAGAAAGATTTTAGCAGAGAGAGATAAGGGAAAAGGGAATTATGAAAACTGGTTTGCTTTTGGTCGTACACAATCATTAGAGAAGATTAAAAACAAAATGTTCTTCCCTAAGTACTCGGACAGGACACCAAATTTCATTATCAACTCTGATGACGACTTACTTTTTTACAACGGACTAGCAGTTGTTGGTAGTTCGGAAACAGATATGAAAATAATAAAGAAAATAATGGAGTCCAATATCTTTTGGTACTACATCAAGACCACGAGTAAGCCCTACTCTTCTGACTATTATTCATTGAACGGAAATTACATTAAAAATTTTGGGGTTTGTGAACTGACAGAAAAAGAAAGGAAATTTTTAATCGAAGAGACAGACCAAAATATATTGAATGAATTTTTTGAAGATAAATATGAATTAAAAGTGACATAAGCCCACGCCATTGGTGGCACATTTGCAAAACCGCTCAAGCCAATCCACAAGCCAAAGTTTTGCAAAAGAGCCACCAAGCCAACGCACCCAAACAGATACGAAATGACAACGAAACAGACGACAGAAAAAGAAGGGCAAAGGCATAACAGGCGTTTGGCTCAATGGCGGGTGACGAGGTTAATTGAACGTTCTACCTCGCATTAACTTTTGTGGTGTATTGACAGTTTTGTGCTCCGAAATCCGCCACTGCGCCAAGCGCCAAAACGTTAGCAGAAACCACCCATAACGTGTAACCAAACTTTGTAAATTGAATTATTTGTAATAACTTTATTATTACATAAAAAATAAGTCATGGAAGTTTCAATCATTAAAATAGGGAATTCAAAGGGTTTTCGATTAACTAAAACAATTCTGGAGAGGTATAACATCACCGACAAAATTGAATTGATCCTGGAAAAAGAACAAATCATTTTGCGTCCAATTTCCGAACCTCGCAAGGGTTGGGATAAAGCATTTCAAAAGATGCATGAAAATGGTGATGATCAACTCCTAATGAATGA
>JACCEA010618291.1_pt1 | contig 18041 bp, 20 predicted proteins | sample 7449851 | NCBI WGS metagenome assembly JACCEA01 (sample SAMN15323453, study PRJNA562643) | freshwater metagenome | isolation source: river surface water | place: USA:Blue River Watershed | collected 2017-08-18
ATGAAATCACTTATTTGAAGCGTGAATTAAAGTCATTTGGTTATAAGGAAATGCAAGCTGAAATCGTAAAACTTCGACAAATCAAAGAGCTGTATTATGTATCCAAGGAATTTTTACCACAGCTGAATATCTCTAATTCCAGCATTAAATATTATGCTTCATTGGTTGATTACTACAATGTTTATAAGCTTAAACGGATGAATAAAAAGAAGGCATTAATTTACTTGATATGTTTTATTCACTATCGATTTAAAAAAATGAATGACAACCTAATCGACTGTTTTATTCATTATGTTGATTGGTATTTGCATGAGGCTGATAAATATGCTAAAACATTTGTTGCACAACAACAAATAATCCAAACGGCTCAATTTAAAAAAGCAGCATCGATATTTGAAATGTTCTATGATAATCAATATGATGAATTTGCATTTAGTAAGATCAAGGATATTGCTTATAAAATATTGCCAGTTGATGAATTTAAAGCATTTACTGAATATTTAAATGATCAAAAATTTGACCTTGCAGCCTTAGAATGGAGTTATTATGTACAGATAGCAGGCAGAATCAAGAAAAACCTGCGACCATTGTTGCTAAGTCTAGATTTTAAAGGTAATAATAATTCTGCTAATCTCATACAAGCTTATGATTTTGTACAACAAAAGCTTACGGTTTATAAGACATTAATGAAAGTAAAACCTAGCGAATTTCCAGTAACCGCTATCGTAAAATCAGTATATCCATATTTATGTAATGAAGTTAGCAATACAAAAGTTATAAACTGCGACAAATATGAGTTTTGGTTATATCAACAATTAAGCCATAATTGTGGGGCTGGACATGTGTTTGTTAATGATAGCAACAAATACAGAAACTTTGATGATGACCTTGTTGATGATGTTTGTTGGCAAGATAAAGAAAATATTATAAAGAATCTTGGCTATAAAAAACTCATTGCACCACTGTCTGAAACATTAGATGAATTAGAAAAAGAACTTGAATATTGGATTGTGCGAGTTAATACTCGTTTTGATGCTGGTGAAAATCCACATATAAAACTATCGGGTAAAAAGTTAGGAAATACTTGGAGTTTGCCATATGCTAAGCTTGATGAACCTGACAATCATTATATTTTTAAAGATTTGCCGAGAATTGCTATTGCTGATATCCTTATTGAAAATCACAAATATTGTTCTCTTTTGGAATGTTTTACACCACTGGTTAATCGTTATAACAAATCAGAGCTACAGACAAGCAGCCTTTTAGCCAGCATAATTGCAATGGGTACATTCATTGGTCTTGGAGAAATGGGTAAAATATCTGATATAAGTTATAACTCACTAGCATCTACCACACATAATAGAATAAGACTAGAAACATTGCGTGCAGCTAATGATAAAGCTAGTAATGAAATTGCGAAGCTCCCGATTAGTAAGCATCATAATATTCTTGAAGAATTTATACATGCTAGTGCTGATGGGACAAAAATTGAAACCATACTCGACACTTTTAATTCAAGATGTTCACCCAAATACTTTGGCGTTAATAAAGGAGTGTCAGCATTGACACTGGTAGTAAATCATATTGCGGCAAATGTTAAATTACTTGGTGCTCATGAGTATGAAGGTAACTTCATATTTGACCTACTATTTAACAATACCTCAGACATTGATCCCGATATTCTATCCACTGATACCCATGGAACTAATGCTGTAAACTTCATCATTTTATACTTTTTTGATTATATTTTTGCACCAAGATATAAGGATACTGCTGGTAAAATTGATGGGCATATTTATGGCTTTAAATCAAAAGAAGAATACAGCAAATATAAGATAAAGCCAACCAAAAAAGTGAATAAACAGCTTATTTTGGATGAAGAAGATAACATCAAAAAAATTATGGTATCGTTAGCCACCAAAGCAACCACTCAAGGCGTAATAATTAGTAAGTTAAGCTCACATAAACGTAGAAATCGAACCAAATCTGCATTATGTGAATTAGATAATATTATCCGCAGTATCCATCTTTTGCGTTATGTTGATGATATTACTTATCGTCAAAACATTCAAAAAGCTCTAAATCGAGGTGAGTCATATAACAAACTTCGTCGAGCAATATCCTATGCCAATGAGGGTAAGCTAAATGTGCATTCTGAAATGTCTCAACAAATTTACAATGAATGTACCAGATTTATAGCCAATAATATTATTTTATACAATGCAAGATTGTTATCAAATTTACTGATAAAATTGGAAAAGGCTGGCAAAATTGATGAAATTGAAAAGCTCAAGCGTATTTCACCAATTGCTTGGGCACATATTAATATTTATGGACGTTATGAATTTAACAAGGAATTTTTAAATATGGAGTTTAATGAACTTATCAAGCTGATGAGCCTTGATAATATTAAGTTTGAAGAAAACTAGGTTTCAAAATTTTACACTTTTGAGGGGTTGGGTGAAAACACCCATATAAGCTATTAATACCAACGTGTTTGTTATGTTCGTTGGATTTGCTGCAATATCTAAACATACCCCAACTTCAATGGATTGTGTTTAAGTTACAGTATTCTGCATTAATCAAGCACTTAGAAAATTATAGGTTTAATGATGTATAATTTGGGGTTATGTCATTAAACTTTGTTATCCCTCAATTATTAGGTTAGAAATTTGTATTCTTAATTATAAAATTGACCTAACTTTAGTTTGGTGGTATTTTGATGGAAGAAAATAGAATGTCTATAGCAGATAAAGAGCTTTTAATTCAACAATTGAATCAACAATTAAATGATGAAAAAGTAGCAGATCAAAAGTTTCTAATTATACAGAATATGCAAAAGATTAAAGAGGAAATAGCTGTATTACGGGCAGAGGATGAGCTTATGCAAAGGCCTACTGAAATATTTTTGCCTGACATTTTTGAAGAAAAAAGAGCAATACCAAATGGATTTTTAAGAAGTGCTCTATTTGGTCTTGTAAAAAAAGGTAAAAGATCTATAGTTAAAGACGAAGCTATTTTTAGCATGAGCCAGTATGATATTAAATTTAGTGGTGAATACTTAGATCAAAATGATCAAGAGTTGTGGGATACATTAATTTATTTAGCAAAAAAGAATAACGTTGATAGTGAGCTAAGAATAACACTTTATGAACTTTGTAAATTAATGAACCTAAGTAATCAAAAAATTACCAGAGACAGATTGATTGTACGAGCAAAGAGACTTGCTTTCGGCAAAGTCACATTACGTGTTAGTGGTAAAGAATATTATGGTAGTTTGATTGATGATGTTTTTATTGATGGTAACGGAGATGGTAAGCTAGTTATCAGATACAATAAAAAAATGATTAATATTTTTTCAGATAAAGATTACACACTAATAAATCAAAATGTCCGTAATTTACTTGGTGATAACCAATTAGCAAGGTGGATTTATAGTTTTTATGAAAGTCATAATAACCCTATTCCATTAAAATTAAATTATATACAAACACTTTGCAGAAGCGTTTCAGAACTTAAAGGATTTAAACAAAAGCTTAAATCAGCTTTAGACCTAATTAAGCAAGCTTTTAAAACAGTGGATAGCAAATCTAATTGGAGTTGGGAGATTACCGAAAATAATTATTTGGTAATATATAAATATGGTAAACCAATTCAACAACAACTTTTTAAAAGATTTTAATTATAAACTAGGTTACTATCAGATACCGATAACCTAAATAATCGGGTAAGACCGCCCTCACGGGCGGGACTTCCCACACCACCGTACGTGCGTTGTCGCATACGGCGGTTTTAATTAAAGTTGTAACTCGTAACTTTCTTTTCCAAACTCACAAGTCCCAGTGATTCAAACCAAGTATTTGGCATCGCTATATTTACAACTGGTGTTAGTGACAAGCGCCACCATCCCTTACCTGAGCCAGCTAGGTTCCGAGCATTGCGTTCGGTCGCACCAAGTCCTTTCAGGTAGTTATAAATTGCTCGTCTACGCTTACATTGTTTCAGGCGATAACATCTCAGCCGTCGGCGTATCCATGAGTCTAGATTCTTGAATATGCTTATAGTTGCTGATAACCTAAAGTAGCTTATCCAACCATTTAAGTATTGGTTCAGCTCTTTGATTATATGTTCTAGCTTGTTGCCTCTATTTCGACTAGTTAGTTCTCGAATACGTTTCTTAAACTTCTCTAGTGCTGGATTCGCTACTTTTAACTCACTGTCTTTTCTAAACCCATAACCAAGAAACTTGCGCTCACTTGCTTTCGCAACGGCACTTTTACTTTCATTGACTTTTAGCTTTAGGTTGTTTGCTAGATAGTCGCTGATTGACTTTAAAACTCTTTCGCCAGCTTCTTGACTTTTAACGTAAATGTTGCAGTCATCTGCATAGCGGCAGAATTTATGTCCACGACTTTCCAGCTCATTATCCAGTTCGTCTAATAGAATATTCGATAACAATGGTGACAGGTTGCCTCCTTGAGGCATCCCTAACTCACGCTTGGCAAATATTCCATCTTGCAGCAAACCAGCTTCTAAATAGCGGCGGATTAACTTTAATAAACGTTTATCTTCTATAGTCCGAGATAGTCTTTCCATTAATATGTCATGATTTACTCGGTCAAAGAACTTCTCCAAGTCCATATCTACTACGTAGCTATAACCTGCTTTCTGGTATTCGCACGCTCGTTTCAGCGCCATATGCGCTCCACGATTCGGGCGAAAGCCATAGCTTGAGTCTGAGAATATAGGCTCATACAGTGGTTCTAGCACTTGCAGTATTGATTGTTGGATTACCCTATCTAGAACGGTAGGGATTCCTAGTTGGCGTTTACTTCCATCTGGTTTGGGTATTTGCACACCGCGCACCAGTTCTGGTTGATAATTACCCTCAAGGAGTTCTTGGATAAATTCTTGTTTGTGTTCACGAATATACGACGGCAGCCTCTCGATGGATACACCATCTACTCCTGCTGCGCCTTTATTCGATCGCACTTTCTTATAGGCTTGGTTTAAATTTGCGCTCTCGCAAATTTGTTCCATTAAGTTCTTTGTCAAGACTCGTTCTCCATATGTCGCTGATAATGATTGTTACTCTACGGCTTAAATCAGACCATGATACTCATTTACCAAGTTTAGCGTAGCTGATAGTTGTTCTTTAAAAAAAAGACTAGTCTATCTCTTTATCTGTCACCCCACATTATCAAGAGTCAGGTAACTGCTTCTTGCTTTAATTAATTCAGCCCTTCATAAACCGATGCATCAGTCTACTACTATGGCTTCTGCTGACTTCTTATACTCCATCAACCAGCATTACTGCTAGTTTAGTTACACTTGCAACAGAGCACAAGACCTCCCAGAGTAAGACCCACATCTTTCATTTGGTTAATGCCACATTTACCTCTACACCTACGGTCGATTATTGGGCGCCCTTATATTATGCTAAGTTACCCGATGTAGTAGCCTACTATGTGATTTCTGTTCGTCACAACCAAATTACGCCATTTGCTTCCTTCAGATTCTACCTCACGATAGACACCCTTGCATAGGCTCGTTATTCCCATCGACAGGGCTAACAGCGGACTTGCACCGCCTAGATGCGCGCCATGTCTGGCGCACATAAAACATAACAATGCATTACACTGTTATGTTTTATTATTTGATAATTGCACAATTTAGTTGAGTCCTTGATCTAGGAAGTCAGTATTTTAAAGATAAATACCCGATTAGGTTACTATCAGATACTACCCGCGGCTAAACAATTATAAAACAGTTTCTTACATGATCAACAGATTTCATACAAATAAACATTTAATTTAACATAATACCTAAATCATATTTTTATCATGAATAATCAAGAAATTAGGTTACTATCAGATACCAATTAGGTTACCATCAGATACCAATTAGGTTACCATCAGATACCAATTAGGTTACCATCAGATACCAGAATAGGTTACTATCAGATACCAATTTACAACATATCCTACTGATTTTATGATCTTTAATAGCACCCCTAATCCTTATTTAATCCTTTAAATAATCATAGAAATAAAAATTTTTAGCAAAATTTTATCTCACTATGTGAGGTGAGTTCCCCCGCTGATACTCGTACCTTGTATAGCGCCCGCCCTAAGCCCCCTCACCTCAATAATAAAATAATTCGCAAGCGAATATTTTTAATCAAAGGGGGTAGCGAGCTACCCCCTTAAACCCCCACAATATTATAATAATTAAAAATAAAAATAAATCCACATAAATATCATACCCTAAATAATAATTTATCCATAATGATATCCCAAAACGAGCGCAACATAAGTAATTAAGATTGATTGACGGCTTCAGAAAAGTCTCAACTATAAATAAACGTCTCTATAGTTAGCATTTTAAGGGCTATAGTAACAACTGGAATACAATATTGATAATTACCCATTAGGACATTAAATTCAAACGCTTCTAGAGCTTTAAATTAATCAAAAATCAAAAAAATTTATTATTATAATTTTTTGCTAACGCAATTGTAAATTAGTTGCAATAAAGTGCTATTTAATTGTGTGTTTGGTAGGAAAAGCCAATAGCAGTCCATAATTAAATAATGATTTATTCTACGGTTGCCGTTCACGAAAAATTTCACCTTTTGCATGCTGTTTAACATGTATTTACTCTTAAGGAATAGTTGTTTTAACTTGGCTGGCTAAATTTGTTACATAAGTTATGTAGTATATGTACGTTATGTATATTATTATGTTATAATACTCTATGTAATATAAATTAATGATATATTTTAGGAGTTAGCTTATGGCTGCAAAAATAATTTCTCTGATTAATCAAAAAGGTGGCTGTGGAAAAACAACAATTACCATGAATTTGGCAGCAACTTTAAGTCTTAGACATAATAAAAAAGTATTAGTGATTGATGGTGATACACAATCTAGCGCTACTAGTTGGGCAAATTGTGCAGCCGATGATTTACCGTTTCCTTGCCATGTTATAAGTTTAGCAAGTGCTGCAGGTAAAGCACATCGTTCTATTGTAAATTTTATTGCTGATTACGATGTTATTATTATTGACTGCCCTCCAAGTACTGAGACTGAATTTAGTGCATCAGCATTATTGGTTTCGGATCTTGCGATAATTCCAGTTAAGCCGAGTTCTACAGATTTATGGGCTATCAGCGGTATATTAAAATTAATTTCTGCCGCCGCTATGACCAATGAAAAATTAGTTTCTAAAATTGTGCCAAATATGTGTGAACCAAATAAACGATTATCACAAAGTATCATTAATTACTGCAAAAATGATGAAAATATTAATTTATTTAAATGTCAGGTTAATAATCGTTCTGTTTATGGTGAGGTTGCCTTGGCTGGTGAAAGTGTTTATACTTCAAAAAATAGTAAAGCTAAAAATGAAATTGCACTTTTAACTGATGAAGTTCTTACATATATTATGTAACTTACATAATATATTTTTCGACAGGTTAAAAATGATCAAACCTGTTATCAATTTGGTTACTTTAAATTAAAAAGCAACTTGTAATACTTTATGTATTTTATGTAGAATATTATAATATTAAGCTGTAAAGATATAGATGGGACATTATATGAAGAAGAATAATCTTAATGATTTAATCGGTAAATCTGTTAATCAACAAATAAATAAACCTACTGAGGCTATTTTAACTAATCAATTAATTAAAAACGCAGATAAAGCTATGGGGTTAGGTGATAATGAAGAAACTAGAAAAGTAAGTACTACAAAAAACCTAACTTTTACTTTTGGTATTGATGAAGTTGATAATATTACTGCACAAGTTAGTAGATTTGGACTTGCTGGTAAGACTTTAAATAAATCTGAAATAATTAGGATTGGTCTTAAACTATTAGAATTAACACCTGAAAATGAATTAGCAAATTTGGTTTCTTTAATTACAAAGCATCCTAAAGGTAGGCAGTCATAAACTATAAATACATAAATTATGTAAGTTAAATAAATTATTTAACTTACAGTTTTTAAAAATTTGTTATTTATTGGAAAACTTATAATTGTTATAACGTTTAGAATATTCTTAAAATTAATGTTGCAAGATCCAGTATCACCATATGTAAACTTGTATTCATAAGCCTCTCGCAATTTTTCCATAATCTGCGGCACTTTTCTAACCAACTAAATGAGCGATCGACTATCTAACGCTTTGGCAAGATCACAAAACTATGCAGCTCATGTCTTTTAATAATCTCAACTGTTGCGTTTAGTATCTCATTAACAGTTTCAGCAGAATTTTCACCGCGATATCCACCATCTACCAACACGTTTTGTAATGCTGTTAAATTATCTTTAGCAGCTTCAAACATTAATTCAGCACCAGCTCTATCAGTTACATTAGCTGTAGTAGTTATACAAATGGCATGTGGCAAGCCTTGGGTATCTACTGCTATATGACGTTTTATTCCTGAAATTTTTTTACCCGCGTCGTAACCTTTATTTTCTGCCGTATCGGTGTTTTTTACACTTTGCGCATCAACGATGCAAAAACTCATCATTTCTTGCCTGCCAGCTTTTATACGTATCAAGCCTACCAGTTTTTTTAAGACCACCTCCAACACACTGTCCGTTTCTGGTTTTGGTTTATCTGTCCATATTCTGAAATAAAAATATACTGACTCCTATTTAGGAAAATCGCTTGGCAACATCCGCCACTGACTACCACTTTTTAATACATAATATACCGCACAAAATACGTCATAAAGATCAATTTTACGGGGTTTAGTTTTCTTATGCGCAGACTCTAAATCAGGTAATATTAATTCAAATTGCTCTTTACTTATGTCGCTTGGATAACTCATTCAAAAATTTCAACATACATTAGTTTAATATTTTTTGGCAATTAATTCCAAACAGGTTCTTAGAATTATTATAAATTATTGCAATACTTTACATGATTTACGTAACTTACATAATTTATGTAAGTTACTGCGGTAATTCAGATGCGTAAACCGCAGGTTTTTTTAAACCTTGCTGCAACCAATTGATATTGCGCGTTTAGTATATATAAATTTCAATAATTGATAGTTAATTTATTTCTTCAAATGCCATTCTTGTAATATATCAACCTCTTCAAAACCTAATTTTGCATACAATGGTTTACCCATTGTAGAAGCATACAGGGGTCACGAGAGAATTCGGGCTTTTTAGTACGCTAAAGAATTTTCCGTCAAATACCCCGCCAATTCTCATCGTGTAATAAACCCTCATTTATTACATGTTCTAAATTATCTTCAAAAATAATCTAATTAACATCGTAAAATAGTAAAATATCTCATAAAATAATCAAAGTGTAAATTTATTTGATTTTATGTGAGAATTTACACATTTTTAACAATAGTTTTATGCCAGAGATATCACGATTTTTAGAAATCATTATTATGATGCAATAGCGAGATCATAATCCACTGCACATCCATGCTCGACACAGAGAATATTAAATCACTGTAAATATTAATAATCTTGTAATTAAGGATAAATTTCCGCGACACGCGCTTAATTTTGTTTTTGAATGGGTTAAATTACATAAAACAGAGCTACTTGAGAATTAGGAACTAGCGCAAAAACGCGAACCATTAAAAGCAATTACACCATTGGAGTAATAATTATGTTACATGTTAAATCTTGTCGATACGCCGAAGATTATAAATTAGCATTACAGTTTGATAATGGTACTGAAGGTATAGTTGATTTGCAAGATCTACCAGAAAGTGGAACTGTATTTGCACCATTAAAAGATAAAGAACTTTTTAGAAAAGCCAAATTAGAGGAATGGGGTGTAGTTACCTGGTTAAATGGTACCTTAGATATCGCTCCAGAATATTTATTTTTCTTAATAAATAAAACTAATCCAGAGTTTAAAAATCTCTTTATACAATGGGGATATTTGCAATGAACATTGGTTATGCAAGATTATCAACGTTAGATCAAAATTTAAATCTACAAATTGATGCGTTAAGTGATGTCGGGTGTGAACGCATCGTTCAAGAAAAAATTACTGGTACAAAATTAACACACCCACAATTACATGAAGCAATTGAATATGCTCGAGCAAATGATGTAATTGTGGTGTGAAAACTTGACCGTTTGGGTCGCTCACTAAAAGATCTGCTTACAATAGTAAATGATTTGCAACAACGGCATATTGGACTTAGGTTATTACATGAAAATATTGATACTACAACGCCAACTGGGAACTAATATTTCATATATTTGCTTCATTAGCTGAATTTGAAAAATACATAATAAAAGAGCGAACTAACGCAGGGTTAGAGGCGTACAGAGCCAGAGTCCTGCAAGGTGGACGGCCTAAATCATTGACTGAAAAACAGATACAGCTATTAAAAACTCTACATAAAGATAAAGACACTCCTGTAGCGGAAATTGCCAGACTTATAAATATCTTAATGATGTAGAAAATGCCTCGTCCTAGTGTTTTATTTGAGCTTGAAAAACAGTCTCTATTAGGGGTTATCATGTAAAATCCAACGAACTTCGATAACTATTGCTAATATTGGGTTATACTGAGTGTACCAAAAACACCTGTTTTTGGTACAGCCTACATAGCGAGTTGAAATTATGAAAGATGCATTTTGTAAATTAAGCAGATTTAAATAAGTTCGTTGGACTTGGTTCAATATCTAAACATAACCCAAGGTGAGCAAATAGAGATGGAGAGCAATGGGCCTATTAAAAATATTTGGACAAGCATCTAAAGAAAATCCTCAGCTTTTAGATGGTGATTACTCAATTGTAAACCATAACGAAAGAAGAATCATAGGCGAATCCCTACTAGCTCTCTGGTTATACCGTTTATATAGTTCAAGTAATAATATTTATCCTTTAACAATGGATTTTTTAAGACAGTTATCACGAAGTAAACTATCAATTGTAGAATTTAAAAGACACGTTAAAATATCAATGGCAGACTTATCTTCTAAGTTAGGTTGGAAATATAAAATAAGAAACGATAAATTAACCGTAATTACAAAGCAAACATAACGCTGGAACACTACATTATTGGTAATAAACTAAATTAATTCAATAAAATATAGTGCATGTCGCCCTGCCTCATTCGTCGTCATCCCGCCCTTAGACCCGCACTGTATAAATTTAATTCGCTACATTTAAGTATTTAAAGTAAGGGGTAACGAGCTACACCCCTTAAACCCCCAGAAAAGTTAGCTTGAATAATGTTACTAACAGATTTTGTGAGTTAACTGTGTATAGATGGTTTGCTTTCGATAGCTTTAGCTGAGAAATGAAGCCATCAAACAAACGAAGTGAGTTAGTTTTTGTTAAGGCGCGATAGGCGGGTTGATGAACTGAGATTAAAGCCGCGAATAAGCAACTTTTTAAGCTAATGGTTCGTTTATATGGGGGTTAGACACCCCCCCCTATGCCCCATAAATTATTTGCTTAAATCATGCTTAATCCTCTATCATAGATTTACGGACTTCTTCGAATTCCTGTTCTTTTTTAGTGAGTTCTGTTCGATCCTCATGAAGTTTTGCCCATTCGGTTTTTAATTCTTCACGTTCTTGATTTAATTCTGCTTGGATTTCAGATACTTGATTATTGACTTTGATCATGTGTTCATCCTTAATTCTCTGTGCTTCCTGGTGAGCTTCCGCTATGATTTTAGCTGATTCGCGGAGTGCATCAAGGTTTTGGTATTGGCTTAGCTCTGCAATTTCGTTCAGCTGGGTTGTTTTTTGAGCCTTTATCGCTGCTAACTCCTCTTTGGCGCGTGATAGCTTGTCTTGAGCGTCTAAAAGAGCTTGTTGAGCTTCTTTTGCGGCTTCAATTGTTCTTTTGGCTTCTTTGTGCTTTGAATCATTTCGCAACTCTAATAATAGTCCTATACAAACGTAACCTGCTATTATTGATAATACAAGCAAAATTAATCCGCCAACAAAACTTTGCCAAGGATATTGTGTAAATAATTTAGCGGTTTTATCTAAAAATGATCCTTTGTAATCAACAAATGTGTAAAGGTTGTTATTGCTTGTCAGGCATTTTTCAAAATCATCTTTTTTGTTTGCTAAGGCAATATAGTTGTAGCTAGATTGTGCTTGACATGAGTTTAGTTGGTCTTGAAGTGATTTAATCTTTTCTTGATTGCTACAGCTTGAAATTGTAAGGCATAGCATAAAAATCATTAGTATTTTTTTAGATAATTGAATCATTAACATTGACCTTCTTAAATGTAAATTTTTGGCGAGTTTCTTCGTCGATTTCAAAGCTATCGACAATCTCATAGCGATTGGATTTGCCATTATACTTGTGAACTGCAAAGCGTTCTGCTTGCTCAAAGTAGCGAATATAGGGGTTAAGGCTCATTGGTGAGCAGATAATTACGCTATGAAGCTGTTGGTTTTGCTTTTCATTTGTTGTTGGTGGTTGTAGCTTCTGATTGTAGTAGTAGAACATGTGATCAAGCTCGCGGTCTTTTTTAAGGGTCATTTCAAGTTCAACAGCGATTCTAATGAGTTTGTTGTTTTCCAAAGCTGTAATGATGATGTCGGAATGCTTGCCTTTTAAAGTTCGGTAGTCGTTTTCTTTTTCTCTGGCAATTGCTTCAAGCTTTTTGATAGTTTCTTGAGGTTGGTTTTGTTTTTTAGCAACGATAAGGTCTAACTGAGCTTGTTTGGCGATGTTTTTACGATCGAAGCGAGTTTTTGCTATGAGCTGGCGTTCGTTTAACATCCCAGTAATTTTTACACCGTTAGTGATTAATGAGAGTTTGATCTCATGGTGGAAGTATTGGAGATAAAGGTTGTGTTTGATTAACGAAACATTGGTTTTATCGATACTGGTGGCAGTGATCTCAAGGAGTTGATTGCGTTCAAGCTGGTTTTGCAAGCGTTGTTTTTTAGTTTCGTTGCTTTCGTTGTCGATTTCTATTTGGGTATCACCAAGGAGTTTAGCTAAGCCCATGTCGGTAAGCATGATGAGATAGTTGGAGTTTACCTTGAGATATTTCTCTTCTTGGGCATAACCTTTTTTGATTAGGCTTTGGACATTTCGATGGCAAACTTTATAGTCGATGTTTAAAATTCGGGATAAAAGTTTGATGGTTGAATACTCCCAAGTATGGAGATGATTCATGATGCGTTTTTGGCGTTCTTGTCCTTTTTTACGGTCTTCACTCTTATCGGTTTTTACTGCTAGAGTAGTAGTGTTTTTAGCTTGAATAATGTCCATTTTACACCTGTGATAATATGTATATATTTAATGTGAGTATATATGTGAGAGTTATGTGGAATTGCCGTACAACATAAAATCACACATAATTAGCCACATTTATATACACATTATAGCATAATTATACCATAAAAATGGTACTTCAAGTTATATAAACATGGTTGAATAATATCATGAACAAATCACTAAACACAAGTGTTTACGCCTAGGGTCGCCGTGATTCTTAGGTGCTGGACGCACCTATCATGATAAAAGTTAGTTGGCATCATTCCCCGCAAAGCGAGGGCAAATAACACAAACTTAACTCCTACGGGATTACCATCACTAGCGTGCTGCAATTTTTGCAAATTGTCCCTTGTTGTTATCCTCGCTAAGGCGAGGCACTTTTGTGTTATTTGCCCTCGCTTCACTTTGTTCGCACAGGCTAAGGCTGGACGCCCGCTAGCGCGCCCTACGGGTTAACCTTGAGGGAATGATGCGGGACAAAGTCCCCCACTCTTGACCGCACTCTTGGGAGTGCTAAAAATCCTTGGGGATTTTTTAAAGAGCGGCTCCCCCTGACCATTCGCTTGCGCTTATGGTTGCTTCCTGAACGTCAGCAACAGCTCACGGGCTTATACATAAGCCACCGCCCGTGACTGTCTCGGCTAGATTCTTGATATGTATGTTAATAGTTGTTGGAAGAAATTATGTTTGATACAATATTGCTGCTTTGGATAAGCTCACTGTTAGATCAGCAGTTTCGAAGCATTTTTGGCAATAAAACCCTTTAATGGGTTTTATGCGGCATTTTCGGACGCTGATTACCTCTGATGGTAATCAGTAAGCACTTTCATAAGTTAGAATCCTTTAACGTATTCTAACAGCAAAATTTTTGATGGATTTATATAAGAATATGGGTGATTATTGATGATAAAATAACCATTTGAAGTAATTAAAGTAAGCTAAATACTGGGGCAGTGGTTCTGTTTTTATGTGCTATGTGTCAGTGTTCTTCATTACTCTTTTAAAAGTTTGCTATTTTACAACGGAAGGATGATTAAATGGATTGGTTTGTCGGATCTGCATTAATATTTGGCTTAGTAATTGGCTTATTTACATACTCCGTTTATAAGTTCCAACAGCACGAATTAAAACATAAGCATAAAAATCAGGCAAAATAGTATTTATTAATCTCTATAACGCCATAAAGGGTGTAATTTGAGCTAAAAATCTGGATGTTATGTTGTTTACAAAAATTCTTGATTTCAAAGTAGGGTACACCCGCCCCATCTTTATACCCAGGGCTTTGCTTTCGTTGGAACGTGCAATAGCACAGCCGTCATTATTACTCAGAATAATGACTAGCTTACCTTCTAGCCTAGGGTTAAGACTCTTTCACAAGAAGCATAAAAGTTATTGCAGTCAACCAGAGCTATTGGCATGGAGAATTTCTATTAAAATAGTTACTCGGACTAAAATAGGCTTGCCTGTTTAGTATCGACAGTTTTTAATGCCCGGAAATCAGTAATCTGATATTCAACTGCTAATTGATTGAGTTTTAAAAAGTTATATGCATCATCAATGGGTAATTCTTTACAGTTTAACCAGGTACTATGGTTCTCAGGTGCTAAGAAGACTGGCTGTCTATCATGTCCAACTGACAGAATGAACTCAGTTGGCTGATCCGTAATAATTGCGTAGCTATGAATAATTTGTTTGCTGACTGGGTTAACCCATTTGTCATAGATCCCTGCAGCGAAGAGCAGTTGTTGATCTTTTTGGCTAAATTGTACAATCTTACCTGCATGGCTACCGCTGTGGCAAGACTCAAAGAAGGCGGTCATTGGAACTAAGCAACGTTGTGCCTTAAATGGGGTACGCCAGGCTGGAACCTCATAAATCTTTTGTAAGCTACCATTCTCTGTATTCGGTCGATCCAAACGCGCATTGTAAGTTGCGAATTTGGGTTTACTGCTGTCACTCCAGTGTGGGATTAAAGAGTAACCCATTAGCACTAATTCTAAGCGGCTTTGATTTGGGTTGATGATTACTGGCGCCGGAGCAAAAGGATAAACGTGTGAGCTATAGTCATGTTCATAACAATTAAGTGCGATTGGTTTAGCTAGTAAGGTGGCTAAGTTAGGGGTTTTAATCTTGATTTCATATTGTGAACACATAAGTAACGATCTATTTAAAAATTAAAGAATTAGTCATTTGGCTTTATGAATAATGTAGCTTACGACACCCCATATATTCAGCTCTTGTTCGCTATTTAAAATAATTTCCGGATATTCAGGATTAGCTGGAATCAGCTTTACTTGTCCACCTTTGAGGTGTAGCTTTTTAACAGTAAAATCGCCGTCAACTACCGCAATCACGATTTTACCGTGAGTCGGCTCAAGGGATTTATCGACAACTAAGACATCCTCGGCAAAGATATTTGCATCTATCATCGAATTACCTTTAACCCGGACACAGTAAGTGCTGGCTTTATTGGTGACTAATAGATCTGCTAGATCAATACGTTCTTCTTCATAACCTTCAGCAGGGCTTGGAAATCCAGCTTGTATATTATTAATTGCCATTGGAATAATCAGTTGATTTTCCGATAATTCATAGATTTGAAAGTTCATAGTTCTGGTTTTTAAAATAAACAGTTTATGATTATAAACCATCTGGCTTTTTATATTGACCAATAAGTATAGTTTTGTAATCATTTAACAGCACTTTCGAAGCATTTTTTAGGGGATTGGGTTTAGGAGGGGATTTTAAAAAAGTGAGCGAATGAGAATGATAGCGTCAAAACACTTGGTGATTCGTAGTTAGAGTGTTACTATATGATTGTACTTATACCAGGCGATTACGTTTAAAAGTTCAATTTTAATCAAACTTATATGTGCTAGAGCTTAGTTAAACCAGTAAAATAACCTCTTAAAAGATTAAATTAATTTGGAGAAAAACAAATGAGAAGAGCTGACATCATAACCCAGATTAGTAACCTTTACGCTAAATTAACTATAAAAGAATCACATGCCGTAATATGTGGTTTATTCAATTTTATGGCGGATTCATTAGCAAGTGGTCGACGCGTTGAAGTGCGGGGATTTGGCTCGTTCTCGTTAAAGCATCGTGCTGCAGGAATGGTTAGAAATCCTCGGCATGGTGTGTCTGTTGAGTCACCAGCTAGAAATATAGTCTATTTTAGGGCGGGCAAAGAGTTGGCTGGAAGAGCGAACCGCATTTATTCTGAAGCTAAATAAGATTCATAATGATGAGTATTATAAAGAAGCTTCAAGTAGATATCAATTAGTGAATTTATCTGATATAGCAGACCTATTAAGACCAATGATTTTACAAAGAAACGAAAATGGATCTGAAGTAATTGAGATTTCACCATCTGATTTTGCAAAGTCTGGTTATACTGTCACTGGAAATAAAAAAGAAACAGTTCTTGACGATAGAAATAAATTTGATGATTATGCTGTTAAGTCAAATGATTTGTTGATAAGTATAAAAGGAACAATTGGGAAAGTTGCAATTATTGGAGATCTTTCAGATGATGCCACTTTTTCCCAACTCAAGCCAGTGCTATTATTAGACTTAAAAACAAGAAACAAGCAATTATTGTTTATATGTTCTTAAAATCTGATCTTGGTCAATTCATGTTGTCGCGTATAACATCTGGAACAACTCTGCCTTTGATACACTTCGCTGATACAAGACGTTTTAAAGTACCTATGCTATCTGAATCAGAGGCGGATGATATTGTTAAAAAATTTGAACATGAAATTGAATTATACCAATTGCAATATATTTCGGGGTAAATTGTAATACATGTTTGAGAAATGTATTTATATTAATAATGCATCAGAACTGGATAAGTTTACCGTGATACATTTGTCAATTGGTATTATTCAATGAGATTAATTCTCTCGAAAAAAATCATTAAGAACCGTGCAGAATTGTTTGTTAGTAAGTAGTGGATTTATACACATTGAATAATGTGAATTATTTCATGTGGTTGTTGTGATATAATTATCATCTATTGATAATTTTGGTTTTAATTTGAGGGTGTCAAGTTGGATTATGGGATCGAAACGTTAATAAGCCTAGATGGGCTTGAGTATACTTATGAAAATGGCTATTGGTATCGGATTGAGGCTAATATAGTTGCACTAACCAAAGAAAGACCGCATGGGCTTAGATACAATTTAACATTTCATAACAAATATAACAAGCGTATATTTGGGATGGATAATGCTCATGGGGTTAAAGCAGGGAAAAAATTTCAAGGTCGATTAATAACTTATGATCATTTACATAAAGATGCTGTGGACCAAGGTACACCTTATGAATTTGATACCGCAGAGAAATTATTAGAAGATTTTTTTAAGCACATAGACAAAGTACTAGGAGCAATCAAATGAAAACGCTAAAAGTTGGTATTATGCCAGCAGAACAATTTAGGCAAAGAGTTCTAGATATTGCGGCAGGTAGGTATAAGCCTAGTCCAAATGAACCTAAAATATGGTTTAGTTCGCTTAAATCTTTAGCTGAAATACTAAACGAAAATAACACCAGGCTTCTTTCGCTGATTGAAAAAATGAAACCAGAAAGTTTAAAAGCATTGGCAGCAATGTCTGGAAGACAGCCAAGTAATCTGAGTAGAACACTAAAGACTTTTGAGAGATATGGGATTGTTGAACTGAAAAAAGAGAACAAACTACTTAGACCAATAGTTAAAGCGACAAACTTTCAAATTGAATATAAGTCAGCATAGAACATTAAATAAATCATAGAATCAAGCTAGG
>JACCEA011792980.1_pt1 | contig 18028 bp, 20 predicted proteins | sample 7449851 | NCBI WGS metagenome assembly JACCEA01 (sample SAMN15323453, study PRJNA562643) | freshwater metagenome | isolation source: river surface water | place: USA:Blue River Watershed | collected 2017-08-18
GTGCAGGCATTATGTGGACGAAGTGATCACCGTCAGTACTGACGAGGTCTGCGCGGCGATCAAGGATATCTTCGACGATACCCGCTCGATCACCGAGCCGGCGGGTGCGCTGTCGGTTGCCGGGATCAAGAAATATGTCGCGCGCGAAGGCTGTGTCGGCAAGGTGCTGGTGGGTATCGATTCGGGCGCCAATATCAACTTTGACCGTTTGCGCCATGTCGCCGAGCGCGCTGAGCTGGGCGAGCAACGCGAGGCGATCATCGCCGTGACCATTGCGGAGAAGCCGGGCAGCTTCAAGGCCTTCTGCGAAGCGATCGGCAAGCGCCAGATCACTGAGTTCAACTATCGCTACCACAGCGATGGTGAAGCGCAGATTTTCGTCGGTGTGCAGACGCACCCGGAAACCGATCCGCGCGAAGCGCTGGTTGTCAGCCTGCGTGAGCAGGGCTTTCCGGTGCTGGATCTGACCGAAAACGAACTGGCCAAGCTGCATGTGCGGCATATGGTCGGCGGGCATGCGGCGGCCGTTCCGGATGAATGCGTGTTCCGCTTCGAGTTTCCTGAACGTCCGGGCGCGCTGTTCAACTTTCTTACCAAGCTGGGTGGGCGCTGGAATATTTCGATGTTCCATTACCGCAACCACGGCGCGGCGGATGGCCGCGTGCTGGCGGCCTTGCAGGTGCCACACGCCGAGCGCCATCTGATTCCCGCCGCGCTGGACGCGATTGGCTATCGCTACTGGGATGAAACGGAAAACCCGGCCTATAAGCTATTTCTGGGCTGATCAACTGACTGAGTGGACATTCTGATGGAACATTATGCTTTGCTGAAAATAGCCCACAGCCTGCCGGGTATTCTGTTGTTGCTCGGTCTGTTGGCACATTGCTTCATGTTGTGGAAAGCCCATCGCCGTGGTGATCCGGCGGTCCTGCAACGCAAGCTGCGCAATACGCTGCGTTTCAGCCTGCCGGCGCTGGGCCTGCTGGCGCTGAGCCTGCCGGTCAGCGGCTGGTGGCTGGTGCATCTGGCCGGCTTCCCGCTGAGCCAGACCTGGTTGCTGCTCAGCTCACTGCTGTTTGCCATACTGGTTTTGTTTGGGCTGTTGTTGGCCGGCCGCCTGGCGGCCTGGCAGGCGCTGGGCGCCACGCCACCCGGCAGCCGGTTGCTGCGTCTGGCCAGCGCGTATGCACTGATCATCCTGCTTTTGCTGCTGCTGATCATGGCTCTGATGGGCGCCAAGCCGGCCTGACCATGGGTTTTGCACATCGATAACCGACCACCTAGTCTGAAACTTCCACCCACCGGAGAGGATTGCCATGAGCGCCTTTGAAAAAGCCCAAGCTGACATCAAAACCCTGAAGAGCCGTCCGAGTAACGAGGACATGCTGTTTCTCTACGCCCATTACAAACAGGCTTCTGCCGGTGATGTGGATGGCAAGCGTCCGGGCATGATGGACATGGTGGGCCGTGCCAAATACGACGCCTGGGCCAAGCTGGAAGGCATGAGCCAGAAGGATGCCGAAGCCGGTTACATCGCCAAGGTCAACGGCCTGCTCAAGGCTTGAGGCTGGCAGGCTCGGTGCGCGGGTGAATCACCTGCGCCCGATTTAAGACCGCGCGCTGGCCGCCTGTTCAGTCATGGCGCAGCGAGATGATCGGCCAGCCGCGCGCACGTGCAGTGGCGCGTAACGCATCATCCGGGTCCACGGCTACCGGATGGCTGACTTTTTCCAGCAGCGGCAAGTCATTGCGCGAGTCGCTGTAGAAATAGCTGTCTCGCAGATCCAGCCCCTGCTCGTTCAGCCATAGTCTCAGGCGGGTGACTTTGCCTTCCTGATAGCACGGAATGCCGGTGATGCTGCCCAGATAGCGCCCGTCCTGCATGGCGCATTCGGTGGCCAGCAGCGTCTGGACCCCCAGTCGTGTGGCAATCGGTCCGGTGACGAAACGGTTGGTGGCGGTGATGATCACCAGCTTGTCGCCCTGGGCGCGATGCTGCTCCAGCAGGGCTTCACCTTTGGCCAGAATGATCGGTTCAATCACTTCAGCCATGAACTCGGCATGCCACTGTGCCAGCACATCCATGGGCGTACGGCCGAGAATCGCCTGACTGAAGTTCTGATAAGCCACCACGTCCAGCTTGCCGTCGCAATAATCGGCGTAGAAGGCATCGTTGCGCGCCTGATACTCATCGGCGTCCACATGACCGCGTTGGCAGAGGAAGTCGCCCCAGCTGTGATCGCTGTCGCCAGCCAGCAGTGTGTTATCCAGATCAAACAGAGCCAGGCGCATGGTGAACCCCGGTAGAGCGAAAAAGGGCCGACAGGATAAGGCCTTTTCAGCGCACTGCCCACCGGCAGAATGCCTGCATTGCCGCTCTGCAAGGCTTTGTGGAACAATGCGGGCACAAGCATTTCAGAGGTCCCCGCCGTGATTGATTCCGATGGTTTTCGCCCGAATGTCGGCATCATTCTCGCTAATGATGTCGGCCAGGTGCTGTGGGCGCGGCGCATCAATCAGGATGCCTGGCAGTTTCCCCAGGGCGGTATCAATCCGCACGAGTCACCTGAAGAGGCGCTGTACCGCGAACTGAATGAAGAAGTCGGGCTCGAACAGCCGGATGTGCAGATTCTGGCCTGCACCCGCGGCTGGTTGCGGTATCGTCTGCCGCAACGTCTGGTGCGCAGCAACAGTCAGCCTTTGTGTATCGGCCAGAAGCAGAAATGGTTTCTCCTGCGTCTTACCGGCGATGAAAGCCGGGTGCGCATGGATCTGACCGGTAAGCCGGAATTTGATGGCTGGCGCTGGGTGAGTTACTGGTATCCGCTCGGCCAGGTGGTGACATTCAAGCGCGAAGTTTATCGTCGCGCACTCAAGGAACTGGCTCCGTGCCTGCCGGCACGCGACTGATACCCCAAGGACTTCGGCATGCTCAACACGCTGCGCAAGATCGTCCAGGAAGTGAACGCTGCCAAGGATCTCAAGGCGGCGCTGGGGATCATTGTGCTGCGTGTGCGCGAGGCCATGCACAGCCATGTGTGCTCGGTCTATCTGCTGGACCCTGAGAGCAACCGCTATGTATTGATGGCGACCGAGGGTCTGAACAAGCGGGCGGTGGGCAAAGTCAGCATGGCCTCCAACGAAGGTCTGGTCGGGCTGGTGGGGGCGCGCGAAGAACCGCTGAACCTTGAAGATGCGGCCAACCATCCGCGCTATCGCTATTTTGCCGAGACCGGCGAAGAGCGCTACGCCTCGTTCCTTGGTGCGCCGATCATTCACCACCGCCGGGTGATGGGCGTTCTGGTTATCCAGCAGAAGGAGAGCCGGCAGTTCGATGAAGGCGAAGAGGCCTTTCTGGTAACCATGAGTGCCCAGCTCGCCGGGGTTATCGCACATGCCGAAGCCACCGGCTCGATTCGCGGTCTGGGTAAACAGGGCAAGGGTATCCACGAGGCCAAGTTCATCGGGGTGCCGGGTTCTCCCGGAGCGGCCGTTGGCCGGGCGGTGGTCATGCTGCCGCCGGCCGATCTGGAGGTCGTACCGGACAAGCGGGTCGAGGATGTCGAAGCGGAGCTGACACTGTTCAGTCGTGCGCTCGATTCGGTTCGTGGCGATCTGCATGCGTTGTCAGCCAAACTGGCTACCCAGTTGCGCCCGGAAGAGCGCGCGCTGTTTGATGTCTACCTGCTGATGCTCGACGACGATGCCATCGGCAACGAGATTATCCGCATCATCCGCACCGGTCAGTGGGCGCAGGGGGCGCTGCGCCAGGTAGTCGGTGATCATGTGCAGCGCTTCGAGTTGATGGAAGATGCCTATCTGCGCGAGCGCGCCTCGGACATCAAAGACCTTGGCCGGCGCCTGTTGGCGTATCTGCAGGAGGCGCGCACGCAGACTCTGACCTATGCCGATAACACCATTCTGGTCAGTGAGGAGCTGACCCCGGGCATGCTCGGTGAAGTGCCGGAAGGCAAGCTGGTCGGACTGGTGTCGGTACTTGGTTCCGGCAATTCGCACGTCGCCATCCTGGCCCGCGCCATGGGCATTCCAACCGTGATGGGTGCCGTCGACCTGCCGTATTCGAAGGTCGACGGCATCGAGATGATCGTCGACGGTTACCACGGCGAAGTATTTACCAACCCCTCCGAAGAACTGTGCAAACAGTACCGGGCGGTGATCGCGGAAGAGCGCGAACTGGCCAAGGGGCTTAGCGCCCTGAGCAATCTGCCCTGCGAAACACTGGACGGAGTGCGCATGCCGCTGTGGGTCAACACCGGCTTGCTTGCCGACGTGGTGCGCGCGCAGGAACGCGGCGCCGAGGGCGTGGGTCTGTACCGCACGGAAGTGCCGTTCATGATCCGCGACCGCTTCCCCAGCGAAAAAGAGCAGCTGGCGATTTACCGCGAGCAGCTCAAGTCATTTCACCCCTTGCCGGTCACCATGCGCACGCTGGATATCGGCGGCGACAAGGCCTTGCCCTATTTTCCGATCAGCGAAGACAACCCGTTTCTCGGTTGGCGCGGTATCCGCATCACGCTGGATCACCCGGAAATCTTCCTGGTGCAGATCCGGGCCATGCTCAAGGCCAGTGAGGGGCTGGACAATCTGCGTATCCTGCTGCCGATGATTTCCGGCCTGCGGGAACTGGAAGAGTCGCTGCACCTGATACACCGCGCCTGGAGTGAGGTGCGTGACGAGGGGGTGGATATTCCCATGCCGCCGGTCGGCGTGATGATCGAGGTGCCGGCAGCGGTTTACCAGATACGTGAGCTGGCGCGGCAGGTCGACTTCATCTCGATTGGCTCGAACGACCTGACCCAATACCTGCTGGCGGTGGATCGCAATAATCCGCGGGTCGCCGACCTCTACGACTTCCTGCACCCGGCGGTGCTGCAGGCACTCAAGCTGGTGGTCGATGGTGGTCATGCCGAAGGCAAACCGGTGGGCATCTGCGGTGAGATGGCCGGTGATCCGGCGGCTGCGGTGCTGCTGCTGGCGCTGGGTTTTGACAGCCTGTCGATGAACTCCACCAACCTGCCCAAGGTCAAATGGTTGCTGCGCCAGATCAGCAAACGCATGGCCACCGAGTTGCTGGAACAGCTGATGAGCATGGATAACCCGCAAGTCATCCATAGCACCCTGCAACTGGCGCTGCGCAATCTGGGTCTGGGCCGCATGATCAATCCGGCGGCGACCATTCAGGCATAAGCGTTTCAGGCGCTTTGTCGGTTGTCAGCGCAGCTCCAGGCGAGTCTCACCCAGGGCAATACCGGCCGGGCCGAAACGCCGTTCAGCTATCTGCCGCCTGCCGTCCGCCGCTACGATCAGCGCCGTGCTGGCCCGGGTTCCGTAGCTGGGACTGGCAATAAATACACTGGATAACAAGCGCTCCAGCGGCAGGCCTACCCCGGTGTCGGGTAGTTCATGGTCAGCGGCGGCCCGGCTGTCTCCCAGCAGGCTCAACAGGGCGTCGGTGTGCGCATCTGCCAGGCAATCGTTGAGCGCGGCCTTGGCCCGCTGCAGTTTGGGCCATGCGGTATCCAGATCGGCATTCGACACGCCGTACAGACCCTCCGTCAATTGCCGCGCTTCACCCTGCTGCTGGTTGAAATGCCACAGTTGCTGCGCATCACCGACCAGCAGGTTGAAGCCTGCATACTCGCCGGCCTGATGACTCAGGCTTTGCAGGTATTCGGCAGGCGCTTGCTGGCTGTGCAGAAAATCGGCCACCAGCTCGCCGCGCGAAGGTCCGCCCTGCGCCAGTTGCGGATTGCGGATGTTGGTCAGTGCGGCAAAACGGCCATCGCGGCCAATGCCCAGCCAGGTACCGCCGGCTTTCAGATCTCGCCCGGCATACAGCCCCGGACGATCCTCCCAGTGCGTCAGGGGCTGGCTTGGGCGTGCGTAGAATTCATCGCGGTTGGCGGCAACGATCAAAGGCTGTGGATGCCCGGGGCGCCAGGCGAAAACAATCAGGCACATGCGTTGATCTCGGAAATTCAGGGCAGCCGATCATGGCCTGCCGGCCTGGCGGCGTCCAGTTGCCGCGCTGGGTAGCCCGGTGAAGGAGCCATCGGTATCATGCGTGGCTGGTTTTCGGGGTTTTCCATGGAATTTGCACTGTATCTGCTACTGGGCGCTGCAGCCGGGGTGTTGGCCGGTTTGTTCGGTGTGGGCGGCGGAATCATCATCGTGCCGGTACTGGTGTTCAGCTTCACTGCACAAGGCTTTGCTCCGGAAATTCTTACCCAGCTGGCCGTCGGTACCTCGCTGGCCACCATCATCTTTACCTCGATCAACGCCGTGCTTGAACATCATCGGCGTGGTGCGGTGATCTGGCATATTGCGCGCTGGATGTCTCTGGGCATCTTGCTCGGTGCCGGTGTGGGTGCGCTGACCGCTGCTTCGATCGAGGGGCCGCTGCTGCAAAAGATCATCGGCGTGTTTGCGCTGGTGATCGCGGTGCAGATGGCTTTTGCGTTGCAACCCAAGGCTGCAGCGCCACTGCCCGGCAAGGTCGGTCTGAGTGCTGCCGGCGCGGTGATCGGGTGGGCATCGGCGATTTTCGGGATTGGCGGCGGCTCGTTGAGCGTACCCTTCCTCAGCTGGCGCAGCGTGCTGATGCCGCAAGCCGTGGCGACTTCGTCGGCCTGCGGCTTTCCGATTGCGTTGGCCAGTACACTGAGTTTCCTGTTGATTGGCTGGCATAATCCGCAGCTACCGCCGCTGAGCCTGGGTTACGTCTATTTACCGGGCGTGTTGGGCATAGCCGTTACCAGCATGTTGACCGCCCGCTTCGGCGCCCGCCTGGCCCATCGGTTGTCGCCACGCTTGCTCAAGCGCCTGTTTGCCTTGTTGCTGTTTTGTGTGGGTCTGAATTTTCTGTTTTGAGGAGTCGCAATGCTGGCTTATCCGCAAATTGATCCGGTGGCTCTGGCCCTCGGTCCGCTGAAGATCCACTGGTACGGTCTGATGTACCTGATCGGCATTGGTGGCGCCTGGTGGCTGCTGTCGCGCCGGCTGAAAGCCTTCGATCCGACCTGGAGCAAGGAAAAGCTCTCCGATCTGGTGTTCTGGTCGGCGCTGGGGGTGATCCTCGGTGGTCGGCTGGGCTATGTGCTGTTCTACGATCTGGCGGCGTATCTGAATGACCCGCTGCTGGTGCTGCAGGTGTGGAAGGGCGGCATGTCGTTTCATGGCGGTTTCATCGGCGTGATGCTGGCCTGCTGGTGGTTTGGCAAGCGCAATGGCAAGACCTTCTTTCAGCTGATGGACTATATCGCTCCGGTGGTGCCGATCGGTCTGGGAGCTGGGCGCATCGGCAATTTCATCAATGCCGAACTCTGGGGGCGCGCTACCGATCTGCCCTGGGCCATGGTGTTTCCGGCCTGGAGTGACCCGCAACAGCTGGCGCGGCATCCGTCGCAGCTGTATCAGTTCGCCATGGAGGGCGTGCTGTTGTTCACCATCCTCTGGCTGTACACGCGCAAGCCGCGACCGACCATGGCCGTTTCCGGCATGTTTGCGCTGTGGTACGGGATTTTCCGCATCGTCGCCGAGTTCGTCCGTGTGCCGGACGCCCAGCTGGGGTACCTGGCTTTCGGCTGGCTGACCATGGGCCAGTTGCTCAGTCTGCCGATGGTCGCGCTGGGGATTTTTCTGATCATTCACGCCTACCGGCGTCAGGCCGCGCAGGGAGTTGCCGGATGAAACAGTACCTCGACATGATGCGCCTGGTGCGTGACACCGGCACCTTCAAGACCGATCGCACCGGTACCGGCACCTACAGCATTTTCGGCCACCAGATGCGTTTCAATCTGGCTGACGGCTTTCCCATCGTCACCACCAAGAAGTGCCACCTGAAGTCGATCATCCACGAGTTGCTGTGGTTCCTGCAGGGCGATACCAACATCAAGTACCTGAAGGACAATGGGGTGCGCATCTGGGATGAGTGGGCCGACGAAAATGGCAACCTCGGGCCGGTGTATGGCTATCAGTGGCGCAGCTGGCCGACTCCCAGCGGCGGCGCGATTGACCAGATCAGCAACCTGATCGCGATGATCAAGAGCAACCCGGACTCGCGGCGGCTGATCGTCTCGGCGTGGAACCCGGCGCTGGTCGAGCAGATGGCGCTGCCGCCTTGCCATGCGCTGTTCCAGTTCTACGTGGCGGACGGCAAGCTGAGTTGCCAGCTGTATCAGCGCTCGGCCGACATCTTCCTCGGTGTGCCCTTCAACATCGCCAGCTACGCCCTGCTCACGCTGATGGTGGCGCAGGTCTGCGGCCTGCAGCCGGGCGACTTCATCTGGACTGGTGGCGACTGCCACCTGTACTCGAACCATCTGGAGCAGGCCGACCTGCAATTGTCACGTGAGCCGTTGCCGCTGCCGGTTATGAAGCTCAATCCAGAGGTGAAGGACCTGCTGGCCTTCAAGTTCGAGGATTTCGAATTGGTCGGCTATCAGGCCCATCCGCATATCCCGGCGCCGGTGGCTATATGACGTTGCCGCTGTGCCTGATCGCCGCGCTGGCCGATAACCGCGTGATTGGCCGTGACAATCAACTGCCCTGGCATCTGCCGGCGGATCTCAAGCATTTCAAGGCTCTGACGCTGGGCAAGCCGATCATCATGGGCCGCAAAACCTGGGATTCGCTGGGTCGGCCGCTGCCGGGGCGGCTGAATCTGGTGGTCAGCCGCCAGGCGGGGCTGCAACTGCAAGGGGCTGAAGTGTTTGCTTCGCTGGAGTTAGCCATTGAGCGCGCTGCCGAATGGGCCGGCGAGCAAGGCGTGGCTGAATTGATGCTGATCGGCGGTGCACAACTCTACGAACAGGCCATGACCCTGGCCAATCGCCTGTATCTGACCCGGGTAGCCCTCAGCCCGCAAGGTGATGCCTGGTTCCCCGAGTTTGATCAGAGCCACTGGTCGCTGCTCAGCAGCGACAGTCACCCGGCGCAGGAAGCATCACCTGCTTATGTGTTCGAGTGCTGGGAGCGCCACTGAGTGAGACCGTTCAGCTGCGATAGCTGATATGCCCATCCACCAGCGTGAAGCGCACCTTGCCGGGCAGTTGCTCACCGATGAACGGGCAGTTGCGACCCCTGGAGAACCAGGAGCTGCCGGCCAAGGTTGATCCCTGCGGCTCGAACAGCACCAGATCGGCGGGTGCGCCGACGGCCAGCCGGCCGGCAGGCAGACGCAAGGCGCTGGCCGGGCCACAGCTGAGGCGGGCCAGCAGCGTCGGCAGATCGAGCAAGCCCTCGCTTACCAGTTGCAACGCCAGCGGCAACAACAATTCGACGCTGCTGATGCCTGCTTCGGTGGCGGCAAAGGGGGCGAGTTTCGCGTCGGGCTCGTGTGGCTGGTGATGGCTGGAAATGGCCTGGATCACGCCATCCTTGACCGCCTGACGCAGTCCGTCACGGTCCTTGCGGGTGCGCAGCGGCGGCTGGACATGGTACAGGCTGGAAAAATCCCGCAGGGCTTCATCGGTCAGCAGCAGTTGATAGAGCGCCACATCTGCCGTCACCGGCAAGCCACGGTTTTGCGCGGCAGCGATCATTTCAGCGGCGCGGGCGCTGCTCAGCTGACTGAAGTGGGCGCGCACGCCGGTTTGCTCAACCAGCAGCAGGTGCCGCGACAAGGCAACGGTTTCCGCGGTTTCCGGAATACCGGCAAGGCCCAGAAAGCTCGCCATGGGACCTTCATGGGCCAGCCCGCCGGCTGCCAGGTCGGCATCCTGGGAGTGGAACACCACGGTCAGATTGAAGGTGGCGGCGTATTCCAGCGCGCGGCACAACACGCGATTGCTGGGGAAATTGCTCAAGCCGTTGCCAAAGGCCACGCAGCCGGCATCGCGCAGGGCCACCAGTTCGGCCAGTTGCTCGCCGGCCAGTCCCTTGCTCAGCGCACCGATCGGATAGACCTTGGCGTGACCGGCTTCCCGGGCACGGTCAATGATCAGTTCGGTCACTGCCGGAGTATCCAGCACCGGTTTGGTGTGTGGCGGACAACAGAGGCTGGTGACACCGCCGGCAGCGGCAGCCAGGGTTTCGCTGGCGATCGTGCCTTTGCGGCTGTAACCCGGTTCACGCAGGGCGACGCTCAGGTCAACCAGACCGGGGGCTGCAATCAGCCCGGCAGCGTCGATGCTCTGATCAGCCTTGAAACCTGCCGGAGCCTGGTCAAACGCCAGCAGTTTTCCGGCGTCGATGAACAGGTCGCGAGTCTGGTCAAGACCGCTGGCCGGATCGATCACCCGCGCTCCAAGGATCTGTATGCGCATCAGTTGTGCTCCCCGGCTTGCTGCTTGAGTTGGCGGCGGGCGTTCTGCCCGCTCATGGCCATCGACATCACGGCCATGCGGATCGCGATGCCGTAGGTGACCTGATTGAGGATGACTGATTGCTTGCCGTCGGCTACCGCCGATTCGATTTCCACGCCGCGGTTGATCGGTCCGGGGTGCATGACAATAGCGTCCGCTTTAGCCAGCTTGAGGCGTTGTTCGGTGAGCCCGTAAAGCCGATAGAACTCGCCCTCGCTGGGCAGTAATCCGCCGGCCATGCGCTCGCGCTGCAGGCGCAGCATGATCACCACGTCGACATCTTTCAGCCCCTCGGCAAGATCAGTAAAGACGCGCGCGCCATACTGCTCGATGCCTATTGGCAGCAGGGTCTTCGGGGCGATCACGCGGATGTCCGGGCAGCCGAGCGTTTTCAGCGCCAGCATGTTCGAACGGGCCACCCGTGAATGCAGGATGTCGCCGACAATCGCCACCGAGAGCTGGGAAAAATCGCCTTTGTGCCGGCGAATGGTGAGCATGTCGAGCATGCCCTGGGTCGGGTGGGCGTGACGGCCGTCGCCGCCATTGATGATCGCTACTTCCGGGCAGACATGCTCGGCAATGAAGTGCGCCGCGCCGGAATCGGCATGCCGTACGACAAACATGTCGGCGGCCATGGCTTCGAGGTTGCGCAGGGTGTCGAACAGGGTTTCGCCCTTGCTGGTCGAGGAGGTCGATACGTTCAGCGTGATGACGTCAGCCGATAAACGCTGCGCAGCCAGCTCGAAGGTGGTGCGGGTGCGCGTGGAATTTTCGAAGAACACGTTGCACACCGTCTTGCCACGCAGCAGCGGAACCTTCTTCACCGCGCGCGCGCCTACTTCGAGAAAGGAGTCGGCGGTATCCAGAATTTCGGTGAGCAACTCCCTGGGCAGGCCGTCAAGGGAGAGAAAGTGGCATAGCTGGCCCTGGTCGTTGAGTTGCAGCGGGCGCTTGCTGGCAATTGGCGTCATCGCGGTCTTCTCAGTGGGTGGCGAGGGTCTTGAGTTCAAGGCTGAGCGGTGTCGGGCCGAGCAATTTTATCCGTTCACCGGGCGGCAAGGACAGTCTGGCACCCACCACGTCAGGGCGGATGGGCAATTCACCGGCATTCAGCTCGAGCAGGCAGACCAGCGTGACGCTGGCCGGACGACCGTAATCGAACAGTTCATTGAGGGCAGCCCGAACGGTGCGACCACTCATCAGTACGTCATCAATCAGCACCAGATGCCGGCCCTCCACCTCAAACGGCAGCGCAGACGGACGTACCTGCGGGTGCAGGCCATTCTGGCTGAAATCATCACGGTAGAAAGAAACGTCCAGGGTGCCCAGCGGATCATCTCTTCCCAGTGCTTCCAGCAGCGCCTGGGCGACCCATACGCCGCCGCTATGTATACCGATAAAGCAGGGATTGTCGATGTCCCTCTGAGCCAGATGGCGCTGCAGTTCAGCGGCCATGCCGGGCAGCAGTTCGGCCGGGCTGGGTAACTTCATGGTGATTCCTCGCAGTGGGTGCTCAACCAGCCTTCCAGGAGCAAGGCGGCGGCAAGCGCATCGACCGGATTGTCCCGGTAACTGTTGCTGTGCTGTCCCTGAGCCATGCGCTCGCCTTTGGCGGCATAAGTAGTCAGGCGTTCATCGTGGGTGTGCACCGGCAGATTGAAGCGCCCGTTGAGCTGTCTGGAAAATTTTTCGGCCCGCGCGCTCATGTCGCTGGGGGTGCCATCCATGTTCAGCGGCAACCCTACAACCAAGGCATCGGGTTGCCATTCGCGCATCAGGGCCTCGACTTTCTGCCAGTCGGGCACACCATTTTGCGCTTTCAGGACGCACAGTTCGCGCGCTTGTCCGGTAACCACCTGGCCGACCGCTACGCCGATCTGCTTGCTGCCGTAATCAAAGCCCAGCAGCAAGCGCAGCGGCTTGGCGTGCGACGGCTGGTTCATGCGTGGCCGGCCTGACGGGTCAGCAGGGCGAGGTTGACTCCCAGACATTTGGCAGCTGCATTCAGGCGCTGGTCATGCGGCAGATCAAACAGGATGGCGGTGTCTGCCGGACAGCTGAGCCAGGCATTCTCAGCCAGCTCCGTCTCCAGTTGCCCGGCTCCCCAGCCTGCGTAGCCGAGGGCAATCAGGTACTGGCTCGGGCCGGTCTGGTCGGCAATGGCAAAAAGGGCATCCTGCGACGTCGAAAGACCCAGTTCACCCAGTTCCAGGGTGGCCTGGTAGTGATGGCCTGCTGGGTGCAGCACAAAGCCGCGATCGGTTTGCACCGGCCCGCCGCTCATGATTGGCAGGCCGAGGCAGTGCTCGGCGGGAGTGATCTCCGGGCGCAGTTGCTCCAGCACATCGGCCAGGTTCAGGCCGTTTGGCTGGTTGATGACCAGCCCCATCGCGCCCTGGCTGCTGTGATCGACGAGATAAATCAGTGATTGTGCAAAGTTCGGATCGTCCATCTGGGGCATGGCAATCAGGAAGTGATGCTTGAGGCAGCTGGGTTCTAGGTTCTTCATGGGCCTAGTTTCCGAGGTTGCGAGACCTCCCGCAAGCGTTAGCCGGAGATTGTGCGCAGATCCGGTTACTGGCTGGAAAGCCGATCACCGCGGTCGAAGCGCCAGGTGCGGATGATTTCCAGGCGGTCGAACTCGTTAAGGTCGCCGGTAAAGGGCGTGTAGGGCGCGGCCAGCCGGACAATTTTCAATGCGGCCTGATCCAGCACATCATGGCCGGAGGACTCCAGGATCTGCACTTCGTACAGGGTGCCGTCGCGATTGATCGAGACCAGCAGGCGCAAGCTGCCGTAAATCCTTTGCTGTCGCGCCTGGGCCGGATAATTCAGGTTGCCGACGCGTTCGACCTTCTTGCGCCATTCGTCCTTGTACCAGGCGCCTTTGTCACGCATGGTGGATGCGGCATTCAGGCGTTGTATTTTCGGGCGCTTGGCGTAGCGCTGAACATCCTGAGCCAGTTCGGCTTCCAGGCTGGCGATGGCATTGGATAGCTGCGTGCTGTCAAACACGGCGACCTGTTGCACGGGCTTGGCCTGCGGCACTTTTTTGTGCTTGATGGCGGTTTTTTCCGGTTGGCGCGTAGTGGTCGCCAGCGCGGTTTTCTGCGGCGTTTCCTGTTTGGCCGGTGGCGGTGCGCTTTGCGGTGCTACACGACGGACTTCCTGATCCTGAAACAGAGCTTGCTCGTTGGTTTTGGGGGCCGCCTTGTGCTCAAGTGTGCCGCTGCCCTGCTGGTTTATCTGGGCCAGGTAGTCAGCTTTATCCGGGGCTTTATCGCTTTTGAAGCTGGCCAGTGTGATTTCCAGGCTTTTACTGATCTGGGATGGTTCTTCAAAGCTGAAGCTGACCCCCAGAATCAGCGCCAGATGAATGATCGCAGCCAGCAGCAGGGTAAAACCCAGGCGATCCGCGGGGCGGACGCCTGAGTTGAGCAGTTCGGGGGGAATTGAGTCAGCTGGCATGGTGCGCTGCTTTTGCTGGATTGCCGGCAGTCTGCCCAGCGGCCAGCAAAAAGTCCACGAACCGCTCAGGGTGTCGGCCATGCAGGGCCTGGCGTAAAGCTGTCAATGCGAAATGCGTCAACCTTTGGCCAGTTTGCTGGCGATGGCCTGCATCAGACGTGCGCCAATGTTCGTGTTGTAGGCGTTGTCGATTTCACGGATGCAGGTCGGACTGGTGACATTGATCTCCGTGAGATGCTCACCGATCACGTCGAGTCCGACAAACAGCAATCCCCGTTTGCGCAGTTCCGGGCCAATCAGCTGGGCAATTTCCAGATCGCGCGCGCTCAGCGGACGAGCCTCTCCGCGGCCGCCCGCCGCAAGGTTGCCGCGGGTTTCACCCTGCGCCGGGATGCGGGCCAGGCAATAGGGTATGGGTTCGCCGTCAATCATCAGGATGCGTTTGTCGCCGTTGATGATCTCCGGCAGGTAGCGCTGCGCCATGATTTGCTGGGTGCCGTGGGCGGTCAGGGTCTCGAGAATCACCGAAAGATTCGGATCGCCGGCACGGTGACGAAAGATCGACGCGCCGCCCATTCCGTCCAGTGGTTTGAGAATGACATCACGCTGCTCTTCGGCGAACTCGCGCAAGATGTCGGCACGCCGGCTGACCAGCGTGGCAGGCGTACACTGTGGAAATTGCGTGGCAAAGAATTTTTCATTGCAGTCGCGCAGGCTTTGCGGACGGTTGACGATCAGAACACCTTCCCGCTCGGCTTGCTCGAGCAGGTAAGTGCTGTAAATGAACTCATTATCGAAGGGTGGATCCTTGCGCATCAGGATCACATTCAGGCTCGCCAGTGGTAAGTCTTCTTCCTCGGCCAGTTCAAACCAGTGTTGGGGGTCATTGAAAACGTTGAGGGCGCGCATTTTGGCCCGTGCTTCGCCAGCTTTCTGGAACAGATCCTGCTGCTCCATATAGAACAGTGACCAGCCAAGCGCTTTGGCTGCCAGCAGCATGGCCAGGGAGCTATCCTTTTTGAACGTGATATTGGCGATCGGATCCATTACGACGCCGAGGCGAATGCTCATGGGATATTCTCCAGACTGAGTGGTGGCGGGCTGACAGCGCAGCCCTGTTAAGGTGGAGGAGGTTGGCGCGATGAGAGTTTGCGGTCAAGGCTGATCGGCTTTCTGCTTGCTAGATTGCCGCTGGAGTCTGTGTTAAAAAGGCCGAACGATAGGTTTTTGCCTAATCGGTAGCGAGTCTCGGCGCACTGATGTAAAACACAATAATGAATCACCGAGGCGATGGAAGGGCATACATGGAACAGCATTCCGAAGGTTTGAGGGTCATGGTGATCGACGATTCGAAAACGATTCGTCGCACCGCTGAAACTCTGCTAAAAAAAGTGGGTTGCGATGTGATCACGGCGGTAGACGGCTTCGATGCGCTGGCTAAGATTGCCGACAGTCATCCGCGGATCATCTTCGTCGATATCATGATGCCGCGTCTCGATGGTTATCAGACCTGCGCGCTGATCAAGAACAACAGTGAGTTCAAGTCCACTCCGGTAATCATGTTGTCCTCCAAGGACGGCCTGTTTGACAAGGCCAAGGGACGCATCGTGGGTTCTGATCAGTATCTGACCAAGCCGTTCAGCAAAGAAGAGTTGCTGGGCGCAATCAAGGCGCATGTTCCCGATTTCGTTCCCGTGGAACAGCCAACCTGAATTCTGGTGTAAAGCCAGTCAAGCCAAATTATGGGGAGTTCCATGGCTCGTATTCTTATTGTTGATGACTCGCCGACCGAGATGTACAAGCTGACAGCCGTGCTTGAAAAGAACGGACATCAGGTGCTGAAGGCGGAAAATGGTGCGGATGGTGTTGCGCTGGCGCGTCAGGAGAAGCCTGATGCAGTCCTGATGGATATCGTTATGCCCGGTTTGAATGGCTTCCAGGCAACCCGTCAGCTGAGTAAAGATGCTGAAACCAGTCATATTCCGGTGATTATTGTTACCACCAAGGACCAGGAAACAGACAAGGTCTGGGGCAAGCGTCAGGGCGCGCGTGACTACCTCACAAAGCCAATTGATGAGGCAACGCTGCTGAAAACCCTTAACGCAGTTCTGGCAGGTTAAGTTCCCTGGCTGCGCTACTAAAACAATAAATAGAAGGCTTAGGCCGCATGTCGGATCTGCAGACACCCTTTCAGCTTCTGGCTGGCATAGACAGGCGTTGCCGTGCGTTGGCGGCGGGTCTGCCGTCGCAGCAAGAAATGCAGCAAACCTGGAGTGGCATCGGCTTTCGCATGGGCGAGCGTCGGTTTGTTGCACCGATGGGCGAAGTCAGCGAGGTACTGCACGAGCCGCGTTTTACTCTTTTGCCGGGCGTCAAATCCTGGGTCAAGGGCGTAGCCAATGTGCGTGGTCGCCTGCTGCCGGTCATGGACTTGTGTGGGTTCTTTGGTGCTGAACTGTCACCTCATCGCAAGCAGCGGCGTGTCCTGGTCGTTGATCATCAGGAAATCTTTGCCGGTCTGACGGTTGATGAGGTTTTCGGTATGCAGCACTTTCCGGTGGAAACCTTCTCCGAGCAGTTGCCGCCACTGGAAGCCAATATCCAGTCGTTCATTCATGGGGTTTTTCAGCGTGAACAGGCATGGCTGGTGTTCAGCCCGCATGCGCTGGCGCAGCATCAGGACTTCATAGAGGTCGCAGTTTGAGTTTTTCGGTTGGGTCGGCATAGCCGGCCCTTTGGCGTTACCTGTTAATTGTGAAAAAAGGGTCCGGGCGGGGGCCAGATAATGAAAAAAATAGATGCGGGCACTTTCCTTGCGGGTTTACGCAGCAACACATTGATCACTGGGTTGTTTGCAATCCTGATCATTTCAATCGTGCTGCTGTTTGCCAACTTCTTCTATCTGGGCAAGCAGGCGGGCTTCGACAAGGTCTATCTGTCGCAAGCCGGCGAACTGCGTGTGCTGTCGCAGCAGATATCCAAGGCTGCAACCGAAGCGGCCACCGGCAAGGCGGAGGCATTCGGCGTGCTGAAAAGGGCGCGGGATGATTTTGCTGCTGGCTGGAAGCTGCTGCTGGAGGGCGACCCGGCCACGGGACTGCCGCCGGCACCGGCTCAGGTGCAGGCTGAAATGGCCGCAGTTCAGGCCGACTGGGATGTGATGCGTAAAAACGCCGATGAAATTCTGGCTGCCGAAAAAACCGTAACCTCCCTGCATGAGCTCGCCACCACTCTGGAAGACACCATTCCCCAGTTGCAGATCGAGTATGAAGAGGTCAATGAGATTCTTCTGGCCAGCAACGCGCCAGCTAGCCAGGTTTCGGTTGCCCAGCGTCAGGCTCTGCTGGCGGAGCGGATTCTTGGTTCGGTAAACCAGGTTCTCGCCGGCGATGACAACTCGGTTCAGGCCTCCGACATGTTTGGCCGTGATGCCAGTCTGTTTGGTCGAGTGCTGGATGGCATGCAGAATGGCAATCCCGCCATGGACATTTCCCAGGTAACCGACCCGGAAGCTCAGGAGCGGCTGGCCGAAATTGCTGAACTGTTCCAGTTCGTTTCCGGATCGGTTGACCAGATTCTGGAAACCTCGCCTGAACTGTTCCAGGTACGTGAATCAGCCAACACCATCTTCAGCGTATCGCAGAGCCTGCTGGGGCAGGCGTCGACTCTCGGCACGGCGTTTGAAAACCTGGCTGATGGTCGTTATTTCAACACCTTGCTCGGCTATGTACTGGGTGCGCTGGCGCTGGGGTCGATCATTCTGGTCGGCTTCGTCATGGTACGGGCAACCAACCTGCGTCTGGCAGATACCGCAGAGAAGAACGAGCGTAACCAGACGGCGATTTTGCGGCTGCTGGATGAAATTGCGGACCTTGCAGACGGTGATCTGACCGTGAACGCAACAGTAACCGAGGATTTCACGGGTGCCATTGCGGACTCGATCAACTTCTCGATTGACCAGCTGCGTGACCTGGTTGAGACCATCAACATGACAGCCGTTCAGGTATCTGCGGCCGCTCAGGAGACTCAGGCGACCGCCATGCATCTGGCTGAGGCTTCCGAGCACCAGGCCCAGGAGATCGCCGGCGCTTCCGCGGCCATCAACGAAATGGCAGTGTCGATTGACCAGGTATCTGCGAACGCTGCCGAATCGGCTGCGGTAGCAGAACGCTCGGTATCGATCGCGAATAAAGGCGCCGAGGTGGTACAGGCAACGATCCGCGGCATGGATACCA
>JACCEA010153716.1_pt1 | contig 18011 bp, 17 predicted proteins | sample 7449851 | NCBI WGS metagenome assembly JACCEA01 (sample SAMN15323453, study PRJNA562643) | freshwater metagenome | isolation source: river surface water | place: USA:Blue River Watershed | collected 2017-08-18
CTGCAGAAGATGCCGAACCAGAACAGGCCTCGGATGATTGTCTTGACTCTGGAGTTCACGGGAGTTGCCAACCCTGGGCTGCAAGAAAATTGCCGGCTCCTGCCGGAAAGACCTGAAAACGCCGGAATTCATCCCTCGGGAAGCGGCAGGCTGGCCGCATTATATACGCAGCTGCCGCATTAATCTTGAGTGCCATGGTCGGGATTGTCCTCGTTCGCTGCCAGTCTGCAGGGGCTTGCCGCCGGCGCCGCAAGGATGCGTTCATCCAGCCTCTTTTTCCTTTTGAAACAAACTCCTGCGCGCGCGTGCAGGGTGGCGGCGAACGATGCCTGGGCCCCTGGATGTGGCGTTTGGGTCGAGCGTCGTCCTGTGCGCTCAAGCACGCTTTTCTTGCGAGATATGAACTGGTTGGCAACATAAAGTTATTTATTGAAATGCCGATATAATTTGTTGAATATCATATATAAATTTGTTTTGATGTCGCAAACATCAGAAGTTGACTTCTTTCAGGAGCGATTTTCTGTGCCCGTCTATACTCGAAACGACACCGCTCCCGACGCTGCGGGAGCACACTCAGGCTGACAAACGTGCTGCAATTTCTGAGCAGAAAAACTCGAACCCTGCTGGGCGTGGACATCAGTTCCTCCGCCGTGAAGCTGCTCGAGTTCAGCCTGCACAATGGGCGCTATCGCCTCGAGAACTATGTCATCCGGCAGTTGCCAGTGAACGCGGTGGTCGAGAAGAACATCAGTGACATCGATGCCGTGGGCGAGGCCATCCGCCAGGCGCTCTCGATCCTGAAGCCTGGCACGAAGGAGGCTGCCGTCGCCGTTGCCGGCTCGGCCGTGATCACCAAGATCATCGAAATGAATGCCGCGATGAACGATTCCGAGATGGAAAATCAGATCATCGTCGAAGCGGACCAGTACATTCCCTACCCGTTGAGCGAAGTGGCCATCGACTTCGAGCGGCAGGAGCAGGCCGATCCGCGGTCTGACTTCGTGGACGTGCTGCTGGCCGCCTGCCGCAAGGAGAACGTGGAGTCGCGCGTGGCCGCCCTGCAGTCCGGCGGACTGATCGCCCGCGTCGTCGACATCGAAGCCTATGCCATGGAGCGCGCATACAGCCTGCTGCAAGGGCAGCTGGCTGGTCTGGACCCGCACACTGTGGCCATTCTCGACATCGGTGCCACCATCACCACGCTGCACGTGTTGCTCGAGGGGCGCACCATCTACACGCGGGAGCAGCTGTTCGGCGGAAGGCAGCTGGTCGAGGATGTGCAGCGTCGCTTCGGGCTCTCCGCCATCGAGGCCGAAACGGGTATTCGCAGGGGCGCGCTGCCGGAGGAATACGAGCAGGAAATCCTGGCACCCTTCAAGGATGCCGTGGTACAGCAGATCAGTCGATCGCTGCAGTTCTTCTTCTCGTCCAGTCAATACAACGATGTCGATCAGATCATCCTGGCGGGCGGTGTCGCGGCCATCGACGGTCTGGCCGGGCTGGTGCGGGAGCAGCTCGCCACCCCGGCTCTGGTGGCCAATCCCTTTCAGGACCTTGCCACCGGCAGCAAGGTGAACAAGACCCTGCTGGCGAATGATGCGCCCGCGCTGATGATTGCGTGCGGCCTGGCCATGAGGAGCAAATACTGATGGCGCGCATCAATCTGCTGCCCTGGCGGGAACAGCTGCGCGAGGAGCGCAAGCGCGAGTTCATTGTCCTGTTGCTGGGCGTGTTCATCATTGCCGCCGGCATCATCATCATGATCGATCGCTCTTTCCGCGCCGACATCCGCTATCAGCAGGCGCGCAACGACTTCCTGCGCCGTGAGATCCTGGTGCTGGACGCACGTGTCGCCGAGATCGACGAGCTCAAGGAGCAGAAGGCGCAGATCAGCTCGCGCATGGAGGTCATTCAGGACCTGCAGGGCTCGCGGCCGGTCATCGTGCGCATCTTCGACGAAATGGTTAAGGCCCTGCCGACCGGCGTCTATTTCAATTCCCTGCAGCGTGAAGGCGATCGCCTGCAGATCGAAGGCATCGCGGAGTCCAACAACAAGGTCTCCGAGCTGATGCGGCGTCTGGATGATTCCGAGTGGTTCGTCAACCCGAGCCTGCAGCAGATATCCGCGGCGGCCGCCGATGCCAATTCGGATCAGCGGCAGGCCAATGCCTTCTCGCTCACGCTCTTCATGCAGTCGCCCGAGCGCGGGGAGGAACTCTGACATGTCATTGTCCGCGCTGATCAAGGAGCTGCAGAGCTTCGACTGGAACAATCTGAGTGACATCGAGACGATCGGGGTCTGGCCCGGTGTCGTGAAGTTCGTGCTCGCCAGCGTGCTCTTCTTTGTCTGCCTGGCCGCGGGCTTCTGGTTCGACATTCGCAATCTGCAGGCGGAGCTGGGGCGCTGGGAGGCCGAGGAAACGACGCTGCGCAGCGAGTTCGAGCAAAAGGCCGTGCTGGCCGCCAATCTCGAGGAATACAAGGCGCAGACGGTCGAGATGGAAAATGCCTTTGCGGAACTGCTGCGACAATTGCCCAGTCAGACGGAAGTGCCTGACCTGGTGGACGACGTCACCGAGACCGGCTTGGGAGCCAGTCTGAATTTCGCTCGCATCGAGCTGGATGAAGAAGTGGAACTGGAGTTCTACATCGAGCAGCCGATCCAGGTGGAAGTGCTCGGCAGCTATCATGACTTCGGCACCTTCGTGAGCGGGGTGGCCAGTCTGCCGCGCATCGTGACACTGCATGACTTCGAGATCACGGCGCCGGAGACGCGCAGCCCTCTGACCATGAGAATTCTTGCAAAGACCTATCGCTACCGTACCGAGGAAGAGCAGGCTGCCCAGCGCGCCGCTCAGGAAGCCGCGGAGAATGCCGATGCGCAGTGAACCTCGCCTTGCACGTCTGCTGTTTCTGCTGTGCAGTCTCGCGCTGCTGACGGCCTGCGGGCGTCAGACTGCCATGGATGATCTGCAGCAGTTCATCATCGAGGTGTCGCTGCGCCCCGGCGGAGAGATCGAGCCCATGCCGCAGTTCCAGCCCTACGAGGCCTTCTCTTACAGTGCCGCTTCGCTGCGCAGCCCCTTCGATGTGCCGATCATGGTCGGCGCTGCGCTCGCCGAGCAGCCCGCCACGATCGTCCAGCCGGATTTCAACAGAACGCCCGAACCTCTGGAAAGCTTTGCGCTTACCGATCTTGCCATGGTGGGCATGATCACACGCGAACGCAGCGTGATCGCGCTGGTCCGTGACAGCAGCGGCACGCTGCACCGGGTGGGCGTCGGCAATTACCTGGGACGCAACCATGGACGGGTGTCCCGCGTCACGAACAGTGACATCGAACTCGTGGAAATCGTGCCGGCGGGAGACGGCGGCTGGGTGGAGCGACCGCGCACGCTGCCGCTGCAGCGCTGAACAAAAGGTGATCTGAGAATGACTACAGTGACGACGACTTCAAGCGCCCGCTGGCAGGTATTGCGAACAGGTCTGCACCTGGCTGGCGCCTTGCTGCTGAGTGTCTGGGCAAGCGTGGCGCAGGCCCAGGACGCCGTGACGCTCAACAGCATCGGTTTCGCGAACCTGCCCGGTGACAGCATCGAAGTGCGGCTCGAATTCGACGGGGTTCCGCCGCAGCCCAGCGGCTTCGCGCAGACGGACCCGGCGCGCATTTCCATCGACCTGAGCAATGTCCAGAGTGCTCTGGCCGAGCGCCGCTTCGACCTGGGGGCGGCCAATGCGCAGAGCGTCATGGTGCTGGAGACCGCCGATCGCACGCGCCTGGTCTTCAATCTGGTGACTCCTGTCGATTACCAGACGCGCATCGAGGGCAACACACTCGTGGTGCTTCTGGGCGGCAACGATTCCCTGGCGGCCACGCCCGCCGCACCAGCAGATGCCCCCGGGCTGCCGGTGGCACCCGCCAATGGCCCTACCATCGCCGATGTCAGTTTCCGACGTGGCAGCGAGCTCAACGAAGGTCAGGTGGTGGTCACGCTCAGTGACGAGCAGATCATCGGCAATGTCGAACAGGTAGGCAGTCGCGTCTACGTGGAGTTTGCCGGGGCGACCGTTCCGGAGCGTCTCAATCGGCGCTTCGATGTCACTGACTTCGCCACGCCTGTCAACACCGTGGATGTCTATCCGCAGCGGGGCAATGCCACGATCGCCATCGACTTGAATGGTCAGTTCGAATACGTGGCCTATCAGCAAGGGCGCCAGTACACCATCAGTGTCACGCCGCCCGGTGCCACGGCGGCCGATGCCGACCCCGCCTCGCGTTTCTCCGGCACGCTCGTCTCCCTGAGCTTCCAGAACATCGAAGTGCGCTCCGTGCTGCAGTTGCTCGCCGAGGAGAACAATCTGAACCTGGTTGCCAGTGATGCCATCACCGGCAACATCACCCTGCAGCTGGAGGATGTGCCCTGGGATCAGGCGCTGAATCTGGTGCTGCAGTCACGCAATCTGGCCCAGCGGCTGGTCGGCAATGTGTTGTACGTGGCGCCGGCCAACGAGATCGCGGCGCAGGAGCAGCAGGCGCTCGATGCCAGCCGGCAGGCCGAGGCCCTGGCTCCGTTGCAGACGGAATTCATTCAGGTGAATTACGCAGACGCCGCCAACATCCTCACGCTGCTCACAGGTTCTCCCACCGGCAGTGCTGCGGCCACTCCTGCGGCGGCAGCCGATCCGGCGGCGCCGGCGGCTGCCGTGGCGCCAGAGTCCGGGGCGACCGGGGTGCTGTCCAGCCGTGGCACGGCGACCGTCGATGCCCGCACCAACATCATCATCATCCGCGATGTCGCCGAGAAGCTCGAGGAAGTGCGTGAGGTGCTGAGCAAGCTTGACGTGCCGGTCCGGCAGGTCCTGATCGAAGCGCGCATCGTCAACGTTTCCACCGACTTCGGGCGTGATCTGGGGATTCGCTGGGGCGGGGCGGGGCGCACCGACTCCAGCGATGGTTTCCGCTACGGCGGTACGCAGGCGGCCACGCTCGAGCAGCAGAACAATCGTGTGGCGGAATCCGCCGCGATCCAGGAGGCGCTGGCTGCCGGCGAGGCGGCCCGCGTGCAGGCGCTGCAGGATGGTACAGACCCGAGTCTGATTGGCGCCATCGTGGCGCAGGCGATCGCCGCTGTGCCGATTCCGGTGGGCAGCACCTCCTTTCCGGATGCGCTCGCAGTGGATCTGGGCGTGCAGGATGACAGTGCCTCTTCATTCTCCGTGGGCTTCACCAGCAACAGCGGACTGATCGAGCTGGAGCTCTCCGCGCTGGAGAGCAGCGGCAACGGCGAGGTCATCGCTCGGCCGAAAGTCACCACCCAGGACAAGGTCACCGCCACCATCCAATCGGGTGTTCGCATTCCCTATCAGGCACAGGCCGGCGGCACCGCAGGAGGATCCACCACGGAGTTCGTGGATGCCGTTCTGTCTCTGGAAGTCACCCCGCAGATCACGCCGGACGGACGCATCATCATGCAGCTCGACATCCACCAGGACTCGGTCGCCCCCGGCACAGGCAATGTGCCGGCCATCAACACCAACTCCATCAACACCAGTGTGCTGGTGGAGAACGGAGACACCATCGTGCTGGGCGGAGTCTTCCGCGAAGAAACCACCACCACGGAAACCAAGACCCCAGTGCTGGGCGACGTGCCTTACCTGGGGCGCCTGTTCAAGCGCACCAACAATGAGAATCGCCGCACGGAACTGCTGATCTTCATCACGCCGCGCATCATCGCGGAGATCAACACCCGCTGAGAACGGCCGTGATTTTGCCCTGCTGCCAAGGGTACAATGCCGGCCAATCGAGCTTTGGGTGGAGCAGCAGCGGCGAATGGACAAGCAGGAAAACATCTTTCTGATCGGGCCGATGGGGGTCGGCAAGAGCACCATCGGTCGTCTGCTGGCCGCCGCGCTCGACATGCCCTTTCACGACTCTGATCGCGAGATCGAGTTCGTCACTGGCGCCGACATTCCCTGGATATTCGACGTGGAAGGCGAGCAGGGCTTTCGCATCCGCGAAGCGAAAATGATCGACACGCTGACCCAGCGCCAGGGCATCATACTGGCCACTGGCGGAGGCGCCATCCTGGCCCCGGAGAGCCGCCGCAATCTGCATTCACGCGGCGTCGTCGTCTATCTTCGGGCTTCGGTGGCCCAGCAGCTGGAACGCACGGGCAAGGACAAGAATCGCCCGCTTCTGCAGACCGACAATCCCCTCGCCAAGATCAAGGAGCTGATCAAGATTCGCGAGCCGCTCTATCGCGAGACGGCTCACATCATCATCGACACCAGTCGCCGCAGCCCGCGTTCGGTTTGTGCGGAAATCGTGCGACAGTTGCAGGAACGCTGCGCCACCGAGGCCGCAGGGTAAGTGGAAACCATGATCACGCTGGAAGTCAGTCTGGGCGAGCGCGCCTATCCCATCTACATCGGCCAGGGCTTGCTGACCCGGCCCGGGCTGTTGCGTGCCCATGTGCCAGGACAGAGTGCGCTGATCGTCACCAACGAGGTGGTAGCGCCCCTGTATCTTCAGGCAGTGCAGCAGTCACTCGGCGATTTGCGCGTCGACACCCTGATTCTGCCGGACGGCGAGCACACCAAGACGCTGGACACCCTGTCGCTGATCTATGACAAGCTGTTGCAGGAGCGCCATGAGCGCAGCACCACACTGATTGCCCTGGGGGGCGGCGTGACGGGCGATATCACCGGCTTTGCCGCGGCCAGCTATCAGCGTGGGGTCAACTTCATCCAGGTGCCCACCACCCTGCTGTCCCAGGTCGACTCCTCGGTGGGCGGCAAGACCGGCGTCAATCATCCTCTGGGCAAGAACATGATTGGGGCCTTCTACCAGCCCCGCTGTGTGCTGGCCGACACAGGCGTGCTGCAATCCCTGCCCGAGCGCGAACTCAAGGCCGGACTGGCTGAAGTGATCAAGTATGGTCTGATCGACAATCTGCCCTTCTTCGAGTGGCTGGAATCCAGCATCGATGCCCTGGTGGCACGCGATCAGCCGCTTCTGGCCGAGGCCGTGCGCGTCAGTTGCGAAGACAAGGCTCGCATCGTGGCCGCCGACGAGCGCGAAGGCGGTGTGCGTGCTCTGCTCAACCTGGGGCATACCTTCGGCCATGCCATCGAGAACGCGATGGGCTACGGCACGTGGCTGCACGGCGAGGCAGTGGCGGCCGGCATGGTGATGGCCGCCGACCTGTCTGCCCGCCTGGGCTGGATCACGCCGGCGGACGCACGGCGCGCGAAGGCCTTGCTGGTGCGCGCCGGTCTGCCGGTGGTGCCGCCCGCCGGGGTCAGCGTGGAGGACTACCTGCGCCTGATGGCCTTTGACAAAAAGGTGCAGGGTGGCAAGATTCGATTCATCCTGATGCGCGGCCTTGGCAAGGCCGTGATCGAAAGCGGCATTGATGCCGCGTTGCTGGAGCAGACACTGGAGGCGGGAGAGCACCTGTGCGAGATCTGAGTGAGCGACTGGCAGACCTGGGTTTGACGAGAGACCCCTTCGCGGCCGATGCGCCGCTGGAGAGCCTCTTCCCCGGCGCAATGCGCCGCGCGAGCCTGGACCAGATGCAATTGCTGGCCCGGGAGAGCGAGGACATCGTCGCGCTGACCGGCCCTGCCGGCAGCGGCAAGACCCTGCTGGGTGACTTCTTCGCCCGTCATGCCGATCGCGATCAGGTGGTGGCCCGCATTCGCGCCACCCTGCTCACCACGCCCAGCCAATTGCTGGAAGATCTGTTCAAGGCCTTTGTGCTGGACTTCCCGGAACAGGCCACGCTGACGGAACTCAAGGCTGCTCTGCAGCGCTACTTTGCCGCCCTGCACCGGCAGGCGCGCACCGTGGTGCTGATTGTCGACAGTGCCCATGAACTGGGTGATGACGCGCTCAGTCTGCTGACGAAACTGGCGCTCAACGAGAATCACGAGGGCACATTCCACCTGGTCCTGCTGGGTGAGCCGTCCCTGCTGGACATGCTGGACTACACCTGTCCCATGCGGGAAGGGCAGCCCCAGTTCACCGCCGTACAGCTGCCGGCCTTCAATCTGGAAGAAACCCGCGCCTATCTGCGTTATCGCCTCAGCGCGGCGGGCTATCAGCAGGAAGACGGCCGCGCACTGCCGTTTTCCAATCGTCAGATCGAGCGCATCCACAAGCTTTCCGCTGGCATCCCGGCTGCCATCAATGCCCGAGCCAGCGAGATGCTCGGCGATGTCGGTCTCGATCTCCTGGAATTGCTGCCGCGGCTCCCGGTCGACCTGCCACGACCCTATGTCTATGGCACTGCGGGGGTGCTTGTCCTGATCGTGCTGGTGGCACTGCTGCTGGGTGGGGATGACGCACCGGAGCTGGCGCAGTCGAATCTTTCCGAGCCGGTTCCCATTCCCCTGGAGCCAATCAGCACTGTGCCCACGGTGAACGAGGCAGCAGACCAGGGAGCGGTCGAACCCGAACCCGCGGCACCTGCCGTGGGGCTGGCGACAGGGATCCCTGCCGCTGACGGGGCGGCGACTCTCGCTGATGAACCGCCGCCAGTGGCTGAGCCCTCGGTGAGTGGCAGCGTGAGTGCGCCCGCTGCGGTGGCAGCAGCGACGCCGACTGCCACGCCGACTCCCGTCGCCGCAGCAACGCCAGCGCCAGCCCGTGCCGTGGTCAGCACCGCCAATGCGCCGGCAGCCACGGCAGCACCAGCCCGTGCGCCAGCCGCCAGCACTCCGGCGCCTGCCGCGGCGCCGGCACGCCCCGCTGCGGCAGCAAGCACCACCGATCCGACGGCGCCTCTGGCTTCCCAGCACACCCGCATCCGTGCGCTGCCGGCCAATCAGTTCACCGTGCAGCTGCTGGGCTCCACCTCCCGCGCCAATGTGGAGGATTTCGTGCGCCGACACGCCAGCTCGCCGCTGTACTGGTTCGAAACCCGCAATCAGGGCAATCCCTGGTTTGTCGTCATGATGGGGGCCTACCCCAGCCGCTCGGCTGCCCAGACGGCCGCGTCCGGTCTGACTGGCGAACTGGGCCGCCTGGAGCCCTGGATTCGCAGCATCGGCACTGTCCAGGCCGAAATCGTCGGCGGCAACTGAAGCGCCGGCTGGTTTGTGAGCCCCCGGGGCGGTGTGTAGAATGCCGCCCCTGATGTGCCGGATTCCCCGAATTTTCCCTGCAGCAAGAGGACACCGCGTTGACAGCGTTGAAGAACGACAGATTTTTGCGTGCTCTGACAGGTCAGAGTGTGGACATGACACCTGTCTGGATGATGCGCCAGGCCGGGCGTTATCTGCCCGAGTACCGCGCGACGCGCAAGCAGGCCGGGGATTTTCTCAGCCTGTGCAAGTCTCCCGAGCTGGCTTGCGAGGTTACGCTGCAGCCCCTGCGTCGCTATGCCATGGACGCGGCCATTCTGTTTTCCGACATCCTGACCATTCCGGATGCCATGGGGCAGGGTCTCTACTTCACCGAAGGCGAAGGGCCGCGCTTTCGCAAGATCGTGCGCACGGAAGCGGACGTGCTGGCCTTGCCTGAGTTGAATACTGCGCGGGATCTGAACTACGTCACTGACGCGGTGTCTGTCATCCGTCGCGAACTCAACGGCTCCGTGCCGCTGATCGGGTTTTCCGGCAGCCCCTGGACGCTGGCGACCTACATGATCGAGGGCAGCGGCAGCAAGGATTTCCGCCACGCCAAGTCCTTCATGTACAACCAGCCACAGGCGATGCATCTGCTGCTCGACAAGCTGGCCCGTGCCGTCGCGGATTACCTGAATGCCCAGATCGCTGCAGGCGCTCAGGCCGTGCAGATCTTCGACACCTGGGGTGGCGTGCTGTCGACCCCGGCCTACCAGCAGTTCTCGCTGGCCTACATGAAGAAGGTGGTGCAGCAACTGACGCGCGTCTCCGAAGGCCGCGAGGTGCCCGTCATTCTCTTCACCAAGAATGGCGGCCTCTGGCTGGAGGACATCGCCGACAGCGGTTGCGACTGCGTCGGCCTGGACTGGACCATCGACATCGGCAGGGCGCGCGAGCGCATCGGCAGCAAGGTGTCACTGCAGGGCAACATGGACCCGTCCATCCTCTACGCGACGCCGCAAAGCATTCGTGCCGAGGTCGGGCGGATCCTGCAGGACTTCGGGCCGGGCAACGGCCATGTGTTCAATCTGGGGCACGGCATCACGCCGGATGTCGATCCGCAGAACGTGGCCGTGTTCGTCGAGTCCGTCCATGAACTCTCGCAACAGTATCATCAGGGGAACGCTGGCTGAGCTGAGGCCCGCCGGCAACGCGCCGATCTGCTTCGTCGGCATCGGCGCGAACCTTCCCAGCGCAGAAGGCGGGCCGCAGCATGGTGTGCTGGCCGCGTTTGCCGCCCTGCTCGCCGAGAGTCGCACAGGGCTTGTCGTGTCCTCGCTGTGGCAGACTACGCCGCTCGACTGTCCACCCGACTCGCCCCTCTTCGTCAACGCAGTGGCGGCGTTCGTGCCCGTGGTCGACGACGCTCACGCACTCTTGCGACGCCTGCAGGCGCTGGAGGCGCAGGCGGGACGTCAGCGTGTCGGTCTGCGCAATGCCGCCCGCCCGCTGGATCTCGATATCCTGCTGTTCAGTGATGAGGTGTGTGAGACGGCAGACCTGATCCTGCCGCATCCGCGCATGGCGCAGCGGCGTTTCGTGCTGGCACCGCTGGCCGAGATTGCCGCAGATCTGCGCATTCCGGGGCAGGTGAAGCCGGTTTCCCGTCTGTTGGAATGCCTGCCGGAGCAGGGGGAAATGCGCCGCATCGAGAGCGATTTGCGCGCTGTCGTTTTCTGATTCGCTGTGTATACTACGGAAAAAGTCGGCCTGGAGACCGGCTGCAGTGCATGTGTCCGCGTCTTGCGGATGGCTATCAGGGGAAGTTGAGTGCAGATTTCACGTGTCGGTATCGCGTTGCTGGCAGGGCTTGTCGTCGGCCTCGGCGCAGCCGTGCCTGCGGCTGCCCAGTCGCTGCCGGGCACCGTGGCCTTGCCTTCTTCCTTGCTTCCCGCCTCGGGCACCGGAATCAATGTCTCCCGCAACAAGTTGAATACCCCTTTTTCCAGTGAATCCGTCAGCAACCTGAATCTCGGCATGAGCTTCTCGCCCGCCCAAGGGCTGGATCTGCGTGCTGACGCCTGGCGCATCGAAGTGCAGGAGCCTCTCGCTGCCTCGCGTCTGAGGCTGGAACCACCCCAGACAGTGGCTGGCGGCAGCTCGCTGTTCATCGATGACAGCAATCTTTATCAAGGTCTGATCGAAGCCCCGTCGGTCAAGGACACGGTGGTCCCCGGTGAAATGGCGCATGGCATCGACCTGAGCGCGTCCTATGTCTGGGAATCTCCTCGCTTCGGTCAGTTCATCGTGAGCACCAAGGCCACCTACCTCTATGATCCTGACAGCACGCCGATTGGTTTCCAGGGGCCAATGCTGCCGCGGCCCGAGAGCACCGTGCTGCCCAAGGGTACCGAGTTGCAGAGCAGTGTCATGCTGACCTGGCAGGCCGGCAAGCACACGGCGAGCGCGGTCACGCATTACTTCGACAGCTTCGAGGAGATTGGCAAGCTGGATATGGAGCAGCTCAGCGAGATTGTCGGCAACATGACCACCCTTGATCTGCAATACGGCTACAACGTCAAGGCCGGCAAGCAAGGGCAGGCCGTGTTCTCGGTGGGCGTGCGCAATCTCTTCGACACCCGGCCCGAGCAACTGCCCGCTGTCGGTGCCGGACTGGTGGAGCAGGGCGGTCGCGTCGCCTACGGCTCGATCAAGTACCAGTTCTGACTTCCCGGGCTGAGCAGCCCAGGCTCCCACCCCTTCATGACAGCCGCCCTCGGTTGCCGCCATTGTGCGGTGTCCTTGATGCAGGGCAGCATCCGATGGACCGCATTCCCGAACGACCCCACCCCTGCTCCTTCCCGTGCCCGCATGTCCTGCAGCGGCTGCAGTGCTTGGGCGTCGTCGAGGGCGCGCAGGGCTTCAGGGTTTGCAGTCAAGGTGAGATGGGGGCCGGAGATGGAGTTGGGGATCAGCTCACGCGGGCCAGGCACGCGACATCGACGCGGCGACTGCCGGCGCGCCGATACAGTCCGGCCAGCTCGTCCACAGTGCTGGTGGTGGTGACGACATCATCGACTATGACGACATGGGGAAAAACCTGGGGCGGCTGGGCGAGGGCGAAGGCATCGCGCAGATTCAGTTGACGTTCGCCGGCACGCAGGCCTCGCTGCGAGGGGGTTGCGCGCAGGCGCCGACAATGCTGTGTCGCCAGTGGCAGGTCGCATTCTGCCGCCAGCACCTTGGCGATCAGCAAGCTTTGGTTGAAGCCACGCCCGCGCAGGCGTCCGACATGCAGGGGGACAGGGACCAGCACGGGGCGCTCAAGCGGCGCCTCCCAGCTGCCTTTCAGGCGCTCCGCGAGCAGAATCGACAGGCTGCGTCCGAGAGCGAAGTCCGCATGAAACTTGAAGCCTGCAATCAGTTCGCGCACGGGAAACTCGTAGCGAAAACCGGTGAGGCAGCGATCGAACCCCGGCGGTGACAGCAGGCAGGATTCGCAGAAGCCATGCCACTGGCCATGTGCCGGCAGTTCGCAGGCACAACGCCGGCAGGGCCTGATGGGGCGCGGCAGCGAGGACTCGCAAGGGTGGCAAAGTCCGCTGGGGCTTGTGCCCGCGGCGCCGCAGAGAGGGCATTCGAGCCATGACATTTTGGTTACAATGTGCTCATTGGTTAACTTCAGGTGGCATGCAGGCTGGCAAGACAGGATATGTTTCTGGAATTGGCCAGCCCTTCGAGTATAGGCAGCCGCGGGAGGATGTCCGTTCGTTCCGACACTTTCAATGTTCACCACGCCGCAGGATTGCCCATGATGTCCCGTGATCCCACCTCCTTCTTCGTGACTGGCACTGACGCCGCTGTCGGCAAGACCCTGATCGCGGCGGCGCTGCTGCAGGCAGCGCGCGCGCGAGGCCTGAGCACCCTCGGCATGAAGCCCCTGGCAGTGGGTTGCGCCGAGACTGCGCAGGGGCTGTGCAGCGAGGATGTCCTGCTGCTGCGCGAGCACTCCAGCATCGAGGTTCCCTATGCCATGAGCAATCCGGTGTGCCTGCGTCTGGCCGGGGAGCCCCATGTCGCCGCGCAGCAGGAGGGGCGACGTCTGGATGCCGGACGTCTGGAGGGCTTTTGCCGTGCCGTGCTGATGCAGCGGGCCGGGCTCACCCTGATCGAGGGTGCCGGCGGCTGGCAGGTGCCCTTGAACAATCGGCAGACCCTGGCCGATCTGGCGAAACTGTTGCGTCAACCGGTAATTCTGGTGGTTGGCCTGCGACCGGGCTGCATCAACCATGCGCTGCTCAGCGCGCGTGCCATCCTGGCCGACGGTCTGCCGCTGGCGGGCTGGGTGGCGAATCAGATCGATCCCGACATGGCCTTCGTGCAGCAGAGCATTGACGCCATCGCTCAACGACTGCCTGCGCCGTGTCTCGGTCATGTTCCCTCCTTGCATGGGATGTCCCTCTGCGATCGCGTTGTCGAGGCCGCGTCGCGTCTGACGCTCGATGCATTGCCCGGGTTCGGCCCGGGCCAGGGCGATTGACCACGGCCGCCGGGCTCTCTAAGGTAAGCTCAGCGCATCTCCCACCGCGAACGGAGTCTTCCATGGCAGCGTACAAGGCACCCCTCACCGACATGCATTTCGTCCTGCACGAGGTGCAGCGTGCCGCGGATCTGTGTGCGGCCATGCCCGGCACAGCGGAGGTCACCGCTGACCTCATGGATGCCGTTCTGGAGAGTGCTGCACAGCTTGCGACCGAGGTACTGGCACCGCTGAACCGTTCGGGCGATGAAGAAGGCTGTCGTTTCGAAGCGGGCCGCGTCCATACGCCTCCCGGATTCCGCGAGGCCTATCGTCTGTTCACTGAAGGCGGCTGGGTAGGTCTGTGTGGCGACCCGGCCTATGGTGGCCAAGGGATGCCGAAGATGCTCGCCGTGCTCGTCGAGGAAATGATGATGGGCGCCAATACCTCTTTCGCGCTTTATCCCGTCCTCAGCGCCGGTGCCAGTCTCGCGCTCGCGAGCCATGCCGCCGAGTCCATCAAGGAGTTCTACCTGCCGCGCCTGTATTCCGGGGAGTGGTCCGCCACCATGTGTCTCACGGAATCCCATGCCGGGACCGACCTCGGCTTGCTGAAAACCCGCGCCGAGCCGGACGGACAGGGCAGCTACCGCATCACCGGTTCCAAGATATTCATCACCGGCGGTGAGCATGACCTCAGCGAAAACATCATTCATCTGGTGCTGGCCCGGTTGCCCGACGCGCCCCCCGGCCCCAGGGGCATCTCGCTGTTTCTGGTGCCCCGTCAACTGCCGGATGCCAGTGGCGGGCCCGGAGTGCACAACGGGGTGTCCTGCGGTGCCATCGAGCACAAGATGGGTATCAAGGCTTCGGCCACCTGCGTGATGAACTTCGACGGCGCGACCGGCTTTCTGATCGGTGAGGCGAACAAGGGCCTCGCCTGCATGTTCACCATGATGAACTATGAGCGGCTGTCCATCGGCCTGCAGGGCATCGGACTGGCAGAGCACTCCCTGCAGGTGGCCTCGGCTTATGCCCGCGAGCGCCTGCAGGGGCGCGCCGCCACCGGGCCGGTGAATCCTGGCGGCGGAGCCGACCCGATCCTGGTCCACCCGGATGTGCGTCGCATGCTGCTGACGGTGCGTGCCGAACTGGAGGCAGGCCGCGCGCTGGCCGTCTATGTGGGCGCTGCGCTGGACACTGTGCACTTCGATCCGGATCCACAGCGGCAGGCCCGGTCTGCCCGGCTGGTGGCGCTGCTGACGCCGGTGGCGAAGGCCGCGTTCTCCGATCGGGGCTTCGAGGCTTGCGTCAATGCCCAGCAGGTGCTGGGCGGTCATGGCTATGTGCGCGAATGGGGGTTGGAGCAGAACGTGCGCGATGCCCGCATCGCCCAGATCTACGAGGGCACCAATGGCGTCCAGGCGCTGGATCTGGCCGGACGCAAGGTGGTGCGCGATCAGGAGGGGCTGCTGGAGACCCTGTGGGAGGAAATCGAGGACTTCCTGCAGACACAGGCATCGACAGAGGGGGTTCAGGAGTTTCTGCCCGAACTGAAAGCGGCGCTGACGCAGGCTCGCAGTGTCAGTGCCTGGCTGCGCCAGGCGGCGGCCGGCAATCCGGACGAAACGGGAGCCGCCTCGGTGCCCTACCTGCGCCTGCTGGCACAGCTGCTTTACTGCTTCATGTGGTGCCGCATGGCGGTTGCCGCTGATCTTGCCTTGTCGCGGCCGGGCGTCGACAAGGCGTTCTACGAGGACAAGCTCACCGTGGCGCGTTTCTACATGGCGCGGATGATGCCGGTGCGCCACGCGCTTGCGGCGGAAATCATGAGTGGCTGTGAGACAGTGATGGCGCTGCCGGCAGAGCGCTTCTGACCGGCAGCTGGGCGCGGCGGGGTCAGATCACCCACTCGAAGGTTTCGGTGATCAGCGTCTCGTACGTTTCCAGGCTTTCGTCCTTTTCACCCAGGATGACGAGGTTGCCCTGGCCGAAAGGGATGATCTTGCCCTGGAAGCGCGGATCGTTCACATCGAACTCGGTGCTCACGGGGGAGTTGTGGATCATGATCACCGACACGGACCCCTTGGTGCCTTCCAGCACGATGTGAGCGCCCTTGATGGACGGCACCACATTGCAGTCGTTGGCGAACTTGATGTGCGCCGACTTGATGCGCTCGTCCTCGCGAAGATGTCCACCGGCGGCTTCGATCACCTGATTGATCTCTTCCAAGCTCAGATCGGCAGTCGCGTTCTCGATGCGCGGCGTCTCGCGGTACATGTGGCCGAGAATGTCGTCGTGAAACTTGATGTCCGCGGCGCTCGGACGTGCCGTCCACAGCCCGGATGACATGATGACGCCCAGCGTGATCACCAGGCTGGCGGCCATGGCGTAGTAGCGCTGGTAGCGTGAGCGTGCAGGCAGCGCAGTGACACTGGCCTGCGTCGCGGTCGGAACCGACTGGGCGACGGCATGGGCCTTCAGTCGCTCTGCCAGACCGGCCGGCACGTCGATGGAGAGGGCAGCGGCGTGCACGCGTGCGTCCAGCGCCTGCAGGTCCTGCAGCCACTTGGCACGCTCCGCGCTCGCGCTCGCGGCGGCGATGAAGTCTTCACTTGAATCATTGGGGTTGGCCAGTCCGCGCTTTCTGAATTCGAGGTCTTCCATAGTCTGGACTCTTGTTGGGATGTTTCCGCTTGTCATTGGCAATAGTGTCTGTTCGTGCGGCAGGACTCAGTTCTGCTCGTCGAACGTGTCGTCACCAGAAAAGTCTTCCGTGAGCTCGCTGTCAGGAAAGAATACCTGACGCAACTTGCCGCGCGCGCGGAACAGCCGCGTCATCACGGTGTTGTTGTTCAACTCGAGAATTTCCGCGATTTCCTTGCCACTGAAGCCGCCGATCACCTGCAGCATCAAAGGGTCGCGATAGTCCTTTTCCAGCTTTCCGATGGCCTCGTGGAGCAATCGGCGATCCATGCGCTGATCGGGCTCGTTCTCGTCGGAATCGGCAATCGACTGGTCTTCGATGTCCACCAGCTCCGGGCGGTAACGCTCGTAGAGGCGTGCGTTCTCGCGTCGCAGAATGGTGAACAGCCAGGCCTTGGCGGCCTTGTCATTCTGCAGACTGTCGAGAGACCGCCATGCACGCAAAAAAGTTTCCTGCACCAGATCTTCAGCCAGCGCACTGTTCTTGCAGATCCAGTAGGCATAGCGATAGACGTCCTGGTACAAGGCGTCGACCAGCGCTTCGTAGCGCTCCTTCTTGCGTCTATCGTCCAAGACCGGGGTTTCGTTCATTTCTTTTCGGTATGCCAGAAGCTCGAATACAGGTGAGTTTTTGCTGACAAATCAATTACAAACAACGTTGTTTTGAAGGTGTGCCAGCCGGAAGAGGAGTTTGCCCGTTAAGCGGAGGTGCGGCAAGTCCTGATTGTCTTTGGCCGCGCCCAGGGGCGGGGCTATAATCGCGCCCCCGAGACGTGCGATGGACTTCTAAGATGACAAGAATTGCGATTGCCGGCGCAGCCGGACGTATGGGCAAGACCCTGACTGAAGCAGTGCTCAGAAGTGATGCGGGTCTTCACGTGACCGTGGGAACGGTGCTGCCGGACGATCCAGCCCTGGGCGTCGATCTGGGTCTGCTCGCCGGCGTGCAGCATCTTGGCGTCCCAGCAGTCGACTCGTTGCAGGAACAGGCAGAGGCCTTCGATGTCCTGATCGACTTCACTGCGCGTGCTTCCACACTGGAGCATTTGCAATTCTGCGTGCGGCACGGCAAGGCCATTGTCATTGGCACCACCGGCTTCACCGCTGAAGAAAAGCAGCTGATCGCCGAGGCGGCCCGTCAAATCCCCGTTGTCTTCGCGCCTAACATGAGTGTCGGCGTGAATGTCTGTCTCAAGTTGCTCAAGATGGCGGCCGAGGTGCTGCAGGATGTGGACATCGAGATCGTCGAGGCGCATCACCGCTACAAGAAGGATGCTCCCTCGGGTACAGCCTTGCGCATGGGCGAGGTGATTGCCGACGCGCTTGGGCGCAATCTGCAGGAGGTCGCCGTCTATGGTCGCGAAGGCATGAGCGACGAGCGGGATCGCAACACGATCGGCTTCGCCACCGTGCGCGGGGGTGACATTGTGGGTGATCACACCGTGATATTTGCCGGGCTTGGTGAACGCATCGAGATCACGCACAAGGCCAGCAGCCGCATGACCTTTGCCAGTGGTGCGGTACGCGCAGCTGCCTGGCTGGCGGGCCGCAAGGCCGGACTTTATTCGATCGATGATGTGCTTTTTGGTGACGCACAGACCTGATTGCCACGCGGTTGCCGACGCGAGACGGAAACCTTCATAGACACCGCTTGTCCTGTTCACTTACAATGCGGCCTCAGTATGTTTACATCTGAGCACATAACGGGATTCACAGA
>JACCEA011918344.1_pt1 | contig 18011 bp, 12 predicted proteins | sample 7449851 | NCBI WGS metagenome assembly JACCEA01 (sample SAMN15323453, study PRJNA562643) | freshwater metagenome | isolation source: river surface water | place: USA:Blue River Watershed | collected 2017-08-18
AATTGTATTCCGAAGATCCAAGTGCGAAAGAAAACCTTGGTCAGTTTAGTTTAAATAGAAATGTAAGAGAATTTGATCCAGCGTTCATGGCTGCCTCATTTAGATTAAAAGAAGGTCAAATTTCAGCGCCAGTAAAATCAAAATTTGGATACCATATCATTCAATTGATTTCAAGATCAGGTGACGAGGCCGTGGTAAAACATATTTTAAGAATACCACCAATTACAAATGACGAAATCAATGAGACGAAAAAAATTCTTGACAGTGTTAGAGGCGCAATTTTAGCTGGCAAAACAACTTTTGGAGAAGCAGTGAATAAATTTAGTGACGACGAGTCTAGCAAATTTAGCGGTGGCGCTGTGACAGGACGTGATGGCTCTACTTATATCAATTTTGACCAACTAGATAAAGAGATGGTGGTGTTGGTTCAAAATATGAAGCCAGGTGATATTTCTACACCTCAAGTGTATGTGGATGATAGAGGTAGAAAAACGGTTCGTATTGTTTACTACAAAGAAAGAACTGCACCGCATAAAGAAAATCTAAAAGAAGATTACAACCGTGTTGCAATAAGAGCATTAGAAGAGAAAAAAGCAAAAGTGTTGGAATCATGGTTCAAAGAAAGAGTGCCTAATTATTATGTATTTATAGACAATGATTTCCAAGCTTGTAAAGAATTAACAGATTGGACAAAAGTGGCTAATGCAATAGTAAAGGAAAAAACATACTAGAAACTTCATCATGAGCGACGAGATTAAACACGAATGTGGCTTAGCATTCATTAGGTTAAGAAAACCTTTATCGTATTATCTTCAAAATAGAGGCTCAGTTACTTACGGCTTAAACAAGCTATACCTTTTGATGGAGAAACAACATAATCGTGGACAAGATGGCGCAGGGATTGCAACTGTTAAACTAGATATAGAAGCAGGCAATCCTTTTTTATATAGATTAAGAAGCAGTGCACAGCAACCCATTGCAGATTTATTTTACAAAGTGGGTCAAGAAATACAAGAATTAGAAAAATTCCAGCCAGATATTACCAAGCATCCAGGACTCATGAAAGGGCATTTGCCTTTTATGGGTGAGTTATTATTGGGACATTTAAGGTATGGTACACAGGGCAAGAACAATGTAGAGTTTTGTCACCCTTTTATAAAGAAGAATTTAGTGCCTGGGAAAAACCTTGCATTAGCAGGTAATTTCAACTTGGTGAATACGGATGAGTTATTCAAACAAATCAAACATGTACCTGGTCCTTTTGAAAAACAAAGTGACTTGGCTGCAATGATGGAAGTGATTCATTATTTTTTAGTCCAAGAAGAAACTAAGAACCCCAACAGCCCCAATATCGCCGAAGTGTTAAAACAAGCCGTGCCAATGTTTGACGGCGGATTTACCATTGGAGGTTTAGTAGGAAATGGTTATAGCTTTGTTATGCGTGACGCACATGGTATTCGACCAGCTTATTATTATATAGATGGCGAAGTGGTGGTAGCAGCAAGTGAAAGAGCGGCCATTCGCACCACTTTTAATGTCGGCGAAAATGAAGTGCATGAATTGATGCCAGGGACTGCTTTAATTGTAGATGATAAAGGTGGTTATACCATTGAGCAAATTATAGCACCTAAGGAAAGAAGAGCTTGTTCATTTGAACGCATTTATTTTTCTAGGGGTGGAGACGAGAAAATATATAGAGAGCGTATTGCTTTGGGACGCCATATAAGCAGAGTTGTCTTAGATAGAATTGAAAAAGATTTAAAAAATACCATTTTCTCTTATATCCCTAATACTGCCGAAGTAGCTTTTTACGGATTGGTAAAGGGCATGGAAGAATATTTGAACGCAATCAAGGTTGAGCGTATTTTAAGCTGGGGTAAAGAAGTAGACGCAGATAAGCTGGGTGAAATGGTGAACAGGAAAATCCGACAAGAAAAAATCGCCATCAAAGATGTGAAGTTGAGAACTTTCATTACTGAAGATGCCAATCGAAATGAGATGGTGCAACATGTCTACGATATTACATACGGAACAGTAAGAAGAAATGAAGACACTTTGGTTGTGATTGATGATAGTATTGTTAGGGGTACCACTTTAAAGGAAAGTATCATTAGAATGTTGTCAAGATTAGGCCCTAAAAAAATTATCGTTGTGTCATCTGCGCCACAAATCAGGTATCCTGATTGTTATGGTATTGACATGAGCAAGATGGGTGATTTTATTGCGTTTAAAGCGGCCATTGCTTTGTTAAAAGAAAGAGGCATGGAAAAAGTGATGGATGAGGTGTATCAAAAAATTAAATCACTTGAACTTAAACATGAATTGCATACAGAAAATGTAGTTCGTGAATTATATCAGCCATTTACAACAGAAGAGATTTCAGATAAAATTGCGCAGTTGATTACGCCGGATAATATTCAAATTCCTGTGGAAGTGATTTATCAAACCATTGAAGGCTTACATACATGTTGTCCTACCAATACCGGTGACTGGTATTTTACTGGAAATTATCCAACACCAGGTGGAAATAAAGTTTGCAATAAAGCCTATCTCAACTACATCGAAGGCAACGACAATAGAGGGTATTAATAATAAAGGCGCCAATGGCGCCTTTATTATTAAGTCAATATTTTTTTAATTTTATAATCGATAACAAACAGCATTGATATTCATGCCGGCACCAACTGAGGCAAAAACCACTACATCCCCTTTATTCAGTTGATGCTCGTTGTATTTTCCCTTTTGTACTAGATCATATAAAGTAGGAATGGTAGCTACAGAGCTGTTCCCTAATTCATGAATACTCATTGGCATAATATCGGCTGGTATGTCTTTGATATCATATAGCTTATACAATGCTTTGATAAATCCTTCGTCCATTTTTTCATTGGCCTGGTGTAAAAAGAATTTCTTCACATCATGTATATCTACCCCCGCTTTTTCAATACACTGCTTCATGGCGATGGGCACATTCTTCATGGCGTATTCATATACTTTACGCCCTTTCATTTTAATATATTTTGTATTGTCTTTTGCTTCTGGATGGTAAGACTTGCCTAGGTATAAAAAATAGGCTTCATCATTGCAGTGACTTTGAACACTAAAGGACAAGATACCTTGCTTTGGGTCTTCAGTATGCTCAAGAATACATGCGCCAGCGCCATCGCTAAAAATCATGCTATCTCTATCGTGTTGGTCTACTACTCTACTTAATGTTTCGGCACCTATTACTAAACATTTTTTAGCCATGCCAGATTTAATGAATGAATCTGCTTGAATCACCCCTTGTATCCAGCCTGGGCATCCAAATAAAATATCATAGGCCACACATGCCGGATTGACGATGCCTAAATTGTGTTTTACACGAGAAGCGATGGCTGGGATCGCATCTGATTGGATGGTGCCAGCATCTACATCGCCGAAATTATGTGCCACTATAATTTGATCAATCGTCTCGGGATCGATACCAGCATCTTCAAGGGCTAGTTTTGCAGCAGCAGTAGCAAGATCGGATGTATTGATATTTACATCCGCATACCTTCTTTCCACGATCCCTGTAATGCCCTTGAATTTTTCTACAATTTCTTCGTTAGGTGTATTGATGCGTTCCTGCTGCTCATCATAAAAGCTGTTCGTTACAAAATCCTTATTTGATTTGACAATATGCGGAATAATACTACCTGTGCCACTTATAATCGTTGCCATAGAGGGGGTCAATTTATGTTTTTAAGCAAGAACCTAACCACCCTAAGATAAGCATTTTAGATATATTTATCACCTTTGTTGCGTTTTACTTCTGCAACATACTCTTTAATGGACTGTTCTTTATCCTTGCTGCAAATGAGTAAAACATCTTTTGTATCCACTACGATAAAGTCGTCTAATCCTTGAACGACAACCAGTTTGTCCTTAGGCGAATTGATCATACATTTTGTGGCGTCAATCACAATCACATTGTCCGACGCGACCGCATTGCCTAAATAATCCTTCTCCATATTTTCATAAGCACTGTTCCATGTACCTAAATCGCTCCAACCAAATGAAGCGGGCATCACATACACATTATTGGCTTTCTCCATGATGGCAATATCGATAGAGATATTGGTGCACTGTGGATAGATTTTTTGTATTGCTTGCGCTTCTTCGGGGGTATTAAAATGTATTTTCTCTTGATCAAATAATTCATACATTTCTGGCTGGTATTTTTCGAAGGCAGCTAAAATAGAACTTGCTTTCCAAGCAAAAATACCTGCGTTCCATAAAAAATCGCCGCTCTCGATAAACGATTTTGCAATCTCTAAATCTGGCTTCTCTGTAAATGTTTTTACTTTAAAAACGCCTTTGGTTACTTCCAGTCCTTCATATTGAATATAGCCATACCCGGTGTTTGGATGGGTTGGCTGAATACCTAATGTCACTAGTGCTTTGATATGTTCTACAAAATCTAAAGCTTGCAGTGCAATGTCTTGAAAGCGATCTTCTTCTAAAATTAAATGATCACTTGGTGCGACAATAAATCTTGCATCAGGATTGATCTGCGCTAGCTTGAATGAGATATAAGCAATACAGGGTGCTGTGTTTTTTTTACTTGGCTCTGCCAATATATTTTCGACAGGCAAAATGGGCAATTGTTCTTTTACAATTCCCACGTATTCTTCTGAAGTAACGATATAAATATTTTCTGCAGGAATAAATTTTGCATAGCGCTCGTAAGTCCATTGCACCAATGTTTTCCCGGTATTTAAGACATCCAAAAATTGCTTAGGGTATGCGGTCCTGCTCATAGGCCAAAAACGACTTCCAATACCTCCAGCCATGATGGCTACATAGTGATTCTTGTTTTGCATAAAAATGATTTATATAATCCCTTCTTTGATTAAATCGTGCATATGTATCATGCCCTTGTATTGTCCATTATCTGCAACAATTAATTGACTGATATCGTGTGCTTTCATTAAATCAAATGCTTCAATCGCTAATGTATTGGGGGAAATTGTAATGGGCTTCTTATGAAAGATATCTGCCGCTTTAAGATCTTGTATACTATTATGTTGCTCTAACATTCGGCGAATATCACCATCCGTAATGATGCCGACAATTGTTTCATTTTCATCTAAAACGACAGTCGCACCCATCCTGCTTTTTGAAATGGCCAATATCACTTCTTTGATACTTGTGGTAGTAGCTACCTTTGGCTGTGTGTTATTTTTTGCGATTGCTCCTGTTGTTAGCGTCAATCTTTTTCCAAGATTGCCTCCTGGGTGAAATTTTGCAAAATCATTGGATTTAAAACCTCTTAACTCCATAAATGCAATAGCCATTAAATCACCCATCACCATTTGGGCAGTGGTAGATGAAGTAGGTGCCAAATTATTTATACAAGCTTCTTGGTCCACTGTCGTGTTCACCACTAATGGTGTTGCCTTACCTAAATAACTATCTAGGTTGCCCACCATCGCAATCAATGGATTACCAAAATGGCCAATTAGATCTACCAACATTTTAATCTCGGGACTCTCTCCACTTTTGCTAATAATCATCACTGTGTCTTCTGGTCCAATCATGCCAGAATCTCCATGAATGGCATCTGCTGCATGTAAATAAATCGCCGGTGTGCCCGTTGAATTACAAGTAGCTACAATTTTCTGTGCAATGATGGCACTTTTGCCAATCCCGCTCACAATAAAACGTCCTTTTGAATTCAAAACTGCTTCAACAGACGCAACAAATTGATCGTCAATATATTTTTCCAATCCTGTTACCGCTTTTGCTTCAATCTGCAAGGCGTTTTTGGCAATGGATTTGATCTCGGATGACATAGGCATAATATAGGTGCAGCAAAGGTAATACTTCATTAACTTTGTCCTCCATTTTTAATCTAAGCTTTGATAAGTGGTTGATTAAAAAATATATGGGTTTGAATGAACTTTTGTTCAACAAAATACGTTAACTTATATGTCCAAATAGACAATAAACGGTTGATTTTAAGCTTATTACGATGCCCACGACTAAAAAAACGACTAAAAAGACTGCAGCTCCTCAAAATAAGGACCTGGTTGCCGCTTTAGAGCAATATTTTGGCTTCTCTGAATTCAAGGGCACCCAAGAACAAGCCATCTTATCCCTTTTGAGCGGAAGGGACACATTTGTGATCATGCCAACTGGTGGAGGGAAGAGCTTGTGCTATCAATTGCCAGCGATGATGCTAGAGGGGTGCGCGATTGTGGTATCTCCCCTAATCGCTTTAATGAAAAACCAAGTAGATTTAGTGAGAGGCTATAGTGAAAATGATGAAGTAGCCCATTTTTTAAACTCTTCTTTGAATAAAGGACAGGTAAAATTGGTGAAAGAGGACTTATTGAGTGGGAAAACAAAATTATTGTATGTTGCTCCAGAGACTTTAACCAAACAAGAGAACTTAGATTTTTTTAGTGACCTTAAAGTTTCCTTCTTTGCGGTAGATGAAGCCCATTGTATTTCTGAATGGGGGCATGATTTTAGACCAGAATATCGCAGACTAAAAGAAATGATGGAAGAGATCAATGCATCTGCGCCAATCATTGCTTTAACTGCCACAGCGACACCAAAAGTGCAAAGTGATATTGTGAAAAATCTTGCATTAAACAATCCTGAAATTTTAATCTCTTCTTTTAATAGGGAGAACCTGTATTATGAAGTGCAGCCAAAAATTAAAAAAGAACAGACCGTAAAAAGTATTGTCAAATACATCACAAAACATAAAAAGAAAAGCGGGATCATTTATACTTTGAATAGAAAAACCACCGAAGAGTTGGCGGATCTTTTAAAGGCGAATAATATTAAAGCAGTTGCCTATCATGCAGGGTTGGATCAAAAATTGAGGGCAGATAGACAGGATCAATTTTTAAATGAAGAGGTACAAGTGATTGTAGCAACTATTGCATTTGGGATGGGTATTGACAAGCCAGACATTCGTTTTGTGATTCATTATAATATTCCTAAGTCTATTGAAAATTACTATCAAGAGACTGGAAGGGCTGGTAGAGATGGACTTGAGGGCAATTGTATTTTGTATTATTCTCAAAAAGATGTGTCTAAATTAGAACATTTTTTGAGAGACAAGCCTTTAAGTGAAAGAGAAGTGGGTGCTCAATTAATAGACGAGACAGTGGCATTTGCTGAAAGTGGCGTTTGCAGAAGAAGAAGTTTGTTGCATTATTTTGGCGAAACCTGGCCGGATAAAAATTGCGGCAAATGTGATAATTGCTTGCATCCCAAAGAAAAATTTGAGGCAAAAGCAGAGTTGGTTCAATTGTTACAAACCATACAGGCACTAGATGAAAGATTTGTTGCACATTATGTCGTACAAATTATAACAGGTCATTTTACGCCACAAATTGGTTTGTATCGCCACGAAAAATTGCCCGTGTTTGGTATTGGAAAAGGGCATGACGAATTGTTTTGGAATAGTTTGATTCGCCAAGCCATGCTTGAACAGTTAATTGAGAAAGACATTGAGGAATATGGTTTATTAAAATTAACGGCTAAGGGACAAAAATTCTTAAAGAAGCCTAGTTCATTTTTGGTGGTATTGCAGAACGTTTTTGCGGCCGAATTAGGAGAAGACGAAGAAAGTGAAGTGGCCGAAGAAGCTGCTACCACAGACGACCGTCTGTTTGAATTATTGAAAGACCTGCGTCAAGTGGAAGCTAAAAAAATAGGGCTTCCTCCTTTTGTAATTTTCTTGGAAACATCTTTGCAAGACATGGCAACATTGTATCCTACTTCATTGACTGAATTAGAGCGTTGTCAGGGAGTGAGCAAAGGGAAAGCCATTAAATATGGCAAACCATTTATTGACTTGATTGAAGCTTATGTAACCGAAAATAATATCGAGAAACCAGATGATTTTGTCATGAAATCTGTGGCCAATAAATCGAGCAATAAAATTTATATCATTCAGAATGTCGACAAAAAAATCCCTTTAGAAACCATTGCAAAAAATAAAGATCTAAGACTAGATAGTTTATTAGAGGAGATGGAGACCATAGCGGCTAGCGGCACTAAATTGAATTTAGATTATGCTATTGACGAATGGTTGGACGAATATGACCAAGAAGAAATTCTGGAATATTTTAAAAGCTGCGAAACTTCATCCCTACAAATAGCACAACAAGAGTTGAGTGAAAATGATTACAGTTGGGAACAACTTAAAATTATGCGCATTAAATTTCTAAGCGTAGTGGGGAATTAATCCAATAGACCTAGTTACTTTTATTAGCAGATTGACTTAAAAAATGCATGGCTCTATCTGTTGCATTTTTGCGTACACTCAAATAATAAAAATTGAAATCTGCAATATGATAGTTGCTAGTATTGAATAGGACATTGCCAAAAAACTTAGGATAAGGAGTCCACAATACACCTTTGTGATTGATCGCGCCTGCTACTTTAGGGATCACTTTATTAAAATTATATAACACAGATCCAGGGTTGGCATCTCTGGCTGCAAATGGCTGATTGCTATCCCAAGTCAATGGATTCGTAACGATTGAATTAAATTTTTCAATTTGAACAAAAGGTGGAATATAGCCTTCTTTGAACGTTCTCCATGCGCAAATACAACCCGTCTCTGTTGGCGTGTTGCATGATTTTAAACTAGTAAATTCTGCAGGATCAATCGCCATGCCTACAATATAGGCGGTCACCAATTGATTGGATAATGCTTTTCCATCAAAATATTCTTTGAGCAATCGCTTTGCATGTGTACTCCCTTGGCTATGCGCTGCAATGATGATGGGTTTGTTTTGGTTGTAGTTGGCCAAATAAAAATCAAATGCTTTTTTTACATCCTGATAGGCCAACTCAAATGCAGCCAATGCGTTTAATGTATCCAATTTGGTTTTTGGATAGTAACTATTAATATGCGCTTGTCGATACCTTGGTGCATACACTGTCCCCGCTTCATTAAAAATACTTGCTTGACTTAGAATTGTAGAAAAATCAGTTTTGATATTCAACGCTATGTCTTTTAATGATGCAGACCATCCGTTGGTCATCGCTGGATCAAGGTAGGTAGTAGGGTGTACAAAAAATACATCTACCAATTGCTTTGGTTGAAAGTTTTTTGCTAGACGATTAGGCAAGCTATCAGAAGGATCATTTTTATAGGGGTGTGCTGCCCAGTTTTTGAGCTGGCTGTAATCGGGTTGCTCTTCCCAATCCACCTTTGAATAAACAGGTTCATAAGTGGCGAAGTTAGTTTTTGCACATCCGCTAAGCACTAATAATAACAATAGCAGTCCATTGATTCTCATAGCACAAAGATATTCAATTATAAAATGACCCAATTATGTTGAGAGGGATAATTTAAATAAGGATGCAAATAAATTATTTTAATTTTACATAAAGCCTTCTGTTTGCATCTATTAAGACATATACCCTTTTTAAAAGCTGTTTTTCAGCATAGCCTAACCGCTTTTGGAGGGCCACAGGTACATTTAGGCTTGTTACAGCATCGTTTTGTAGAACAGAGAAGGGATTTGACCGCAGAAGAATTGATGGAGTATAACGCTTTTTGTCAGTTGTTGCCAGGGGCTTCGTCTACCCAAACTGTCGTCTTAATTGCTTTTAAAAGAGGGGGATTTTCATTGGCGTTCATTACTTTGTTGATTTGGATTTTACCTGCTACCAGTTTTATGGCAAGTCTTGCCATTGCTTATACCCATTTTGACTTACAGCCAGTATTAAAAACATTGCATCTTTTGCAGCCAATGGTGATTGGGTTTATCGCAAGCGCTACCTATCTATTGTATAAAAAAGCAATTCACAATACCATTACGCTCTTTGTTTTTATAGCTGCAGGCATACTCACTGTAGTTGGATTTAAAACACCTTGGACGATCCCTGTAGTCATTGTTTTAGCTGGTATCGTAACCAATTTTAGTAATAAAAGAATACCTGATCAAGGTGCTGCACCTAAAAAAATAAAATGGGTGCATTTGCATTTGTTTATCTTCTTTTTTTTAGCAGCTGGATTTTTATCAGAACAAGCCACTCGTCAAAACTGGGAGCAAAGAAAAGTATATAACCTTTTTGAAAACAATTATCGATTTGGGAGTTTCGTGTTTGGCGGAGGCGACGTCTTGATTCCTATGATGTATGAGCAATACGTGACACGTCCTAATACGGATCGAGTAAAAGAAAGCAAAAGAGACGTTTTGAAAATCAATAGTGCAGCATTTTTAACTGGCTCCGGTATTGTAAGGGCGATTCCTGGCCCCATCTTTTCTATTGCAAGTTTTACTGGTGCCCTGGCGCTAGAAGAAAAAGGAATTGGGGGGCAGATTTTAGGAGCTATAGTGGCGAGTATTGGCGTATTTCTGCCCAGCTTTTTAATCGTTTTATTCTTTTTCCCAATCTGGCAAAAATTAAAAAAATATGCTTTGTTTTATCGTTCTTTAGAAGGTATTTATGCATCAGTAGTGGGGATTATGTTGGGGGCAACATTGTATTTGTTGAAAGACATTTTGTTTGATTTAGGCAATTTAACTGCCCTCAATATTGGACTCTATTTATTGGTTTTTTGTTCAACAGCGATTTTGCTCGTTCGATATAAAGTAGCCCCACAGTGGGTTGTTTTGGGTACGATTCTTTTAGGGGCAATACTGACCCAATGGCCAATTATATTTTAACATAAATAAAGGGTTGAATTGTTTATTTTTACAGCCATTCATGAAGCAAATCCGTCTACTGTTTTTTTTATTAACCTGTATTTCCTTTTCCTCGGCGAAGGCCCAAATGCGAACCATTAGTGGTGTGGTGTATGACATTTCTGGCAGAAGGCCTATTGAAGCGGTAATGGTGTATAGCAAATCCAATCGTACCCAAACTGATTCTTTGGGTAGGTATTTAATTACCCTACAACCTAAAGACTCCTTAACCTTTTCTTTGTTTGGGAAGAACACACAAAAATTTGGCATGGACGATATTGAGGATCCTAGTAATTTCAATATCATGATTCATGTTACAGGCGTAGATCTGCCAGAAGTGACCGTTAGAAATAGTTACTATAGGTATGATTCTATACAAAACAGGATCGACTATGCCAAGTATTTTAACTACGAACCGCCAGGTTTAAAACTCAGTAACCAACAAAATTTCTTTGGGAATGGGGGTGTTACAATTGGCTTTGACGTGAACGAGATCATCAATATGTTTAGGTTTAAACGCAATCGAAACCTGCAATTCTTGCAAAATAGGCTCTTAAGTCAGGAACAAGAAAAGTACATTAACTACCGTTTTACCAAGCGCTTTGTTCAAAAATTGACCAAATTAGATGGCATTCGATTGGACTTGTTTATGGACTATTGTAAGCCGTCTTATCCAACCCTTGCACTCTTGAACGATTTAGAGTTAGGATACTATATTCAACAGAAATTAATCCAATTTAACCAAGGACACTAATCCAACCATTCATCTATTTTCTTGCATAAAACATGGCTTTTTAGCTATCTTTATTCACTAAAATAAGATCAATTTGAGAAAGCTAAATCATTTCCCCTTCATCCTGGTTCTAGGATTGTTTGCATGTAAGGACAAGTCAAAGCCAACAGATAAATTCAATGCCAGTGCGCCAGTATCAGTAGATATTGCAATCGCATCAGCACAGATGATAGATAAAGTCATTGAAGTCAATGGGTCTGTGGTGGCAAGTGAGTTTGTGGATATCCGTCCAGAGACCAATGGTCGCATTGTTTTTTTACAAATTCCAGAAGGCAAAATGGTTGCAGCAGGCACCGTGTTGGCTAAGTTGAATGATGCAGATTTACAAGCACAGTTACAAAAAATTAAAGTACAATTGGAATTAGCCAATATCAATGAGCAAAGAAATAAAAAATTGGTCCTTGCAAAAGGGATCAATCAAAGTGATTACGATATTAGCTTACAACAAGTGAATAGCTTGAAAGCGGACATGGCTTACACGCAATCTTTGATTGATAAAACGGTGATTAAGGCGCCGTTTGCTGGTCAGATTGGGTTAAAACAAGTAAGCTTGGGTGCATTTATTAGCACGGCAACTACAGTGGTTACTTTGCAAAAAATAGATCAATTAAAAGTGGATTTTACTTTACCGGAATTGTATCAAACTTATATAAAAGTAGGTAAGAAAATTACGGTAGAAAGCATTGCGAATCCTGGCGTTAAAATGACTGCAACGATTGCTGCTATTGAGCCTCAGATTATTGCAACTACTAGAAATATTAAAGTACGTGCGAATTTACAAGGCAAATTAATTCCTGGTGCTTATACCAAAGTATTCCTAGGGGAAAATCAGCAAAAGCCAAGCATCTTAGTTCCTTCAAATGTGATTATTCCAGACTCTAAAGTGAAGCAACTTGTTGTTGTTAAAAATGGCAAAGCAAAATTTGTGAATGTAGAAACAGGTTATCGAACGGCCGCTGGAGTTGAAATTACTTCGGGTGTTCAAATAGGTGATAGTTTGGTTGTTGCTGGTATGCTTTTTGTCAGAGACGGAAGTGATTTAAAAATTGGGAAGACATTGCCACTTGCTGATATCATCAAGTAGGCTCACTATTAATACATTATTTAGATGAATATATCTGAACTCTCGTTAAAACGTCCAGTGCTTGCCACGGTGATGAATATTGCGATTATTATTTTTGGCTTAGTGGGTTATTCCTTTTTAGCATTAAGAGAATATCCTGCTATTGATCCGCCTATTATTTCTGTACAGACTTCTTATACGGGTGCCAACTCCGAAGTCATTCAAAGTCAAATTACTGAACCTTTAGAAAAAGCAATCAATGGTATACCGGGAATCCGAACCATTAATTCTTCTAGTTCAGTGGGGAACTCTAATATTACTGTTGAATTCAATTTAGGCGTGAATTTAGAAACTGCAGCGAATGATGTACGTGATAAAGTAGGGCAGGCAGTTCGTTCTTTGCCAGAAGACATTAATAATCCTCCTGTGGTTTCTAAAGCGGATGCAAATGCCGATTTTATTATCATGCTTACTTTAAGAAGTAAGACCAAGGGTTTATTAGAATTGACTGAATATGCCGAGAATGTTTTACAACAAAGGTTTCAGACCATTGACGAAGTAAGTAGTGTGAACGTGCGTGGAAAGCGTATTTCTATGCGTATTTTCCCTAATACAGATTTATTGAATGCATTTGGGATCGCCTTCAATGATATTCAAACTGCCTTGAATAAAGAAAATGTGGAATTACCTGCAGGACGTATTTATGGTAATAAGTCTGAATTTATTATTCGTACCTTAGGCAGGTTGTCTACAGAGTTGGAATTTAGAAATATCATTATTAAACAAGACGCTGCTGGTATTGTTAGATTGGGCGATATCGCAAGAGTAGAACTTGGTCCTGAACAAGAAGATCAAGGCACTTATTTTAACGGGGTACCTGTGGTGATGTTGTCTATTTCTCCTCAGCCAGGCGCCAATCAAATAAAAATTGCCGACGAGTTTTATAAAAGATTAGAACAAGTAAAAGCGCAAAACAAATCAGATATTGAATTTTTTATACCTATTGACAATACAATCAATGTAAGACGTGCATTGTCTGAAGTAAAAGAAACCATTGTTATTTCATTTGTTTTGGTAGTATTAGTGATCTTCTTTTTCTTTAGAAACTGGCTGATTGCGATTCGTCCATTGATTGATATTCCAATCTCATTGATTGCGACTTTCTTTATCATGTATTTAGCAGGGTTTTCAATCAATGTCTTGACTTTACTTGCGATTGTACTAGCCACTGGATTAGTGGTAGATGATGGGATTGTGGTTACAGAAAATATTTTTAGAAAATTAGAAGAAGGCTTGCCTATTAAGGAAGCTGCAAGAGAAGGAAGTAAAGAGATTTTCTTTGCGGTGGTTTCCACTTCTATTACATTGGCGGTGGTATTTATGCCTGTTATTTTCTTACAAGGTTTTGTAGGTTCTTTATTTAAGGAATTCGGGGTGGTGGTAGCAGGTGCCGTATTGGTTTCTGCATTCGTATCATTGACCATTACACCCGTATTGAACGTATACTTGAACAGAAATGGCGGACAGCACGGAAAGTTTTATGAGCGCACTGAGCCATTCTTTAAAGGCATGGAGCAAGGCTATAGAAACGGCTTAGCTAAATTCTTACAAATCAGATGGATGGCCTGGGTGATCGTAGGTATCTGTTTTGTTTTAATCTTTCTTGTAGGTAAAAATATTCAAAGTGAATTAGCACCAATGGAAGATAAGAGTTCCGTGCGTATCTCTATGTCTGCTGCAGAAGGCACTAGCTATGAAGAGTTAAGAACAGATTTATTGAAAGCCATTAGAATCATGCAAGATTCAATCCCAGAACATGCATTCACTTGGGGTAGTGTTCCTGGATGGGGAGGCAGTGGTGCAGGCGCATCAGGTAGATTGGGTATGGTGGATATTAAAGATAGAACCAGGACACAGTCGGAAGTTGCTGGCGATTTGAATAAAAAGTTCAAGCGTTTAAAAAATGTTCGCATTTTTTCTATCGAAGAGCAAACCATTTCTGTAGGTATGATGTCCCGTGGTTCATTGCCTGTGCAGTTCATTATCCACAATTTAGATTTCCAAAAAATCAGAAAAGTAATTCCTGATTTTTTAGAAGCAGCTAGAAAAGATAAAACCTTCGGGAATGTGGATGTGAATTTAAAATTCAATAAACCTGAATTAGATTTGACAATCGATCGTATGCGTGCCAAGGATCTTGGATTATCTACGGCAGATGTATCTCAAGCTTTACAGTCAGCATTTAGTGGAGCACGTTCTGCTTATTTCATCATGAATGATCGTCAGTATGAAGTAATCACACAAGTGCCAAAATCGGACAGAAACACAACTACGGATATTAGTAAAATTTACATCAGAAATAACCGTGGCGAAAGCATTCCAATTTCAAGTGTGTTGACCATTGAGGAGAATAGCAATCCTCCAAACTTATACCACTACAACCGTTTTAATTCTGCGACCATCTCTGCATCCTTGGCCGAGGGTAAAACAATCGGCGATGGTGTAAAAGCAATGGAACAAATTGCAAAGGAGAAATTAGATGAAAGTTTCCAAACGGCATTGAGTGGTCCTTCAAGGGACTTTAAAGAAAGTGCTTCAAATACTTCCTATGCATTGTTATTGGCGTTGATTTTAATTTACTTAGTCCTTGCTGCTCAGTTTGAAAGCTTCACGGATCCATTCATTATTATGATCACTGTACCTTTAGCGATTGCAGGGGCTTTGATTTCATTATGGCTATTGGACCAAACATTAAATATCTTCTCTCAAATTGGTATCATCATGCTCATAGGCTTAGTCACCAAGAATGGTATCTTGATTGTTGAATTTGCCAATAAAAAAAGAGAAGCTGGCTTAGCGATTAAAGAGGCGGTTTTAGAAGCAGCAGCACAACGTTTAAGACCTATTTTAATGACGAGTTTAGCGACTGCATTAGGTGCATTGCCTATTGCTATTAGTTTAGGCGCGGCTGCTACAAGTAGAAAACCTTTGGGTACGGTAGTTGTGGGTGGCTTATTGTTCTCTTTAGTCTTGACTTTATTTGTGATTCCTGCAGTCTACACTTATGTTTCCAGTAAACATAAGCGTGAGGCAGATTGAACAAAAGAATAACTTGTTTCTATATTTTAAAATCCTAAAGTAATTTAATTGTGCTTTAGGATTTTTTCTTTAATAAATTTAGCTGTTGTTTGTTCAACACTTACAATGTCTTTTGAAACAATGGGAGATGCCAATACATGATTGCCGGTGTTAGGCAAAGCCAATGCTAATTTTAAATTGGAAGGTGTAGCAATTTGTTCCATCATTTTTTGAATAGCAGAAACTTTCACCACATTGTCTTGATTCGCTTCGTCCTTGTAATAATAAAGTGCCAAGCAAGGCTGGCGCACTTGCTTAAATGTGGTTTCTGTCATGGTGGCTTCAAGTAAATTCTGTAATGCAACAACTGCTTCAATTCTGTAGTGGCTGTTCCAGTACTTAGGATAAGCTGAATCCATATATTTAACATCGACATAATTTCCTTTCATTACAGCCCTACCAATTTGCAATCCCCATGGATTATTCAATAAAGGAGCAGCAGGATTGAATACTTCAATATTAGGTGAGTATAAAATTAAACCTGCTATTTCTGGATAATTAGCTGCTAACTGCAATGCCAAAGTGCCACCTGTAGAAGTGCTCATTAAAATTACCTTCTTACCAATTTTTTTCCCAATAGCATAAGCCATCTTTGCGGACTCCCAATAATTTTCTGCAGTAAGGTTCATCAAGTCTTCTGTGGTATCAATGCCATGTTCTGCGAGTCTTGCTAAATATAAATTACAATGAAATTGTTTGGCAATATTTTGGTGTACAGGGTCGCCCTCCATTTGGCTTGCACTAAAACCATGTAAATATATTATCGCATATTCGGTTTGTGTTTTGCTGCTATCTGCCCAAATAATTTTGGCTTCGTTATTTGGCTTGATAGAATGTGTTGCTTCCGATGCTGCTATGGCGCTATCCAATGCACCGATACTAGAGACAGTGGGTAATATGGGATTCAATACTGGCTTTGGAGGCTTTGGGCCTAAAAAATAAATTCCAATTAAAGCAAGAACCGATAGAATGACTATTTTTAGCAAACGCATAAGGATATATATTTATTTTTAAAGCTAGTTATTTTGGCAGCTTAAAAAAAATATTTTGCTTACCTTAAACAACTAAATTGCTGCTATGAATAAAGAAAGATTTTTATCATTGGATGTGTTTCGTGGAATGACGATCTGTTTAATGATCATTGTCAATACCCCAGGGGATGCATTGCATACTTTTGCGCCTTTCATGCATGCTCAATGGCATGGATTTACACCAACTGATTTAGTATTCCCTTCCTTTTTATTTGCAGTAGGCAATTCATTGAGCTTTGTATTACCTAAACTAGAAAAAGAAGGAAGAGCGCAAGTCTTGTATGCCATTACTAAAAGAACACTGGTTCTTTTTATACTTGGGTTCTTTTCTTATTACTGGTTGCCGTTTACGGGTGAATTAGAAAAAGCCAGAATTTTCGGGGTGTTACAACGTATTGCTTTAGCTTACGGACTTGCTGCATTATTCGCACACTTTATGCATGAACGCGTTGTAAAGATTTTGACTGCTGTCATTCTCTTAGTTTATTGGTATCTATTGTTACACTTTGGGCAATCTGGAGATCCATTGAGTTTAACAGGCAATGCGGTTTTAAGATTGGATTTGTATTTAATTGGCCCCCAACATTTATACCAAGGAGAGGGGATTGCTTTTGATCCGGAAGGATTGCTCAGTACCTTGCCAGCCATTGTGAATGTATTGGTAGGTTATATTATAGGTAATTACGTTCGTGAGAGTGGGAAAAGCTATGAAGGGTTAACCCATTTATTTATGTGGGGTGCTGGCTTTGTGTTTTTAGCTTTCATGTGGAATTATCAATTGCCTATCAATAAAAAGCTTTGGACAAGCTCCTATGTGGTTTTAACCATTGGCTTGGATATGATTATTTTGGCTACGATTATTTACAGGGTCGAATTGCATCGTCAACACCAATTTTCCCGTTTTTTCGAAATTTTCGGGAAAAATCCTTTGGCGATCTATCTTTTTTCTGAAATTTTGCTTTTTTCGCTCCATTTTTACAAGGTTCCAGGTACCCAACTGTCTCTTTTTGAGCGAGTTTATCAGTTAGGTTTCGATCAAATGAACCTTTATTGGGGTTCTTTAGCCTATTCCATCGCTTTTATGTTGGTTTGCTGGTTATTGGGTTATATATTAGATAAATTCAAAATATATATACGTATCTAGTGCTTATCCATCCTTTTTTCCCAATTGTTTTTTTTAGGACTGTAAACGGCGTACCTTTGCAGCCTCAAAACAGTACATGGAAATAAGAAACATCGCTATTATCGCGCACGTTGACCACGGTAAAACAACCTTGGTAGACAAAATTTTACAC
>JACCEA010147314.1_pt1 | contig 18008 bp, 19 predicted proteins | sample 7449851 | NCBI WGS metagenome assembly JACCEA01 (sample SAMN15323453, study PRJNA562643) | freshwater metagenome | isolation source: river surface water | place: USA:Blue River Watershed | collected 2017-08-18
GCGAATCCAGATGTTGCAGAAACAACCTATGGTTGTACCCCATTACACTATTGTGCTGGGAATGGTGACTTGGAATTTTGCAAATTGTTACTCTCGTATGGAGCTCAGCTCAATTCTATTGATTATTACAATTACTCTTGTGTTGATTACGCAAGGGAAGGACAGTTTGATGAATTGGCAGATTTTTTGCAACAAAAACTTGATAAATTAAATGGCCAGAATCAAATGCGTAGTGGGACTCTAACATCGGTCAAAAGTTTCAGACTCACCAACTCCAATTCAAAACCTTGGTCTTCTTATGAAGATATGAGTGAATGGGAGTCTCATTTAGATCCTGGTTCGGGGGCGAAGTATTACATCAATATGAAATCTGGGGAGTGTCTGTGGGAGAGCGAGTTGAAGGAAAGAATATCAAACGTTCAGCAGCAGCTCGAAACGAAAGGAACCCTTGCTAGCAGCAAACCTTTGGAGCGAGAACTTCAAGATAATGCCAAAGGGTCCACTGAGGTTACCTCGATCAATCAAACTATTTTAATTGCCCATGCTACTCAAAGTATGCTTATAGCGTTTTTGACGAAGCATGATCCTTCTAGGCTAGTCGAAATCGAAAAACTAATGGAACAGTATAAAAATCGAGAAAAAGAGCTGTTTGATGAGTTGAGGTTGAGATATAGAGTTGCGGCTAATGCTCAAGATTTAGCGTTTCAAGCGAAATTAGAAGAGTTGAAAGCTGGAACTTCGAATAACCTAGCAAAAGCCTTGACAAGAACACCATCAATGCAAATAATGAAAGCTGCTCCATTTGAAGGGAAAGTGAGTGATCTAAATATGATTGATCCACTTGTCCTACAAGATTTAGCTCAAGAAGCGAGGAAAAAGTTGGAAACGCAATTAGAAGACGAAAAAAATGCGCTTAGAAAGAAATATGAGACACAGCTTGAAGATGAACGACATAATTACCAGAAATCTATTAGTGAGAAAGAAGGGTTAATTGTTAAATTGCAAACAGAGGTAGAAACCCTACAAAGGGCCAAATTGGCTCAAGAGGTATGGTAAATATGAGATGGAAAATATGACGTTTAACATTGCGTTTATTTGGCAGGCTGAAATCACAGTGCTAACATTAAAAATTTCGAATCTACAAGCATCCGGAGGAGAAGCATTAAGACAAATAGATGCTGAATTACAACTAGCGAAAGATGAAAGTTCTGCTCTGAAAGCGCAAATCCATAGTCTGCAACAAGAGTTGAGCCGAGAACGTGATAAGCTGCAAAGTTTAGAGGCTACCCTAGCAAATTTAACCTCTGGTCAAGAAGAGTTGATTTCTAGGGAAAAAGCTGCAGCAGAAGAGCGCGCCGAAAAGCAGCGCAGTCGTGAAATTGAATTTTCTAATGAGTTGAAAGAAGTGGAGACTAAGGCTAAAAATATCGAGTTAAAACTCAAGTCAGACCTAAACCAATGCAAGAATGATCTAATTCGCACTGAAAAACAGCTTAGAGAAGAATTTGATCAAATGAAAAAATCAAAAGATCGCGAAAATGATGCACTCCGCAGGTGATGTTGTTGATGTGTGGGTCACGGTTTTGAGGATTAAATTTCTATAATTTAGAGAGTTGGCTGAGAGAAAAGCACAATTTGCCCAAGACATCAGTGCAGCGACTATGGAAGCCGAGACATGCAAGCGCACCGCAGAAGGTGCGTTGAAACGAGCAGAAGAAGCAGAGGAGTATCAAAGATCAGTGCAGGTTAGCTTTTCAGAGCATTTCTATGGTGCCTCTAATCTATGATTATAGAACGAAATCGCGGAGGCGAAAATTATTCAAAAGTACAATGCTCAGCTGCACAAAGATTTGCTTCGAGAGCAACTCGCGCGGAAGAAACTTCATAATGACATGGAAGACCTCAAAGGGAAAATTCGCGTATATGTACGTGTACGACCCTTTTCAAATTCCGAACGTGAACGTGGTTGCCAAGAAGCTGTATTCAAGGTTAGATTGGATGTATGATTGCTAGTCGATTTAGCCCATGTTGAATATGCATAGGATGGAAAAATGAGTGTATGTGTTAAGGGTATAGGAGGTCCCGATCAAAAGAAGTTTTTCGATTTTGATCAGGTAATGTGATATATATTTTATTTTATTTGGGCCTCATTGACCAATGTCAATATCAGGTATTCGGTGGTTCGGAGGGCAATTCTCAAGCTGATATATTCAAGGATACCAAGCATCTGATCATGTCTGTCATTGATGGTTATAATGTTTGCATTTTCGCTTATGGTCAAACTGGAGCAGGTAAAGACAAGGCTTTCAAAGTTTTCCTACATTATGTTCGTTTGTACCAGGTAAATCCTACACCATGATTGGCGGTAGTGATATCGGCTCTTGTATGAATGAAAATGGAGAATTTGATGAGTCAGCAGGCGTCACACCTAGAGCAATATCTGAACTTTTCCGTTTATTGAATGAGAGAAATGCTCAAGTAGATTTCATAGTGGAAGTTCAAATGTTTCAACTCTATCGAGATGCTTTGGAGGACTTATTGAAAGATAAAAAGAAGAAGAAGAAGGCCGACGATGATGACATAAAAGACAAAGAAACTCCTCTTAAGATAACCCTCGCTGAACACAGTCCCACTGGTCTAGTGTATGTAAGTTATATATCATGATTCGCACCCTAAATATGGAATTGACAATAAATGTGAAAATGAAGGTTGAAGGAGCTGAAACTATGGTGGCAACAACTCCAGGGGAAGTCATCAAAGTTTTATCGAAGGGATCGTCTCGACGTACTACCGCATCAACGCAAATGAATGCAGAAAGTAGTAGATCTCATTTAATATGTAGTCTTGTTGTTAAGCTTACGAATAAGCGCAGTGGAGCACAATCTATTGGGAAATTGACTTTGGTCGATCTTGCTGGATCAGAGGTTAGATGTTTTGATCCTTGCAATTGTAGGTGTCTTAATATCAGTGGATTTATTAGAGAGTGGATAAATCGGGTGCTACGGGAGAGCAATTTAAAGAAGCTCAGAGTATCAACAAATCACTGTCCGCCTTGGGGGATGTAATTGCCGCGCTAACTACCAATCAACAGCATGTGCCTTATAGAAATCATCCTTTGACAATGTTGATGTCGGATTCTATCGGCGGCAATGCCAAAACGTTGATGTTTGTGAATACTTCTCCTGCAGACTATAACTGCACTGAATCAAACAACTCCTTGGCATTTGCAAGTCGTTGTAAAGATATTACAAACATGGTTGCAGCTGGTCCCGGTGTTCAAGCTGCTCAAATGAATGCATTGAAAAAAGAATTAGCTAAATTAAAGAAAGGGGGAGGTGGGGCAATGGGAAAGCCTATGCAAGGTGCCCAACCTCTTGCACGTCCTGACACGTCAGCTGGAGGGAGAAAATGAATAGAAGTATTATTTTCTCAAATTAAGTTATTGTTTCTGCCGACGCATGCGTTTGCACAACAACTTCCTTATGTTCTGTTGATGTATAATTTTGTGAATATAGATGTATTATATGGTGCATGTGCATAAAAATAAATCATAAGACTTAGAAACTACCGTAGATTTCTATGATACTTAAATTTGGAGTTCTATTACCGACAATGTGTCGGACAATTTTCTTAGGTTTAGGTATAATCTATAATGAAGAAATAAAAAAAAGCAAAATAGCTAATATGATAACCAAAATTTAGACGTTAACAAAAATACTATACACTATTAGAAATATTAAAGTTTAGCGACCATTCACATCATATCCTGTGGAACGAAACATTATTAGAGTATGTTAATGAATCATACATAGATCGTAGGAAAAAATTTGGCTCAAATTCACTGTTGTTGATGATGACCACTGAAGGAGAATATCGGTTCGCAGATTCTATCGAACAGAATTTGACAAACAAAAAGGATTATGGCCTTGCCAGACGCTCCTTACATGATACTCTGCCGTACTACAAACCAAATTCAATCCCCAACGATAAAACAACTTCAAGTTTATGTTTGAAAATTCGTCATTGTTATGGTTTAATATCAATACACAGTGGATTAAAATCAAAGATAATGTCTTCATCAAGACAAAGAAAAACATCGACAAGAAATGTAATCGAATTTGGGTTTTCTGTGTTACATGGTGAATCAGCGATACGTATAGATAGAATCGTCGATGGAGTTCTTCATTGGTTGGCATTTAGAACGGGATGGCGCTTATAACGATGATGCTTCTTGGTTTGATAAAACTTTCCAGAAAAAGCTAGTCTGGAGTCTTCAAGAGTGTTGTTTTTACGGATCCTATACAGTTACAGTATTGTTGATCAATAACACCAAATAACAAAATATAAGAAAGACCTTATCATGGGATACCACTGCTGCGATTAAGGAATATACGAAGTACCAGTACAATATCAATAAATTTTTAATATCAGTAATTGGATAATTGGTAAACAAGTGAGGTATACCATATACATAAAGAGATGATTCCAAGAGAAGCGTATGACAACCTTGAATATACTCTACAAGTCACGAAGATGACGTAGCAGGACAGATCAGTGTGACAATTACAATGAAGGTAGAGGCATCCAACTAAATGCTTTCGACGAAAGTACTTAGATGTCCATCAGCGCACAGCAACATACCTCAAACTCAGTTATATTGGTGAAATGAGAAGATATCAATTTATGGTCAATTCAAATTTCGCATTCAAACAAGCAGGAAGTTCACTTACTAGTAATATTATATCTACGAGGTAATAGTATACAGGCAATAACTCACGCATGGGCAACAATTATGCAGACCATTTCCATCGTCATAAGGAAGACATCTTCGGAGTTGGTTCAAACGCAGTAGTGAGAGAGTTGATGATGATCTTTCTGCAGCTGATGAGAGCGAACAAGAACGGGACGTCAACCAGTTTGCTCTCAGACGACCTTATTACTATGACGATACATCAGACAGTGAAGCTTCAATAAATAGGAATGATGTGCCAATCAGATATCAGCTAAGATCACCTCAGCAGAGAGCATCGAATATTGAACTCCTTAGAAGTGGTAATAGTAATGGTAGTGGCCAATTTCCGTCTGTCGTGCGTCCGGTTCAAGTCAGTATCAGTAATCAACGACGATCAGAGCGATCAATATCACCAATTATATCAAGTAACGATAGTAACACATCAATGGCCAATGAATCAATCGATAATTGCGAGATTTCGAATGATGAGGTCGGCGTTACAACGATTGGGGAACTATTTCCAATCATTCGTATGGCAACAAAACGGGATAAAACGCGTTTCAAGCTGTTCAAATATGACAGTGAGATAACTCTGTGCCCGGAAGAGAATTGCTTCAAGAACTGGTGGCAATGATTTAGTTAAGTCGTGCTAGCAAAAAATTGCAAAACCTTTCAACGATGAAGATCGATCTATTATGGAAGGTTTTCATTAAAGAAGAAGGAAAACCATCATGGCGATTTTCGTTTCTTCTGTCCAGTTACTTCGTCACTTGGAGGAGCTGCTAATTCAATCAATTCCGATATTATTGTACAATATAAAAGTAAACCAGCCATACCACATACAGAATACGGACGTAGCAAATATTGGACTCAAGTGTACTGCGCTTTGTACTTTCAGGTAAGTTTTTATTATAAATAATTAACTCACTTCAATAGAAAGGCCATCTGTCACACATCCTAGTCTTGGCAGGTTGATTCGCAGCTTGCTCGGGGAGTCTTGCTTCTGGTAACATAAGATAGCAGACTGACGAAAGGTTAGACAAATCGACAAATCATTGGTCGTCTATTAAAGTTGTGAAAATAGCAGTAGTTTTGGGTTTGTAGATATTTCTTTCACGGTGTGGTATAAGTCACTGCTGCTTCGCGCTGTCGCCACTGCGGCCTGCTGGCTGCTTTGTGCTCTTCTCTGCTACTGTGGGCTACGCCGCCTACGCTGCTTTGCCCGCGCTGAACTGTGCCCAGTTGCCCAGTTCATCCAAATTATTGGAATTCAAAAAAAATTTTTGAATCAACCATCCAGCAGCCATCCCACATCATCCATTCATCTGATTACTATCCAACATTACTTCGATGTAGTCAAACTATAGTAGAAAACTATTGCAAATGGAAGGGGAAAATTTTGATAACGTCATCTTGAGGATTATTGACACACCTGATTTTACACAATATGTTCAATCCCATTTCATACCAAAGTTCAATCAAACGTTTGAAGTGGATATTGAAGGTTCGTACAACCATGAGAAACGTCCTGACCTCACACCATGGATTGTTGCGAAAGTTGATGGACTTCGCAATGCTGAGCTTTCAAAAATTGTAACTGCATGGTTGGATAAACAATTGGATCAACATATTACTATTGTCAATTCTCCAATGCATGACCATCTTTTGGATTCGAACAATTTTCGAGCAAAACCCTCAGAACCCGAAATTTTGAAATCTCCAGCGTTGTCAGAAACGTCGAATAGGTTACCGGTAAAGAATTCATCGGTACTGGGCGCAGATGCTACTAACAAAATATCTTCATTGGATAAATTAACCACCAATAGGAAATTGTCTGTGATGGAAAATCGACTGGTTGATCAACATCAATCTGTGACGAGTACAATAGGTTTTGGCAACCCATCAGGAGGAGTAGGAAAGGAATGTTCGGTGTCTGTGGGGAATACATCCCACTTTATTTCTGCAAAAAGGAAACTCACCACTTCCGTTATAGCATCCCGTTTTGAATCGAAGCAACCAATATCGGCAAATATCGGGTTTCAACATCCTGTGCATCAAGTCGTCAAAAATCTTGCATTTCTTTATTCGACTAAATTGATTGGTGATGAAGCATACTTGCGGAATAAGCATGTTGTGGCAACCTCTTTCATGAATGAACGGATTCCATTGGTAAAGTTTTGTGGACTGTTGCAGAAATTGGTCCAAATTTCATCCAATGCTTCTGTCCATGCTATGGATGCAATCCAACAATCTGTTTTTCGCGATGTAGAATGGGGCAGTTTCTTATTGGTCCTTGTAGATATCCTCCTCCCCGTAGTAAAGTCACTGGGTAGTGATATTATTAAAATGTTGATGCGATGTAATGCTTTTGAAAAGTTCAGACATCGATCGGACTTAAACGATCAACTGGATGCAAATTTGATATCGATGGATCATGAAAATCAAGAACAATTTTATTCACATTTAGCAGAGTCCTATATCAAACCATTTGCTGAAGAAGACAACAGAAATGAACAAAAATCAAAAGTGAGGGATTTGCCCTTCTTGTTATTTTACCATCTCATTATTGCTTATTTAGGATGAAAAAGATTTATATAAAGAAAGAGGGAACATCAGCGACCTATTCTTGAATTTGTTTAATGAATACAGTTCTTTAATGAATGATAGCGATGAAATACGCAAATATTGGGGGAGTACATTTCAAAATATCGGATCTGCGGTTAGTTGGTAATTTTGCTTTCTTGAAACATGGGTATTAATACCCTTTTCATAGATTTTGGCGATGGATCCCCGGAATATGCACTGGTTTGCAAGAATATTCCTTGGATTGTTTGTTCATTATTGTTTAGATCTTAAACACACAAGTTACGATGCGGCTCATAATCAGAAGGATTCTGAATGTTTAGATAAGAAACTGACGAAGACATTTTCAAAATCAAATACTAAAGATTGTAGTCCCAATCTTATTTCCCACAAGACCAAATGCAACAAAAAAGTATCCAAGGGCAACGTAGATGACAAGAAACAACTGAACAGCTCATCGCTCCCGCTATTGAATGATTTTGAGTTTACTGGAATATTGAATTTTTTCTCCAAATTCGTGACACAATTCAACAATCATTTGTTTAATCAATGCCTCTCTATTGTTATAATACGGGAATTGCAGGGGTTGGCTTCGCATCAAGGGGCAAACCGTATTTCATCTCTAGAATCGATCACTGATGGAAGCAATACAGCAGTATCAAGCATATCTAGAGAAGTATTTGACATTAATTCCTTTACGATTAATGTGTTGACGCTTAAACATCTGGGGAAACTTTTTGGCATTATTCATTTTCATCAATATGTAGTGTGTCCCCAACTAATTAGCCATTTGGATTGCAGTTGCTTATCATCATCACTACTATTGGATTTGTTGGTATTTGGTCTGCAACAACGGAAATTATGCCAGGTTGTACCTTGGGTGTGTGCCTATTTAAAGATGACGAGGCCAATTAAGGATAATTTTCAATCTCTCAATTCAAATGAGATCTTTATGGGCTATTGGGGTGTCTATTATATGCTTTCATCTCTACCTTCACATCCAGACTTTGATGTTTGGAATGGATCAAGCTCAACTAACAAGTAAGTTATTTTGACACCATTCGGTCATAGCTTGTATGAAATTAATTACAGGGTATTCGTAATAATGGAAATTGAAAAGCTGTGGGAGGCTCTCCCATTTGTCGCTGTACGAGTAAATGCTGTGCGTTCTTTGATGCACTCCACATCCAATTATTATTCTGTGTCAAAACTAATTGTTGAAGAAGCCCTGATTTCAAATGCTCAGGTGCACGGTGTGGATGATGAAAATTTTGCATTGATCGGTATTTCCTTGAGCATCCTCAACCCTGAACTCATATTCAATATTCCAACAGCATCTAGCACTGAATCCAATCTCGGTCTAAAACGCTCATCGATAAATGGGGACACCATCATCAACTCAATACAGCTTGTCAGTAGTACGAGTAATGTGGAAGAACGAATCAATAGTAAGGTATGGCTGATTGATGGGATGATGATACGCTTCAGTAATCGAATTATCTCAGGGAGAAAAAACATCGGTTTCTGCAGCAATTATCCCGTTATCGCCTTTGTCAGCAACGAGCAAAAAGAGCTTGCGTATTACACCATTGTGCAAAAAGAATAATCTCCCCCCAACTCCGAATAGTAAGCATGCAGTGTTGAGTGCTGATAGGCTCAAATCCCAAGCAACAGGTTTTCGACTAAAATCACCATTGAAATTATATTCTGCGAATATCACATCAGAACTTTCCACGGAATGGTCTGTTGACTCCGAAAATAATTCAGTGGCGAAACAATTATTTGGTGAATTGTCGTCAGATAAAATAGGACAGACACCGGTTCAAAATATTTTCACTCTCTTGCAAAATGAATTATCAAGTAAACAAGAACTAATCGACAGGTGAATGAATCATTCTCATGATGATAATTTTCTGACTTTTTTCTCCATAACAGAATGGATGATGCGTTTTGGAACTACAACAGAGATTTATGCGAAGTGCACAAATTCTTGATTTACTATTTGAGATTGATAGGAAAAGACCGAATCCAAGAGTTTGTATGCAAAGGAATTCACACCCTGAATCTTCGATTGGATGGTAGTCGACAAGGAAATTATGTTGCAATTATGCAAGAAGTTCACACCGATGTATTAAAAAATGGAATGCTTGCGATAAGCAAGTTATATGATAATGCTGGTCAACTCTTGGCACCGCAGCTCTATGCTCTTCATTCTAAGTCGTCTTCTCGCACTCTGCAATTGGCTTGCTTAAAAACGAGACACCAATTGCAATATCAGCAGCATTTTTTATATCTCCATTTAAATGAATATGCAAGCCGAAAATTGCACGAAGTGCAAGAGTCTAAACTGCGCAAGTTATCTGATCATCCTCGTCCAGCAGAACTGAACAGTAATTCTACCAATAAATCGATTCCAACGTCAGAACCGGTTGAAGATGAACTGCGTGTAGAAAAATTGAAGAAGGATATTGAAAAAAAATTGGCTACCCTCTTATCTAAGGGGTTTCTTCTGCGTGGAGAACAAAACACTGGAAATGGTGAAATTTTACGCGATGAGCTCCAATGGATATTTTCATGTTGTGATTTTGCCAGTTCCACTATCCTAATTAACAAGTTGTGCGTAGTATGTGATGTATTGGGATCTATCGCTTCATTGACTTCCGCATTAGTGCTTACCAGTGTCGATAAACATTTGGCTGACTCTCACTGTTCGCTACTACGCGGATTGTTAAACGCATTCAATATCTTTTTGGGTAAGGTTTTCGAAGCTGTTTCGTCAACGGAGATGTTAGGGAGAATGAAAATTGAAATTTCAAAATTGCTCCTCCAGCTTTTCCCTCACTGTTCAGCAATTGATTTAATATTCAGTACTAAGGTCAATTATGTTGTGGATTATCTTGCAATGTTTATTAAATTGAATTGGATAACTTCAGATACGATTCTCAAAATTGTCGTCGTGGCTGCTAGAGACAAATCGGGAGCATTCTATAGACAATGTCAGGGACTCCAGAACTTAAACCTCCAGACTGCAATATTTTTCTTTTATGCTAGAGTACTTGTAATTATGGGGAAATCGGATCTGGAAATAACAAGGGACAACTATCATCTGTTGACCCACAATGAAATATTTCATCAAGGGGTTCGCCAACATTTCGGTGAAAGCCATTCCGATCTGCTTCGATCCATAGCAACCACCGTAAATGGCTCAGTAACAGCCATGGGTAATGACGCAAATAGCACGCGCTGGTGACAGGTATGAGAAATATTATTTTTGCCGAACTTGTGTGTACATCATTATGTTAATTTAGATAATTTGTATCTTATACATGGTCTATTCCTCTATAGATGGAACGTAATAATAAAACTAGATGAGATTACCCATTAAAGATATTTCAATATCTAAAATTCAATCGATGTCACCCGTAACTAGTCCAAATCAGTGAAGTGGAGCAGCGGAAAAATAGTTTGCAATAATATTCAATAAAAGTGAGACAAATAAGCCAAGAAGTGGGAGCACTTCTTTGTTTCCAATACCCAGATGCGACAAATTTAGGATTGGGGGCGTTTCATAGTGGGCAAAATACAGCATAGCAATTAAAGGCCCTATGGCAGATGTACAATGCCAACAAAGATGTAAAAACTCATATGACTTTCGGCTATAGCGCACAATGGAGTTAGGATATCTACCACGCAAAAATGAGAAATTGTCGACAATTTCTTCGTTCACTCCTTGTGTTATATATATGATATCTGCCGGATCTCCGCATTGTTTTAAGAAGTAAATTGGAATCGGAAATCCAAACACGCCTAACAGGAAGTATAAGAAATTGCGATGGTATGAATCCACAAATGAATATCCATAAATCAGAAAGTGGCTACATGCAAAGATATTGTCGAAGTTAAAAAATTGACCCTCGCGGTGTCTGTGGTAACACATGGAACCCGCAGTTGTGATCAGACACAGAAAAGCGATAGGAAATTCATTATTCCAGATAGCTACCAGACCAGAAGCCATGTATACGGTAGATGTGGTAACCAGTGGATCAAGCCAAAATCGCTCCCCTCCATGATAACAATTTGGCAGAAAAGGTGATGGCTTTCGTAGATAAGGGAAAAAAAGACAAACTGCAGTTGTGATCATCAAATAGTAGGACAGATGAAATAGATGAAACCGCAACATCAGTTGAATAGCTTGCAATAGCAAGAGACCCACACGGAATAGAGTTACAGAGGAACTGAATATAGAGTTCCGCAACTGCAGATAAGCCCATGGCTCATGCTTCCCGAGGTATTCAACCTTAATTGTGACATACAATTGAGTGATCAGCAACCCGAAGAAGCACAATGAAGCAACAAACTCCATCTGAAGCGGCTACCCATTTGCAATCACAAAGAGCTCATCTAATGTATCTTCAGTTCAATATGGTGGATTCTAGAATAAACTAAGTATAACAACGCAAGATTCGCAATGATCATTTTCGACTTCGGCACACGTCACTCAGCAGACGTCTCCTAGTTAAGCATCTCATATTCATCCCGAGGTGTCTGCTTGGCTGTGCCTGCTGCTGCTGCTGCTGTGCTGCTGGTGCTGGGGAACTGATTGTACTCGATTGGATTAACAAGCAACCACCATATTTTACTACTGTCACGTAACGTAGTTCATTTCATTTTGTGAAATTTCCACTTTCTCAAGCGAGAAAAATTTTACCATGAGCATTGAGAAAGCTACTCAAGATCTGAATTTGCAAGTGTTGATTACTGCCGATAAAAATCCTCGTGGTATTCCAGCTGCAAAATTCATTGTTAGTTTAAATTGTTTTTGTATGCATTACTGAATCAGATCAAACAAATTTTTATTTTGCATAGGAGAATGTTGAAGATTTTCTTGGAGACGTATCAGTGGAAGCTGCCCTTGGGGCATTAAACGAGTTGTATTCAAAATACAAATACATGGAAACAAGCTTCGAGCGATCAAAAGGAATCTACAAATCAAAAATCCCAGAAATCGAGCAAACTTTGGAAATGATTAAGGCTATGATGACCAAGCAAGATGCAGAGGAAGAAATGTTTTCAAACTATAGCTTGAGTGATACTCTCTATACGCGAGCAAAAGTGAGTTCCTGATTCATCGTTATTTGGAGCAGTATTATTGATAGTGTCCTTTAGCTTGATCTCAATGCAGGTGTTGTTTATCTCTGGATTGGTGCCGGTACCATGGTGGAGTACACTTTTCAAGAAGCAATCGACTTACTTGAAACCCAGCACGTTCAAACAGTAGCCAAAATCGAGGAATTGCAAGAGGATCTGTATTTTTTACGCGGCAACTCAATCACAGTTGAAGTTAATATGGCTAGGTTATTTAATCATAGTGTAAAAGTAAAGAAGGCTCAAGAAAATTTAGCTGCCGTTGGCGAAAATAAGTGAACTTATCCAATGTCGTGAAAAGATAGTGAATTAAGCTGCATTAATGTATTAACACCGATATGGGAGTAATATTTGTTCAAATTAGTAATATCTACATATATGCTTCTATATAATATTATACCAACTATATACAATATGTGACTATAAGGAAGTTCCATGGAATACTCCCATCATAATTCTTGATACTCTGTCTGTTTCTGCATCAACAAATGACTTTTGACGCCCAGGAAACTGCTTGGGTGTGAGTCGTTGTTTACCTGTCGCTTGTAAATTACATCGACGCATTATAAGATCTTGTTTATCATGCATTGAACATCTAGAAATCACTTGAAGCGGATCTGTAGGATTACAAACATCGTGCAGTAACGGTTTGAGATTCATTCGCGTAGAAGTAACATGGGAAAAATCTGAATCTGTTACATTTAAAGAATGTTTCATGGTCTCACATGACGGTAAATCGTTGTTCTTTTCTATGTGAAGACAATCCAGCTCAGCAAATATTTCAGTATCTTCGATTTCGTCAGTTTTAATCGAAAGCACTGTGGTAGAAGCAACAATCGCTTTAGGTAGAGAGTTAACTTCCATCACAGGATCGTCTTCAACATATACAAAATTAAAATCATCACATGAATTATTTTTCAATGGAATTCGAGTGTTCTCAACCACACTAACATCGCCTTCCTCTGGGATTGATACAGAAACTTCTTCGTCTTCATCGGCATCTTCGAGGGTGGCTTCAAATTGACTAGCGCTGTTTGATTGGTTAGAAACTGTTTCGTTGAAGGAACTATGTGGGGAAATGGGGGGAGAGTTTCCAACATCACCATGCGAATTATTACATTCCTGGCTGCCATCCGCATCATGCCCTAATTGAACACTTGTTTTTGCTTCCGCGTCGTCCGAACATGTTGTGAAGTATGAATCTTCATGTAAATTTTGTTCAGACAATGACTTAACAGCCTCCTCTATAGAATCTTGAAATGAGTCAATTTCACCATCATCATCATCATCATCATCAGAACAAACTTTCTCAGCAAAATGTTCACGAGGACAGACAACGGATGATGACGAGGAACCTGTACAGCGAAAGGGAGTTTCCAGGGAAGTAATGAGGATTGGAAAAGCCAATGAATACTGATCGAAAATTTTATGTGTCAATTGATCAGAGGAGGTGGATTCGATGCCATTTGAGTATTGGCTAGAACAACTATGAGACTGTCCACTCTCATGAGTCTCTTCAACCATCGATGGAGCAAAAGATTCAAGTCCGGCAACATCGATTAGAAAGTTGGTTGCAACGTTGGTGACAGGACCTGATTGTGAAACATTTGGGAAATCTAACTCGATCACACTATCTTCTACTTTCATGGGAAACCCGTGCAACAATCGCTCTTTAGTTTCATCTAATTCGATTAGTAGTTGTCTCAAAGCCTCATATTCCATTGCTTTGATATCAATTAACGAATCATCCACCTGATACGATAGTCTCATATCACTAGGGTCGCATGAAGCTACGTCAGATTGTAGAGTTCGTCTAGATTCAGGCGACTCTGGTTCATGATCTACCACGTCTAAAGTGTGCAAAATGAGATTTTTATCTCCATTCAAAATGTCTGCCATCTGAATGTGAACCTTGATTTGGCCTATACTTCGCTGAAACGAATCGATGAAATGATACCATCCTTCAATAAATGGCATTCCTATGGCCAACACCGAAAGATCCACTACCGCACAACCCAAAAAACTGTCAGTGACACGAATACTTTGGGGAGGATAGCAAGCCAACTCATAGGTCAAATCGTTGTCATCCTTGAAGATTCGAGATTCGGGAAACATCGGTAGCCGTTCATACATATTAAGTATCAAGGTAGACTTTGCAATATGTTTACTACCAGCTTCGGTGTGGTTTCCACTGCAAGGGATCAAAAACTGCTCTTCTAGTGCAATTTCATCCGCAAAAGGGTGCAATTCAGAGAAATACATTGGTTTCGATAATTGCTACAAACAAGATAACCAGAGGGTGAAAAGGAGAAATAAATTATAACTATTATAACACCAACCTTAGACTGCAAACAGTCAGATACTTCGAGTGAGAGGAAAAGTATCTTCCCCGAATTCGGTTTCTCTTGTTTCAGATTAACTACTTTTACCAGCATAATTGATATGGAAGGACCAGCATCAACATTGGGAGTATAAACTTCGACACCGCTATATGTTTCACTTTCATGTTTCTGAGATGAAAGGGGAATTGCACTATCAACATCAAGGTTTGCCTGGGGAAGAGGGGTTGGAACTGAATCAGGAGAAGACAGACCGCCCGACACAGCAGTTACAATATCGAGTAGGATTGGTTCAGATCGATGAGACACTTTCAATGTAACTAATTCCAATTCACTCAAGTGAGAAATTCGCAACGGCTTCAATTGCAAAGGTATCAACATGTCTATACAATCGGAGCTGAACATTGACTTCATTGTCGACATTGAAATCGACGCTTCAGCACAAGGATTCCATTGAAGTGGAAGATTTCCATTTGCGTCACTTTCTACAAAAAAAAGCTGCAACCCCAGGATAGGATTCAATCCAAGTGATCTTCCTACGTCTAAATCATCAAAATCTGGCGGCAATTTGAAGCTATGACGATTGGTTGAATTGAGAATGGAGCAATCACAGTCCCACCAAATTGAGAAACAAGGTGTGTTCTCGATTATCCAATTATCTGAAAATTTTAATTTGACCGCAGTACTGTGTCTTTCATAATCATTGGGAATTAATAATTTCGGTAGGGCGTAGCACAAATGATATCCCAGAGTAGCATTATTCGCCTTGCTGTCAACAGTTGGAATACTACCATGGATGGAGATATCCCAAACGTGTGATGTCCAACGATCGCTGATGACAACATCAGATCCATGATGGTCAAGCTGTTGGAGTTGGTGCTTGGAATTATCTGTAAATTCAGAAATTTCAACTTCTGGCAAATTTTCGTGATAAAATGAGTCCATAATTGAATTGTCAGAAATAGCGCTTCCCAGTCGACCAATTGAATTACCGACAAGGTTTAAGGATCCCAATACAGCGACCTCATGTGATAAGCTGTCCTCTGATTGATGACTACTTCGTACTATATCACAATTATTATTGAATACATCACTTACTTCAGTGTTTACATCAGGAGTTGTTCCCTGAATCGACTTAACCATTATCATCGAATCCAAAGAATTGTTTACTTGTTGGTCGACAATAGCCTTATCAATTCCTTGAAAGTAGACCATATCTATTAATATACACGGCTGCAATGTTCGGATATCATGCAAAATTAACGAAAATCTTTCCCCTTCCAGATATGGATAAGAGGTTTTGGACCTTGCAACGAAGGCAGCAGGAGCAAATGATGCTTTTCTCAAAATGGATAGCTCAACAGGTGGAGAGTCTACTGAAAACTTGGAAAGAGCAAACACTTGACCCAAACCTACAATATGAATTTTGTCTTTAGGAGTTTCTACAAACGGCACAACAATTTTTTCCACATTTCTATAAATGATCGCATAAAATGAAATATTATCAAATGTACTTGTAATATCACTTTACGAAGGAATGTTTACCTTAAAGTGAACTGAAGGCTAATTGAGAATGCATCAAAAGTTTCACATTGATCCAAGCGATTTAATTTATAAGAATTTACCCATTCCCATTTGAAAATTCCCACACCAAAGTATCGGACATCGGGGGCAATCTCTGTGTGAAGTCGATTGTATTGAGGAGGTTGAATATTTCCCACTTCGCGAGTGCATTTTCCAATGATAGAAGTGTTACCATTCACCATTAACTTAGCTTTTGGCACTTCTTCTGGGCAATATGTCAATGCCAAATTCCTACCGTCCTTAGTTGTGGAATCTTCCGAATTACTTGACCGACTTGAACCAGGTTGGGGAATATTCGGAAAAATTTGAATTGCAGCAGCAGGCTTCCCTGTAACATCGTATGGAACATTGTCAGAGCATAAAGATATATTAGCTGATAGTATCCCAAGTTTATTTCCAGGATCCCGTATTTGCTGTCCAACATATAGAGATCGAATCCGATTCATAACAGCAGAATGCGTCAAAACATCAGCATCAATATCAATATTAACCATGGCGTTGAGAAGATTCGTTCCTAGCAAGCCTGCAAAGCCAATAGATGCTTTCCCAAACAATATCGGTTCACTGTATATCCCGGCATTTCGGACACCAGGTTTTGAAAGATAGCTATACAGTTCGATAATAATAGAATTTTCACCTTTCAGCCATAGTCGAATTAAATCGTCGTTAATTTTTATAGGCACTTTGATTTGTCGATTTAGCTCCACTTCTCCGACAAAATATTGTTTCAATCCATCTTTCTTCGTCCCTAAAAACTGGGCTTTCTTTAGTTCAGGAAGATCAATCCTGACAGATTCTTGGAATGCATCAGTCATAGGACAGCTACATGGCGGTCGAATAAGAATAAATGATTCATCCATTCGAACTCCAAATTTGGAACTATATACCAAAAAGCGAGTAAGTCTTATGGTCAATGTGTCAATACTGCTCAATTTATCCATAATTTTTTGATTCGTTGCATACAATGCGGGATATTCCAGCTGGGTAGGCTGATTACCCCCTTCGCGAAGAATTTTTTCAATCGCTTCATCGTCGTATGATACCTCTGCCTCGTAAGCATCGGGTACACCATTTAGTAACAATTCAATATCATGCAAATCACCATCCATGAAACTATCAACGCCAGTCATACCAAATCCTGTTTCTCGTAGTTTATATTGTCGCTCTCCTTCTATCACGTGGCCACGATTATCTAGTACATTGATATTGCCAAAACCAGAAGGTGGTTCGTAAACTATGTTTGCCTCAACCGACTTGTCCGCCAAATAAGTAGAGACAATTGACCCCTTAACACGATTCAGTAGATTTTGCGTCTGAGATATCAAGACCTCCAAATGCTTATTACTGGTTTCTCCAGACAATATGGTCAATCCACCTTTTACTGGGAATTCACATAGATCTATGGATGCGAGGGCAGGAGGATACGGACGGGGCTCCTGCAGGGTAATGAAGTTTTTGAAAGGTTTTACATAGTTTGATAATATACAACAAGTTACCTCTAATAAAACTTTCTTTTTTAGTGATTTCAACTGATGTTCCATTTCTATTAAATATACAACGGAAACCCCATATTTTTGAATGGTTATTAATATATAGATTATTCCAAATAGCCTTATTACTGTATA
>JACCEA010695588.1_pt1 | contig 17983 bp, 11 predicted proteins | sample 7449851 | NCBI WGS metagenome assembly JACCEA01 (sample SAMN15323453, study PRJNA562643) | freshwater metagenome | isolation source: river surface water | place: USA:Blue River Watershed | collected 2017-08-18
ATGCTGCTGCAATACTGAACCGGGTTATGATACTTTTTGTATTCATCGTCTTTGTATTATCGTTGTAAAATTACCGTAATAAAGTTACGTTTCCTTGTTTTCTGATTGTTTTTCCTGATTTGGCGACCACCTCTACTTCATACACATATACCCCGACAGGCTGCGGAATGCCGTTGTATTCGCCATTCCAGCCCTTTTCAGCGTCGATAGTCTCAAATATCAGATTTCCCCAACGGTTGAAAATACGGAAATAATTCAATGTAGCAATACCTCGCTTTATAATTTTAAATTCATTATTTACTCCACCACCCGGCGCAAATGCGTTCGGAGCCCCTACAATTGCCCCCTCGTCTACAAAGATCATGATTGAATCCTTGGTCTTACAGCCGTGTTCTGTCACCCCACTCACTACATACCATGTGCTCACCTCCGGTGTCGCAACCGGATTGGCTATAAATTTCCCGCTGAGCCCTCCTGACGGCGTCCATGAAAACTGGGTGCAATTCGTTTGTGGATCGATCTGATAACTCTCCCCGGGGAACAAACGCACCGAGTCGGTCAGATTGAACACCGCTCCCGGGTAAACCTTCGCATCAAAATAAATTGTATCCCTGCATCCATAATTGTTCGTTGCAACAATTGTGTAAGACTGATCTGTTATAGGCTTTATGACCGGCTGCGCCGCCTTGTCACCGCTCAGATACATTGCCGGTGTCCAATGGTAAGACACGCCACCGGCAGGCATCAATATGGCACTGTCATGGGGACAGAAATTCATTTCAGGCTCAATTGAAGCGAAATTGGCCGGTAAAACCACAATATCCACCGAATCTGCCCCTTTACAACCGGCAGGTGTCGTTACGGTTACAACAACCATTCCGGTGTCAGTCCCTGTCAGTATTACCGACCTGTCGGTAGATGAATTGAGATTGGCTGCAGGCGCCCACGAATAAGAATAAGAGTTGTACCAACCCGGTATCACATTGGCCGTCAGGCGTATCGTATCAGCTTCGCACACAAATCGGTTATTCCCTACGTGCACGTCGGGCACCGGCTGCACATCTATGCGAATGGAATCGTAAAATGTTGGGCAAAGATGGAAGGACACACCCACCTTGTACCAGGCCGAGGTATCTGGAGTGATGAATGGACTAACAACGTCCGAGATCGCGATACCCGAAGTCGGCAACCACTGGTAGTTAAAAAGTGAGTTACCGTAAGCTATCACCTGCACCGGCATCCCCCGACATATCGCTGTGTCGGGCGTTACCAGGTTGATCGTATTCGGAAGGACATAAAGATCAATAACGTCATTCACCGCGCAGGACACCGCATGTGGCTGCACCGTAACCGTGTATGAATATGCACCCGGCAGCGTCGGTGTTATCACCGGATTCGGTATGGTGTCATTGCTTACGTAAGTGGCCGGAGTCCAATGGTAGGAATAGTAACCCTCACCAATACCGGTGCTTCCGGGCACGGTAAGATCGGTTGTATAACTCATCGGTATACAGATCGTATCCTTTATCAGTATCAATGGTGCAGGATAATCCACTTCTATGTAAAAATCATGCACCATATCAGGGCAGTGCGCATAAGATGCTGTAACAGTATATCCTCCGCTTACCGTTGGAGTGATCACCGGTTCCATAATGGTGGTGTCAGACACGCCTGTAGGTGGCCGCCAGCGCCAGTTGAATTCGGCACTTCCGCTGATGCTGGTCTGAACAAAATCTCCGATACAGATCGCTGTATCGTTGTTGTTCAGCACAAAATCATTCGGCAGCGTATGCACCGTAATCGTCTCTTCTGAAGCACAGGCCGGTAACAGTGTGGGATATACGGTAACTGTGTATGTAATATCTCCCAGCAAGGTCGGCGTCACCACGGTAGACGGCGTCGAAGTACTGCTGAGTCCCAACCCGGGAGACCAGTTGTAGGTGTACGCGACACCTGGCGGCGGTGTTGTGTACACATTCATTGCAACCGGTATCCCGAGACACGTTTTCACGAGGTGCGAATCGACCGCGATAACGGGATTAGGAAAAATAGAAATTGTAACTGCTTTCGTCTGAGGAATACAACCAAGAACAGCCGGTGCTGTGGCCGTAAGGGTATAAGTTGTGGTTACCACAGGTGTAGCATCAGTAATGAGCAATGTATCATCGCTGATGGAGGTAGATGGAGTCCATGTGTAGGTTAATATATCGTCGAAAACAGTATCACCAACTGCTACGAGATGTACATATTGGCCTGCACAGATCGAAGTATCGGGAGTGAGTATCCTGAAATTGAAAGAGTCAAGAATTGTAAGGCTTGCAGTACCCCCCGGCGTGAATACACCCGGATGACAAGGGTCTTCATTCAGGATCTCAAGCGTTACCACCTTTGGACCTGCAGGAGGCACTAATGTCGTATTGATATTCAGAATGGCAAAAGTGTCGGTTACCGGGATGATGACGCTATCAGGGATAGTTGTATAGTCATACCCGTTCACTGCAGAACCCAGAATGTTGTAGTGAACAACAAAAGGACTTGTGCGACGGGTAGGAATCGTGAAAACGAAGTTTCCGGGACCACAACCTCTGATACAGTAGGGCAATCCGCTGGTACCGGTGGCCGAAACCAATGTCGTGGTGGTCGACGTAAGGCTCCCCCCCTTGATGAACACAGCTGAATTATAAGCATTGTCACCTACGTCGGCAATACCCAACTTGAGGTGGTACGTATCGCACGGGCTTACCGCGGCAACAGCCTGCAGTACAGTTGTTTTACCATCAAACACAAGAAAAGTGCTTGCCGCATTGTCAATGTAGTACATGCCGAACGGTGAACCCGGCCCCAATGAGGTGCAGCCGGTTATTGCATAGGGCGTTCCGGTTGGTGCTGAATTTACACTATTGATGCACACCGGGATGTTTGTACCCGGCACCCTGGCAATATTGTAGGGAGTGGCATAGGTTGTTGCCGCTGCGGTAACGCCGCCCGAAATTAGGAAGCCAAACACATCATTAAAGCCCGAACACGCGAATTCAGGGTATTCCTCTGAAGCGAAAACGTAGTCAAATTTGATCGTATCACCTGCAGCCTTAAAGTCAAATTCCAATACACAAGCGTCATTCGTTGCCCCCCCGGCCAATGTAGCGAGATCGGCATCCGAAAGGGATGGTGTAAAAAATGAAGATTCGGGTCCTACAGACGCTGCGGCAGCCATGAGCGATGCGTCACCACTCATAAGGGTGATACCGGTAGATACCCCCACCGGGTCGGTTGCTCCGGTCGTGAATGTACCGTTGGCTGCTGTATTACAAGTAAGTACCGGCGACAGGATGAGTACACCGCTACCCGAGAGCGCCGAAGCAAGGCCAAATGCCGTTGATCCGGGTGTTACCGTGATCTGACCAAATGAAAAAACGGGAAAAAGGACACTGGCAATAAGCGCAACTACCAGATTACTTGATCTTCTGATAAGGGTTACAAAGTTACATATATGCATGATCGATCAATAGCTACTATTATCAGACGATAAAACTCTCCCAAACGTTTGGTCTCTGGGAGAAAACGATTTTAAAAATATAAAAATAGAGCAATATTTTAAGATGAGCAAGAGGCAATAAATCCAACTTCCGACGGGCAAATGCAACCTAATTCCTCTTATCTATACCCCAGTAGAGCTTTTGGCGGATCGTTTTAAGGAAATTATGCTCGTCGGGGCGCACCAAAGACACCATAAACTGCTCCTTTTTTACAGCAAGCTGAACACTGCTTCTGATCGTCTCCGTGCGGGCATCCATAGTACATAAGAACTGTTCGGTCCTTCCTTCTATCTCAAACGATATAACATTGTCGTCAGGAACAACTATGGGTCTGGTATTCAGATTGTGGGGCGCCACAGGCGTGATCACAAAGCTGGACGCCTGTGGAAACACCACCGGACCTCCGCAACTCAGCGAATAGCCGGTAGATCCTGTAGGAGTGGCCACAATAAGCCCGTCGGCCCAATAAGTATTAAGAAATTCACCGTTCAGATAAGTATGTATTTTGATCATTGACGATGTATCCTGCCGGTGAATAGTGAACTCATTCAGCGCAAAAGGAGAACCGTCAAACAAGGGAACACTTGAATCCAAATGCAACAATGACCGCTTTTCCAACGTATAGGAACCTCTTACCAATGAGAGTATCGCTGCTTCCACCTCTTCTTCGGGGATAGCGGCCAGAAAACCAAGCCGGCCAAGGTTCACCCCTATCAGCGGTATGTTGGTATTGCCCACAAAACAAACCGCATCCAGCATGGTCCCGTCCCCGCCCAGACTGATGAGCATATCGGTACCCGGCGGCAAGTCGCGTTTGCCGGTGAACACTTTCGTATGCTCGGGCAGCTGCATATGTACCTGAAGGCGGTCATAGAATTCCTTGTAAAATACCAACTGCAACTTATGTGCTTCTAAAAGCTGCAAAACACTTTTCAGGAAGGGGATATCCTGCTCGTTAAATGTCCTGTTGTATAATGCTAATAACATCTTGCAGTGGCTTTAAGTCGAAAATGTCACGCTGATCTATAGATGACAACTATTCGCTATTGAAGTGTAAATATAGTCCATTTTGCCCCAGATGGTTTCTGGCGAATTCAAACCTCACCTTCATATCGTAGAAAGTGACAAGGTCTAAACCCACGCCCACGCTGTATTGCCATGTATTTACCAGGGTATTGCTGCGTGGTATGGGGTTGTTAATGTAACCGGCATCAAAAAATATCTTGGGGTATATACGAACGGGCACTGCAGTAAAATATCTTACCGGGAGAGAATACGTGTTGTTAAACAATTCCCGTTTCAGGCTCAACCTTACCAATCCGTATTGGTACCCGTCGGTGACGTAATATTCGTAACCTCTCACATAATCTGTTTGCGTCCCCAAACCATTGCGAAAGTAGTACGGCAAAGCAGAGGGTGCCATAAGCCGCCCCCGCACCACCGCCGACACGTACCAATGCGGTAATGGTCGGCGAAAAATACCTGCTTCAACTGTTGTGAAAAGTTGCGTATTCAGCCCCCGCCAACCTGCACGGGCCACTGCCGCAGCCACCAACTTCTCTCCGGTAAGTGAGTAACTCCAGTTGTCGACACCATTATATTCATACCGATAATTGACCTCGGCAAACCGAGCCTTGGCTGAAGAATCGGCAAAAAAATCGTGGTTCAGGTGCACTATTGTGTCGGCAACATGCATTTCTCTGTACATAAGCTGCACTACGTGGCGTCTTGCATAGGCTGGGCGATATACATAAGAAATCCCCCCTTCAGCCTGCCGCCAGACAACCGGCCCCGAATATAGACCGGCAAATTGCAGCTTATTATTTTCTGTTGCATAGTAGGTCTGGTTGCTCCTGGCGGCAGCCGCCACAATGCCAAAACCATGCGTTTGCCCCTTGTTGACATAGGGGAGCATATAACTCACCCCAAGCTTTTGCGTATATCCCGCCTGAAACGTAAGTGAGAGCGCCTCAAGATTGCCCCTGAAATTGCGGTTGGTGACCGTTAATCCGGCTGACACCCTTTCCACGTCGTGGTTCTGATCGACCCACCATGTGTTTATGTTCCTATCGGCGAATTGCAGTATGGCTGTCGGGATCACATACCACCTTTCCTTTACACGGATGTGCCAGATCAGGCTATCCTCCCCCGCCGACTCCGTCTCCTGATCCACTTCATTGAACAATTGCAGATTAAATAGCCGCAGCTTATTCTGTTGTATCAATACAGTAACGGAATCTTGTGGCACCCGCTGACCAACGGCAACACTCAGCTCCCTGAGAATAATTCGTGTTTTTGTGATATTGTTTCCCTCTACTCTTATTTCCTTTATCACGCGACCAACGGTTCCGTTGCCGGTCTGTTGCGCAAAAACTACCGATGCACTTGCGAGGAAAATAATATATGAGAGAAAGAAACGAATCATGCAATATCTGATGCAAGATAGCACACTTTGCCCAAGCCCCTGAATTTCGGTGTCTTACCGGGCAAATACGATCAATCAGAAAATATAGAATAATTAACACTATTTAGTACCCGACAAAGGAAAGGAGCGCACCGATGGTAGCTCTAAATCTATTACCTTTGCGCCTCATTTTTCCTCTTCATGGATCGTAACCAGGTTATCGGCTTTTCTCTTTTAGCCGCATTGCTGATCGGGTATGTAATGTACACGCAGCACGAACAAAAAGTCTTTTATGAAAAAAAGCAGGCTGATAGTGTGGCCTATGCCAAGGCGCATCCACGTCCGATCGTTGACAGCAGCAAGCTGATAAGTGCCGCTGCGGGTGTTGACTCAGCTACAACCGACTCAGCTACGCTGGCACTTCGTGCACTGCAGCCGCCCGCCTTCAACGGAACCGCTCAGAAAGTTACTCTTGAGAATGGCAAAGTATCAGTAGAATTCACCACAAAAGGCGCCTACCCTACTGCTGCCTCTTTGAAACAATACAAGACCTACCAAAAGAAAGACCTCCATCTTTTCAATGGCGGCGGCAACGTACTTAGTGCTACTCTTCCAATAGATAACAACCGTGCTACTGCTGACCTGTATTTCTCGCCGGTGACACGCACAGAACCCAATGGCGATAAGACCATAGATTTTGTGGCCGATCTTGGAAATGGCAAGAAAGTGGAACTCATATACACACTCCCTGCCGATGATTACATGATGCGCTGCAATCTGGTGCTTACGGGTATTCAGGCTTCATCGCTGCCGCTCACCTGGAACACGTCGTTGCTGCCAACAGAAAAAGATCTTGCGAATGAGCGCATGAACACACAGGTCTATTACCGAAATAAGGATGAAGACCATGACTACTTTACAGTTGCCGCAGAAGAAAAAACTATCGACAACAAAAGCAATGCACCCCATTGGCTGGGATTGCGCAAGCAATACTTCAGCACCGCACTGATTGCAGACGATGGCTTCAGTAAAATGGATTCAAAGTTCTGGTACAAAGACGGCACAAATGGCGTTGTGGCGTATAACAATGCCGCAATGATGCTACCCTTGAAACCTGCCGGCAATGTCAACACGGCAGCAATGAAATGGTACATTGGACCAAACGATTACAAGACCCTCAAGTCATACAAGATCGATCTGGACGAGATGGTGCCGCTGGGTGTTGGCGTAATGGCTTTCGTTAAGTACATCAATCAGTTTGCTATTATCCCTATCTTCTATTTCCTTGCCAGCTTTGTGAGCAACTACGCCGTCATTATCCTGCTCATGACCATATTCATAAGGCTCATACTTTCGTTCTTCACCTACAAGAGTTATCTGTCAAGCGCAAAAATGCGCGTGCTGAAACCGGAGCTGGACGAGTTGCGTGCAAAGTGTGGTGATGACCAACAGAAGTTCGGCATGGAGCAAATGAAACTTTTCCGCTCTGCCGGCGTGAACCCACTGGGTGGATGTTTGCCTATGTTGTTCCAGCTGCCTATACTTCTCTCCATATATTACATCTTCCCGTCGTTCATTGAATTCCGTCAGAAAAGCTTCCTGTGGGCCGATGACCTGTCTACCTATGACAGCATCCTGAACTTCGGTTTCAACATCCCATTCTATGGCGATCACGTAAGTCTGTTCACGCTGCTCATGACCGCATCGAGCCTGTTCCTTGCGTTGTATAACCGCAACATGACGCCGCAAGACCCGAACAACCCTATGCTCAAATACATGCCATACATATTCCCTATCATCCTGATGGGCGTGTTCAACCGTATGGCAGCAGCCCTTACATTCTACTATACTTTCTCAAACCTTCTGAGTATCGCACAGCAATTCATTATTCAGAAATACTTCATCAACGAGCAGGCAATTCACGCTCAGTTGCAGGAGAATAAGAACAAACCACCGGCCCAATCGAAATGGGCAATGAAGCTGGAAGAAATGCAGAAAATGCAGGCCGACAAAGCCAAAGCACAGCCTCGTAAGAAATAAAAAAACAGCCGCGATAACGCGGCTGTTTTTTTATGCCCATTTGCGGTTTACGATCTCTAAGATACTACCTTTTTTTCTGCCCGTTCTCCCAATTCCTGAAGCATCAATAGCAGGAAGAACAGATACACAAACACCCCGAATTGCACCTCAAGGACCGGCTCTATCATCAATTGAATTAAGAGTATGAACCACACTATGAAAAAGAAAAAACTCTGCCTGTTACGTTGCATCTTCGTCAGTGGCCAGAACACCCATACAATAAACAATATCATAGCCGGAATACCACACCCCAGTGCCACCACAAGAAACTGATTGTGGGGCAACAGCCGTCCATGTTCGTCTGTTTGCGGATAATAGTGCTCATACATAGCATCCATCTCATGCTTCATGTCGCCGGCGCCCACTCCTGTCATCGGGTGAGCCGCAATGAGTCTGCCTGACAACTGATAGGAAACCAGTCTCGCAACGTCTCCCAGGTTATCGGTTCGTTCATTATGCTGGTACATGAAGATTGTATAGCCAATGTACACAAATCGCTCGCGCAGCGTAGGCAAACTACGCATTGCAAGAAATAGTACCACAGGCATAGCCGCTATTACCGCTATGCCCAATAGTCTTTGTCTTCCGAACGACAGATACACGCCCCAAGCCGCGAGAAACAAATAAAAGGACAACAAACCTGTTTTGGCGGCGAGCACATGTATATACACTACCAACAAAGCCACACAACTCCCCACTATCAGCTTCATCTTTTTCCCGGTCATCTGTGGCCATGCATACACGCACCAGATCACAAACAGAGCTGCCGCCATACTGCTTCTTATATGATCCTTCTTAGGGAGTGTGGGCAGCATGTGCGAGACTTTATACTCATTGATATAGTAAACGGGATCGCTCAGGAAAATGGAGATGGTATAGCTGGCTGAGATCAAGAGCATTACGGCAACTGAAATGGTGAAAAACCTCAATTGCCTACCCGAAAAACGTGGCTGGTACGAAAAGGCCAGCGGCAGCAACAGGAATGGCAGTTTTGTTTGCAAATGGTCGTTCCACTGTCCTTTATCTTCGCTCAACAATCCTGAAACAGCAAAGATGGCAACCCAAGCCAGCCCCAGCAACCACCACTTTTGTCGCTACCATTCGCGCGGCTGCACGTCCCTTATAGCATTGATACCAAATAAGAACATCGCTATAGACAATGCCGCCCTCGAAAACAGGAAGCCGGCAAACATACCAAGGATACAAACCAACGCCACGTTGGATTTGTCTGCCATTTTATCGTTTAGAAAGCTACTTTTGCTCACAGTTTGATCACTCGTTCTTCTAAAACGTAGAAAAACAGTTTTTAGTGCAGAGCAATATTAATACATTATACCAGCAGATTCACGAGGGCAACTTTGCAGCCATTGCCCGCGGCATAACTATAGTTGAAAATCAGCTTGCCGGCGCTCAGGAAATTCTGCTTATGCTTCGCCGCAACCACAGTGCGCGCGTCGTGGGTATCACCGGCCCGCCAGGTGCAGGCAAGAGCACACTTGTGAATGCTCTACTGGCGCATTGGCTGGAAAAGAATATGAAGATCGCTGTCCTTGCAATAGACCCTTCTTCTCCGTTCAACTATGGAGCTATACTTGGCGACAGGATACGCATGAGTGAGTATTATACGAATCCGAACATTTTCATCAGATCTCTGGCCAGCCGTGGTGCACTTGGCGGACTGAATGCCCGCATCATTGAGATCACCGACATTGTGAAGGAAGCCCCGTTCGACCTAATTCTGGTAGAAACAGTAGGCGTAGGACAGAGCGAGGTGGAAATAGCCGGCCTTGCCGACTGTACAGTTGTCACACTGGTACCCGAGGCGGGCGATGAGGTGCAGACGCTTAAGGCTGGCATCATGGAGATCGCAAACATTTTTGCGGTGAACAAAGCTGACCGGGAGGGGGCTGAGGGCTTGTATCGAAACCTCAGGATACTCACCCACGAAAAAGCAGACGGCAGCAAGGAAATACCGGTAATTAAAACAGTGGCTACCAATGACACCGGCATTAGTGAACTTGCCGCCGAAATTGAAGCGTTCCTTAAAGAACAAAATTCACTTCCGGAAAAACGGCTGCACTTGCTTACTGAAAAATGCTGGCAGCTGATACAGGCACACCGCATGCGCGATATCGACCACCACCAACTGCAGACCCGACTTAAAAAAGCATTGGCAGGCCCTCATTTTAACCTGTATTCTTTTACCGCACAATATCTTACAAAATAAATACCCTATGCCAGCCGTTTAGTTGCTTATGTCATAACAGGACATTGCATATTGCAGCACCACAGGCTACATTTGCGCATTAAATGACCACCCCACTTCCTCCATATCTGTTGTATCTGGCAGCTGTTGTTACATCAGTTGCCATCAGCTTGTACGCGGTACGGAAGATCATTTTCATTACCCGTTCCAGAAAGATATTTGACATTCCGGACAACGTGCGGAAATTTCACGGCGATCAGATAGCAAGCCTGGGCGGTATCGGCATTTTTGCCGGTTACATGGTAGCATCAGCTTTCTTCATGTACCTGGAATGGTACTATGTTGTGGCGGCATCTGTGATCCTCTTTTTTACCGGCGTGTACGACGACATAATGAATATGCGGCCGTCAAAAAAGCTCATCGCTCAACTTGTTGCTGCTTCTATCACAGTTTTGCTTGCCGATATACGGATTACATCTCTTTATGGTATCGGCGGCATTTGGGATCTACCCTACTATGTAAGTGTGGCGCTGACAATAATTGCCAGCACGTTTTTTATCAACGTTTTTAATTTCATGGATGGCATAGACGGTTTGGCTTGCTCGCTTGGCATTCTGTACACAGGTGTTGCCGCCGCCCTGTTCGCAATTTTGGGCGACCAGAACATGGCCGGTATTTCGCTCAGTCTTTTAGGGGCAACTGCTGGTCTACTGTACTATAACGTGGCACCTGCGCGCATTTATATGGGCGACACCGGATCCATGGTACTCGGGCTAACCATATTCACGCTATGTACTGCTCTACTTAATCTATACGGATCCGGACAGAACACGCATAATATCTCGCTTATCCATTCATCACAGGGCTTGACGTCTATCATTTCTGCACTGATATTCCTTCCTGTTTTTGACGCCCTCCGGGTATTTGTGTTAAGAGTCAGAAAGGGCGTATCCCCTCTTCTGGCCGACCGTACACACATTCACTACTACCTGCTTGATGCCGGGTATTCACACACCGCTGCAGTCATCTTTATAGTATCTGTAAACATATCGCTCGTCGTATTGGCTTGGTTAGCGCAAGATCTGTCGCCATTGCTTACGTTCGCTATTCTGGCAGTTGCAATGTCCGTAGTAATGTTCCTCGTTGCAAAGAAACGAGCGTCTGCATTGCGCAAGTAAAAACATAATTTCCTTTGTTTTATTCCATAACCTATCTTACATCTTCAAACCGATGGAAGATGGCTATACTGAAATGCCGCACTTTAATAGCGCTCTGCATTGTACTATGTCAGGTTCATAATGCGTCAGCATGGGGAACATGGGGACACAACCACATCAACAAGGGCGCTATTATGGCTCTCCCCGCAGAGATGGGAATGTTCTTTTACAACCATGCCGATTTTATAGTCGAAGAATCCACCGTGCCGGATCTCAGGAAATACACGCTTGGTGACCGATCTGAAAACCCGCGCCATTACATCAACCTCGAAAGCTATGGTTACCTCAACGAACAACTACCTGCGTCCATAAAGGAGGCCATCACAAAATATGGCAAAGACAGTGTGGACCTATACGGCATACTGCCGTGGTACATATTGGACATGAAAGCAAAACTCACCGAAGCATTTCGTAAGAAGAGGAAAACGGAGATCTTGTTTCTAGCTGCAGATCTCGGCCACTACATAGGCGATGCGCACGTGCCGCTTCATACCACCATTAACCACAACGGGCAATTAACCGGACAACAGGGTATTCACTCTTTCTGGGAGTCGCAATTACCGGAAATATTTGGCCGTACCTATAAATTGAACACCAGAGAAGCTAAGTACATCGACAACATGACAAAAGCTACATGGTCACTATTGGACACCAGCTATTCACTTCTCACTAACCTGTTGCTCAATGATCGCAAAATGAAAAAAGGCAAACCCGAAGACCTTCAGTTTGTATTATCTAAAGATGGCACGCCAACCTTGAATAAATTCGGGCAGAAAGTACATACCTACGAATTCTCACACGTCTATCATGAACTGCTTAACGGCATGGTAGAATTGCAACTAAAGCGAGCAATTCGCTTCACCGCAGACATCTGGTACACTGCCTGGGTTGATGCAGGTCGCCCCGATCTGTCGGACCTGGATAGTGAAGCTACTACAGAAAAGAATTCCCCTTTTTACACAGCCGACAAAGCAGCATGGAAAAAGGGGAAGATCCGAGGGTGTAGCAGTGAAAAAGAGTATCCTACTGTTGGCAGATAATTTTACTAACCATCTAATTTGGCGAGTAGCATTTCCTGAATTTCTTTCAATCTATCCGGCGACAGCTTCAACTTAGGCCGCGTAAAGTTCAGATCATCGGCCGAATCGATTGGTATCAAGTGCATATGCGCATGTGGCACTTCCAAACCTACAACGCTGATCCCACATCGGTTGCAGGGGAAAGTACGCTCAATTGCCCTTGCAATAGGCTTTGCAAAAACAAGCCATTCCCTCAAAAGATCATCGGCAACATCAAAGATCTTGTCTGTTTCAGTCTTCGGAACCACCAACACATGTCCTTCCCGCATAGGCGCAATGTCAAGGAAGGCGAAAAAGCGCTCGTCTTCAGCAATTGAATAACTCGGGATCTCTCCGGAGATGATCCTTGAAAAAATCGTTGCCATATCAGATCGTGATGCTCTCTATCCTGAAACTAAATTTACCACTTGGGGCTGTTACTTCAGCAATTTCACCTACGTGTTTACCCAATAAACCCTTGCCTATCGGCGAAGTAACAGATATTTTACCGAGCTTCAGGTCGGCCTCCTTTTCAGAAACGATCTGATAAACAAACGTCTTCTTATTACCCAGATGGGTAACAGTTACCTTACTTAGTATGGAAACCTTACTTGTATCAATATCCTTAGCGTCTATTACCCTGGCTGTAACTATCGCACTTTCCAGTTGGGCAATTTTCGCCTCATGATGTCCCTGAGCCTCCTTTGCCGCATCATACTCGGCGTTTTCCTTCAGGTCACCCTTCTCTCTCGCCTCGGCTATCTGCCTGGCTATTTCAGCACGACCCACAGATTTCAACTTGTTCAGTTCCTCCTTCATCTGGGCCAGCGTTTCCTTAGTCAGATAATTCAATTCAGACATTGTTCTGTATTTTTTGATTTGTACTGAAAAAAAACACAACGCCCCTGTTTGACACAGAAGCGTTGCGATGTAAAAATAGTAAATTTTAACCTTAGCGTGTAAAACGGATGGACATCATGTGCACACCGTTTGCAGGACGCTGAGTAGGACGGAACGAGTAATCAAGAGAAACCGTAGGGCCATCTTCACCCAACTTCTTCTGTACGGTTGCACCCAATGCAATACCTGAGTACATCGTTGTAGACTTGTCTGCACTCATGATACCTTTTTCGTAGCGATATCCTGTCCTGAACATGATCATATTCCTGAAACCATATTCAACACCTACACCAAGGTAATCGTTGTTGAACGAGTTAGACTGGAAGTTAGCCATTGCTGTCAGCCTGTGTTTGGGAGTACTATCCTTGCTGCTCAGATGATGTTCATCCAGATAGAAATCATAAGCTGCACCAAAATTCAGATAGGTTGGCATAGAGAATTTATCAGCCGGATACTGCTGAGAAACAGCGAAAGAAGGATTGCTCTGCGGTTTGTCGGCATTAACAGCGAAACCCGTTCCGGTGAAACGCATGTTGCTACCAAGGTTGCGGAGCGTGATACCGAAGTGGAAGTTGTCCTTCTTTCCGGTCACATATTGGATACCGCCCTCGAACGCTACGCCAAGCGCACCGATATTACCCACCTGCTCAGACACATACGTCATTGACGCACCGGCATTCACGTGAGACGAGAACTGCTTGGCATAGGCAAGCTGAATATTGAGGAACTGCGGACGATAGCTACCCACACCTTCCGGATTGAAATAATCCGTAGTTGTGATATCGCCGAAGTTCATCGACATCAGGTTTACACCAATTACGCCGGCTTCGCCCAACTTTTGCGCAATGGCAAGGTTATTGATATTAATGTTGGTATTCGCCAGATATTGTCCACGAGACACACCCGCTTCAGTCGCATTTGTCGACGCCAGACCAGCAACATTCGCCTTCATCGACTCCACCCCGGTGATGTGCGAAACGTTCAGGCCAAAAACACCTGTAGTTCGCGCCCACGGATTGATCATCATTTCAGGAGCTCCCGCCTGACCAGAACGGTCCTTGTTTCCGGCCATTGCCGAATAGGAAGCCGCAATCGCACACAACGCAACAAATGATTTTATCGAAAGTTTTTTCATAATTATAAACTATAAAATATTTATTATTCCGGGCGGCGTACCGCCCGGAATTGAGATCGAGATTAATATTGAGTTACGTCGAGTGGGCGCAGTGAACCAAACCACTTAATAACAGTTTCACCAAGTCCTTCAGCTTTAACATGCATCAGGTACATTCCACTTGCAATTGGAAGACCTACAGAGTTACGGATATCCCAGTCTATGTACGACGTTCCCGGATCGCTCTTAGACAAAGTGCGAACAAGTGTTCCGTCTAGTGAGTAAATGCGGACCTCTGCTTTTGCAGGCAGGTTGATGATCCTCACTTTCGTATCAAAGCGACTTCCTGGCTTTTCATACCCTGAGTAACCGTAGTATGGGTTTGGTACAGCCTGGATGCGCGTGATGAACCTGTTCCTGTCAGTTGTGTCAGAGAGTTTAGACGGAGCCAACTCCTTAGTGCTGAATGTGTAGTAAGGGTTAGATGCCTGACCTGTCTTGATAGTAGTACCTGCCTTGTTGAAAGCAGTTGTAGTATCTGTTGCAGCATATGGCATATAAGGCCTGTCCACACGGAACCTCAACCTTGTTGTAGTTGGGATCAAACCATCATTCAGAGAAAGCAACTTGCTGTTTGGATTCAGCATAGGTAGACCAACCCACTGAAAGTTTGAATAGGCCGCCCTGTGCAACGGAATACTGCTACCCACCGCCTTCAGGTTCTTAACAAATGTCTTACCACTATCATACTTAGTACCTTGAATGTAAACATAGTGCTTACCGCCAAATACGATCGAGTTATCGTATGGATTGAAACCATTGAATCCTGCCGGGCTAGATGGGTTCCAGATCATATCGTTACCATTGTCGCTTGACAGGTAAGAGTCTTCTCCGAACACGATGTTCAGACGTTCACCTGTGTTCTGATCGATGGCGTAACCAGGGAACCAAGACATACCCTCATCGTCAGCCGACTCAGAATATTTAGGACTACCATTGGCGTTAACCTCTTTGTTCCATCCTTTATGTTTCCTGAGGAAGAACTTCTTACCCTTGTTTTCAGCGAGGTTTTCATCTTCCTGAAGTTCGAGGACTGCACAACGTGTCCATTTAGACTTGTCGCTTGTGAACACCAGATCTACATCAGGCAATACCTTAAACTCATTGAGCCTGGTAAAGAAGAACGCAGCAGGATGGTGACCACATACGGCTGTATTAGATGCAGATCCCGGAGGGAAATAGCCTGCTGCAAGACCATAAGGGCCCCATGAAGCCTTCGTTGGTGAGAAGTTTGACATCATCGAACCGAAAGCAGCTTTAGGATCAAGGAAGTCACCTCCCAATTTAATGTCGTTGAAGTTACATGGATTCGTTGCACTTGTTGCACCGAATGACGAGTTAGAACCACACCTCAGCCAGTTAGCGAAGCTACTGTCTGACTCATCGTTCACACCCCACAACCAAGGCTGTGAAGGATCTTCGAAAACAACATTTGAATGAATGTAACCGTTCTTAGTACCTTTTGCCTGTGATCCGGGAGGAGCAACCTGCTTGATGCTTACAGACAAACCATAATCAGCAAGGATCTGTTCGTTTGGTGTACCAATAGACTTCTCACCATATATAGTCACTGTTGCACCACCATCACCATATCCTGTCAGCGTCCATGAACCTGAGTCAACGATACCTTCAACATATGCAGCATTTGCACCTGTACCGGTCAGTTCATTTGCGCCATGTATCTGCAGTACCCAATCCATTGCCGGTACTTTCACCGGATCGATAACTTTAACGTTCACCGGTCCAAGTCCCTGAAGGTATACCGGCTGTGAAACGCTGCCATTGTTTACTGCAGTGTTCTCAGATGCTTCGTCCATCTGAACTTCTAGTCCGCCGTTACCTGTTCCCTGGATCCTTGTGATCACAACACCGTCACCGTAGTCAGAGTTAAGAGTTGTACCCATTGCCCCGTTAGAAGGGTTTGGAAGAGCAGCAACTATCTTGATCTCGTTACCACCTGCAGAGTGCGCGCTACCAAGGTAAGGCACGTCCTGAGAGCTAACGGTGTTCTTAGGATCAAACGGTTTGAAGTTGTTGTATGCGTATGCGATAGCAGTAAAGTAATAGTTCCTGTAGTTTACAAAACGTTTATCATTTCCTGTCGCGAATTGATCCTGGGTCAGTACGAAACTGTGAACAATGCCACTGTCCTTACCTTTCACTTTGATCTGAGCGATGTGTGTTGTATCACTCACAGGAAGGTTCTTAGTGTAATTAACGATCTGACTAACACTATCAGCGATATCGCACTGGAACACTTCAACAGCCTTACTAGGATCTACTTCACCTGTAATTGGATCAAAGATCTCAGCTGTAGATACCTGGCTGTTAGCCAACTGGAACACACGATAACCCTGGAACTTATACAATGAATCGTCACTAACACCTTTTGATTTAACTACGATCTGGTGGTACAACAGTGAGTCATTGTATGGACCATCAGAACGGCCGTAATTCTCACCAAAGTTGTTACTACCATAATCATTCACCAGGTAGAATGCAAGCTTACGATCAAGCTCCCTCACCACCAGACGTGGAGCCTCAGGACCTTCTACAGTCTTGAAGTTGTTATCGAACAGTGCCTGTGCACCATCATCAATATTTTTAATCGTCTTAAAGCTTGTAGATGGACAACCTCCTGTACCTGAAGCCCAAACACAGCCGAACGTGATATCATTAACAGCACCAGGCTTCAGCTGGAACGGACCAGAAGAGAATATGAAGCGCCTGTCACCAGGGTTGTTTCCGCATGCACACTCAGACCACTGGCTGTTTTCTGACGGATCACCCCAGAATACAAATGGTGAAACGGGGCCCGAACCATAACCTTTTGACGGAACACCACCAGCTGTGAAGTCATAAGAAAAACGCTCACCGTTCCTGATCGACCCTGTCATGTAGTAGTAGATCTGAATACCGTTGTTAGGGTTACCTATGATACTCGGGTCATTGTTGTAATAAGTGAAGTTGGTCATTTTCAACTGCTGTACAGTATCCTTACCGCTCGGCAGTTTCACAGTACGCTTAGGCCCCTGGAAATAGTCAAGACCAACCTGAGGCGGATTCAGACCATAACTGTTCTTTGGACTACCACCAGACTGACCATCGTTATTGGTAGCATTGTACATGATACCAAGACCACGTGAAGTGTCACATCCAATGAAGTCATCCAGATAATATCCGAGGTCACAGTCATCCCACACAGCAATGTAGGTACTGTCGATTGTCAACGGACCACGGTTGATAACGCGGTAGTTGCAGAAAGTTGCGTTGTTCAGGAAGTCCTGTGTCGCGAATGCAAAAGCGCTCGTTTGCACCTCAATACCCATCGCAGCGGTCAACGACTGTTGCTTGACGTTACCTGCGTCATTGAACACCCACCAGATATACTGGTCACCCCTGATATCCG
>JACCEA010401365.1_pt1 | contig 17972 bp, 16 predicted proteins | sample 7449851 | NCBI WGS metagenome assembly JACCEA01 (sample SAMN15323453, study PRJNA562643) | freshwater metagenome | isolation source: river surface water | place: USA:Blue River Watershed | collected 2017-08-18
GAGTTGCCCAGCCAATTCATGGAAAACTTCTGCTGGGAATGGTCGGTGCTGCGTCACATGACCGCCCATGTGGAAACGGGCGAGCCGCTGCCGCGCGCGTTGTTCGACAAGATGCTGGCCGCGAAAAACTTCCAAAGCGGCTTGCAGACGCTGCGCCAGATCGAGTTTGCATTGTTCGACATGCTGGTGCACGCCGAGCACGACCCGGCGCAAGACTTCATGCCGCTCTTGCAACAAGTACGCGACGAAGTGGCCGTGCTGCACCCACCCGCTTTCAACCGCATGGCCCACACCTTCAGCCATATCTTTGCAGGTGGCTACGCTGCGGGCTATTACAGCTACAAATGGGCCGAGGTGCTCAGCGCCGACGCTTACGCCGCGTTTGAAGAAACTGCAGCCGCCGACGGCACGCCCAGCGTGAAAACCGGCCGCCTCTACCGCCAAGCCATTTTGGAAGCGGGCGGCAGCCGCCCTGCGCTCGAATCCTTCAAAGCCTTCCGAGGCCGCGAGCCGAGTCTGGACGCTTTGCTGCGCCACCAAGGCATGGTGGCGAACTGACCAAGTGCTTCTTAAGCGTGCCCGCTCATTGACTCTGCACGCGACTTCTTGCGTGCCAGTCAACTCAGCCCAAATAGGGTCTTGCCACCTGAAAGTGACTGGTTATGTACAAGTGACCATGCTCGAAAACCCCAGTCCCAATGGGGCGAGAATATGTTGACGCCATTGAATAATGGCAGTTATAGTGTCATTTAAATCCAGAGACACTCGATGCCTTCTTAAACTCAAGATTCGCCCTCCTGTCTCCACAATGAAAGCGAGCATGTCATGACGCAATCTGGGCGATTGGGGCCATCGCACAGGTGATGGCCAGGACCACAGGTTGAACCCAATAGGCGCTATGGAGATGCACAGCAAACTCGGTGTTCACCGATAGGAATAGGTTCTGGCGTGCGCTTTTTTCTCCAAAACCCATGGGGTATCCAATGTCGATCAAAAGCCTGTTGATGCCCATTGTTTCTGCCCGCTTGATGTCGCGCGACCGGCTCCTCAAGGCCCGCGCGAAGGCTGAGCGAGTGCGTCAAGCACAGGGGGAGCCCCATCGTCTCCACTATTTCCATCAGGTCGATGACCCTTACAGCGCACTTTTGGCTTCTCGTCTGAACGCTTTGCTTGAGCGCTACGACATTGCCCTGAGCGCACATGTGGTCGGCCCACCCTCTGAATCGGCCGCCCCCGACCGCGGGCGTCTGGTGGCCTACAGCCGCGCAGACGCTCAGCGTCTGGCCGATCGCCACGGTCTGAACTTCACCGACCCAGGTGAGCAGCCAGCCCATCGGGTACAAGAGCGCGTTACCCGCAGACTGGTGGCGGCCGCAGAGCAAGGACGCTTTGTTGAGGCAGCCGAAGCCTTGTCGGCTTCACTTTGGCAAAACACCGCCGCGCAATACACCCTTGGGCAGCACGAAACGGCATGGCCCGAAGCCAGCCCAAGCCAAACAGTGGCACATCTGGCCGCCGCCAACGCCATGCGGCAACGTTTGGGCCACTACTTGGGTGCAACCCTTTATTACGCCGGTGAATGGTATTGGGGCATCGACCGACTGCACCACCTGGAGCAGCGCCTGCAGGATGTGGGCGCGCAGCGGCCAGGGGTATCAGGATTCCTTTTTCCATTGGACGCCGACCTGGCAACCCCTGTGGACTTGGCCCACCCTTCACCGATTGATTTCTTTTTTTCCTTGCGCAGCCCCTACTCAGCCATCGTCGCCGAGCGGGTGTTCAATCTCGGACGCTTGACCGGCGCGCCTGTGCACCTGCGTTATGTGTTGCCTATGGTGATGCGGGGTTTGCCAGTGCCCAGCGAAAAACGTCGGTACATCAGCTTGGATGCGGCACGGGAGGCGCATCTTCGTGGTGCCGCTTATGGCCGCATCAACGACCCTGTGGGTCGCCCTGTCGAAAGAGGTTTGGCGCTGATGCCCCTGGCCGAGCGATCGGGCCAAGGCCAGGCATATGTCCTCTCGTTCATGCGCGGGGTTTGGGCCGAAGGCATCGATGCAGGCAGTGACCGAGGCCTCAGGCGCATCGCTGAGCGGGCCAAGCTGTCCTGGACAGATGTTCAAAAAGCCCTGCAAGACGAAACATGGCGCCAAATCGCCGAAGCCAACCGCGCCGAAATGCTCGGTTTGGGCTTGTGGGGCGTCCCCTCGTTTCGTGTCGCTGACACCGCCGTCTGGGGGCAAGACAGGCTGTGGGCCATCCAGGAGGCACTCCTTCAAAACGCCTCCTTTTCTTCTCAGGACTCGACCACATGAAACTCGCGATCAACTACCTATTACGTGCCCTTTGTTTGCTGGCTTATGCGATGGCTTTGGGCAAACTCGCCGGCCTCGTGCCTGCGGGCACATTTGACCGCGTCACCACCGTGGCGTTTGTGCTCTTGGCTCTGCACGCGGGTGAGCTGCTGCTGATGTACAAACATGTGCGACTGTACAAAGGCCCTTTGGTGGTCAGCGTTCTGCTCACATTGCTCTTTGGCTTGCTCCATTGGAAACCCTTGGCCGATGAAAAAGCCAAATCTGAACGCGAGACATGACACCATGAAATCCTCAACAATCAAAATTGGACTGCTGCTTTGTTTGACCCTGACCACAGCGGCGTGGGCGGCCCGGCCAGCTCGGCCCAACATCGTGGTGTTGGTCGCGGACGACTGGGGCTTTAGCGACGTGGGCGCTTTTGGTGGTGAAATTGCGACCCCCAATCTGGATAACTTGGCCCAGCGCGGTGTTCGTTTTTCCAACTTCCATGTCGCCGCATCGTGCTCCCCTACGCGGGCCATGCTGCTGACTGGCGTAGACAACCACCGCAATGGTCATGGCAACCTGCGCGAAACGATGCCAAGCGCACACTTGGGCCAACCCGGCTACCAGGCCACGCTCACAGCCAATGTGGTCACCGTGGCGAGTTTGCTTCAAGCCCGTGGTTACCGCACGGCCATTACCGGTAAATGGAATGTGGGCAACGAGCCAGAAAATCTGCCCAACCGACGCGGCTTTGACCAGTCTTTCGTGATGGGCGATACCGGCTCGGACAACTGGGAGCCAGAAAAACGCTACTTGCCCCACAACGCCAAAGTCAATTGGTTTGAAAACGGCTTACCTCCGGTTTTGCCCAAACAGTTTTACACCACAACTTTTTTCATTGACAAGGCCATCGAATACATTTCAACCGGCCGCGACTCTGGGCAACCATTTTTCGCCTATGTGGGCTTTCAGGCCAACCACGTCCCGGTGCAAGCACCGCAGTCTTTCATCGACAAATACAAAGGCCGGTACGACGCGGGCTGGACAGCCCTGCGCGAAGCGCGCCGACTCAAAGCGATCGAATTGGGATTGGTGCCCAAAGACACGCCCATGGTGACCATGAGCACGACGCGCGACTGGTCCGTCTTGAGCGACAAAGAGAAACGTTACCAAGCACGCCTGATGGAGGTTTACGCGGCCATGGCCGACGCACTCGATCACGAGGTGGGGCGACTGATCGCACACTTGAAATCCACCGGTGAATTTGACAATACGGTGTTTGTGTTTCTGTCGGACAACGGCCCCGAAGGTTCTGATTACAAAGAAGCTGACCTGTGGCTGCGCATGAATTACACACGCGACTTGGACCGATTAGGGGGGCCAGGTGCCTATGTGGTTCCCGGCCCATCTTGGAGCAGCGCCTCTGCCTCACCCTTCAAAGGCTTCAAGTTTTACGCCAGCGAGGGCGGCATCCGCTCCCCCTTGATCATCAGCGGGGCCGCTACCAGTTCAGCACGCAACCAAGTGCATGCTGGCCTGACCCATGTCACCGACATCGTACCCACCCTGCTGGACTTGGCCGGGGTTGAGCATCCCGGCAACCGCTACCAAGGCCAGCCCATTGAAGGGCTAACCGGGCGCAGTTTGTTGCCTGTTTTGGCAGACCCCAGCGTCCGTGTGCGCAAATCAGATGAATCGATTGGCTATGAACTGGCAGGCAACAAGGCTTTGTTCAAAGGGGATCTGAAATTGGTGTGGAACAACCCACCCGTGGGCGACTCGCAGTGGCGTCTCTACAACTTGAGCACCGACCCTGGAGAAACAAAAGATTTGCAAAAAGAACTGCCAGAACAGTTTGCTGCCATGCAGATTGAGTACGCAGCCTGGGCCAAGGCCAATGCCGTGTTGCCCATGCCCGAGGGGTATAACCCCGTCAAACAGGTGTTCATCAACTCGGTCATGAACTATTGGCTTCCTACCTATTGGCCTCATGGCGTGGCGACCGCATTGGGGCTGTTGGGCTTTGGCATTGCCTTCAAACGCCGCGCTCAACGCCGAAAGGCAGCATGACCCACCTTGGCTACCTGGACAGCCCTTGGCCTTGTGAAGACGGTGGTCCACAAAGGCTGCAGCGGCCTTTGAGTGGTGCGGGCTTGGGCGTTCGGGTTGGCGAAGTATTACAAGCCACAAAGCGGCGCACCTTGATGTCCACGATGACTGTGCTGGGTGCTCCAGGCGAAGTCTATTTGCTCACACACACCGCTTTGCGCGCCCAATTGGGTTTGTCCACCACATCGCGTGTGGAGATGATTGACCCACAAAGCCTCAAGCCTATCTATCGCTCTCCCCCGCTCAAAGGTGGTCCTATGTGGCCAGGCGGTATGGCCATTCACTGCAATGGCGATCTGTATGTTGTGTATGGCAACCATGCCCACCGCTTGAATCGCCAGTGCAAGGTGATGGCCAGCCATGCTCTGCCTGTGAATGAACCCTACAACGCCTTCGTCATTCTGGACAACGGCTTGATCGTCACCAAAAACTTGTCAGCCAGCACACCTGCCAGTTTGACGGTGCTGGACCCTGAAACACTTCAACCCGTGTGCGCCGATCTTTTGTGCCCCGAACCGTCCATCGCGCGTTTGAGTGCTATTGGCAACACGGTCTATGTGGTGGGTGTTCGCAGCATTTTTCGTTACCACTGGGACTCAGCGCAGCAGACACTGCGGCGTGATCCCGACTGGCACTTTGACTACATTGGGCAAAGCCGCCAAACTTATGGTTGGGACGTGGTACTCGACGGGAAGCAGGCTTGGTTCATGGACAACGGGCAGCACCGCTATCGCTACCGGATGGTTGGTGCAGGCGTCAGCCGCACGGCCAACAGGCTCATCCGAGTTTCTCTGTCTGATGCACAAGACCATCAAATGCTGGAAGTTTCGGGTCTGCTCGGCGGCAGCATCACCAACCCGCCTTTGGTCGACTTGAAAAGTCACACGGTGGTCGGTTATGACTCGGCCAATTCAGTGCTGCAAGCCTGGCGTTTTGACGAAGCATTGCGCCGCTTGACACCCCTGTGGCGCAAAGCCCCCTTTGGCGCTGCCAGCCACATGGTGCTGTACCCTGATACGGGCGAGTTGGTCGTCAACGATTACCGCAGACACGGTGAGGAGGTGGTGGTTCTGGACATCGCCACCGGTTTTGAAAAAGGCCGTGTCCGCTTGGGCGGTCTGATGCAAGGCGTGGTGTTTCCTAGCCCTGGTTGGGGGCGGGATTTTTATTGGTCGTCAATGGGCCAGTTGGCCAGGGTCTTTATCGCATGAAAAAAACCATTCTTATCACCGGCGCTGGCAGCGGCATTGGGCTTGATACAGCCTTGGCGTTGGCTGCACGCCAGCACCGCGTCATCGCCACCACCATCGACGAGTCCCAGGCGCTAACACTCAAGGCCATGGCCGTGACGAAAGGACTGTCCTTGGAGGTTTTCAAGCTTGATATCACCTCGGCGCAAGACCGCGAGAAAATCCTCTCGCTGGAATTGGACGTGTTGATCAACAACGCAGGTGTGGGCGAATCGGGGTCACTGGCCGAGGTAGATATCGATCGCATACGACACGTTTTCGAGGTCAACCTGTTTGGCACTTTGGCGTTGACGCAGTTGGCCCTGCGGGGCATGATCCAGCGCCAACGTGGCACGGTGCTGTTGGTCAGTTCGATTGCGGGCCGCATTCCCATGCCTTTTTTGATGCCGTACTCGATGAGCAAGTTTGCCTTGTCTGCGGCGGGTGCGGGTTTGCGGGCAGAACTCCAACAATTGCGGTGTGGCGTGCATGTGGCGCTGATCGAACCGGGTGCGATCCACACCGGGTTCAACCAAGCGATGACTGAGAGCAAATACGCCTGGATGGGAAAGCAGTCGTATTTCGCAGCACATGTTGCGCGTTTGAAGGCAGAAGAAAAGCGCACATTTCAATTCTTAGAAGCCAAAACCACCGAGTCCATCGTCTCGCAAATCGTGAAAGCCGCCGAGGCGAAGAAGCCCAAGCTGCGGTACGTGGCGCCTTGGATCCAGGGATTAGGTGTTCGGCTGGCCCGTATTTCTGGAGTTTGACCTGCATGTCCACTTTGCCCTGGGTGACTGATTTCGTGCGCACCGACGAGTCAGCGTTTGCCAATATTCCTGATTTCCCGTATTCACCCCACTACACCGAGGTGGCAGGCCTGCGCATTGCCTTCATCGACGAAGGCCCACGCGAAGCACCGGTGGTTTTATTGATGCATGGCGAACCCACTTGGTCGTTCCTTTACCGCAAGATGATTCCGGTGCTGCTCGAAGCAGGCTTTCGTGTGGTCGCCCCTGATCTGGTGGGCTTTGGTCGCTCTGACAAACCCACTCGCAAGGGCGATTATTCGTACCGGCACCATGTCCAGTGGATGAATGCATGGCTGCAAGCCAATGACCTGACAAGCATCACCTTGTTTTGCCAAGACTGGGGCTCTTTGATTGGATTGCGCATGGCCGCGGCTGCGCCTCAGCGCTTTGACCGTATTGTGCTGGCCAATGGCGGCCTGCCCACAGGCACTACGCCCGTGCCCAAGGCCTTCAAAATTTGGCGTGCATTTGCCCAATACAGCCCATGGTTCCCAATTGGTCGCATCGTCAAAGCTGGTTGCACAGGCGGGCTGACCCCAGCGGAGATCGCCGCCTATGACGCGCCCTTTTCAAGTCGCCGACACCGGGTAGGCGCAAGGGTTTTTCCGAGTTTGGTGCCCATTACCCCCACAGACCCCGAACGCGCCGACAACGAAGCCGCATGGGAAGTCTTCAAGCGTTGGGAAAAACCTTTCCTCACTTTGTTCAGCAACCGCGACCCCGTCACACGCGGTGGTTATCGCATCTGGCATGACTTGGTTCCGGGCGCCAAGGACCAGCCCCACAGCATCACACGGGGTGCTGGCCATTTTCTGCAAGAAGACAAAGGGGCTGAGGTGGCGCAGATGATGGTCAACTTCATCCGAAGCACACCACTGCCTAAAGCGGCTTGACGGTGGCCAACAAGGCCTTGACGGTCAACTGCATCACGGCGGTGGCCTCTGTGGCGGACAAAGCTTGTTCTCGGCGCAATCTAATCCAAGACTCAAAACTGAGCACCAAGTCCAGCGCATCCAGAAAAGGCGCGTTCTGGGCCAAATCAGGAGGCAATAAACGCTGCAAAAGGTCGCGTTGCAACCTCGCTGATTCCATCAGGTTTTTCGTGAGGTAAACGGACTCATGCCGGTGGACCTGAGCGGCCACATGCATCGCGGCGGTTCTGTCATAGATTTCGCTGCGTACCGCAATGCTTTGCACGACACGCTCCTGCCAAGTCTGCCCATCCAGACGGGCTTGCAACAAGGGCTTAATTTGCGCGTCGACATCGATGCTGATTTCCCGGTAAAGGGCATCCATATTGTCGAAATGGCGAAAAACCGTGCGCAAACCTACGTTGGCACGCAAGGCCACTTGCTCTGCAGTCGGTGAGATTTGACCCTCCAAAATGAGCTTGGTCAAAGTCTCGACAATCTTGTTACGTGTCACCACACTGCGGTTCAGTCGGCCATCGAGTTTCGGGGACTCAGTGGCCTGTTCCTGTGTCTGACTGCAAGGCTCACCGGCCTCGATCTGTGTTGTACCCTTTGTTTCGTTTTCTCGCATGGCTTCCATTATGACGCTCGAGTTTGAAATCAACGAGCGCGTCAAGACGCGGTAACGCAGACAGCCGGGCTATCGATGGCCACACGTACGCCATGCATGCTCAATCGTGGCAGGTTCAAGGTCAGGAGGCGTTCCGCTCCAAGCTCGGTCAACCACTGCCTGACTTTCGCCTGATCTGACGCATTCATCCCGTGATAGACATCCAGTGTGCGTTGCGCCATCCACAAGCTGTAGGGTAATGCCGCGCGACTGAACTGCCCTTGGCCCATCGGTACCGTCACATCGTCAAGGCGTCTTGGCAATGGCTTTCCCACAGGCCAATGCGGGCACTCAGCCTGAACCTGAGTCAGGATCCCCTCGAGCAAAGGCAGGAATTCACGGGATATGGCCTGAAAGACAGGCAACAAAGTGGGGGCGATCTGGTCGTTCGGTAACAAGCCCTGCGAACCGGTGGGCAGTTGCGCATGATCAGGAGCACTCATGCGCTGGATCCAGGCGCGCAAATGCGGGCGTGGGCCCACCAACTCACGCGCTGGCCAGGGGTCACGCCCCAAATGGCCGTACATGGCGCCCACCAACCCAAAATCACCCAACATGGGGCGATCCCCGAACAAAAAACGGTGCTCGGCGAAATGCCGGTCCAACACATCGAGCATGTGCGCCATCCACGCATCCATCACGCCCAACTGAGAAGGCCGAACGCCCACGGCAGGCAGCATGCCACGCAATGTTTTGGCCACCACTTTAACGGCACGTCTTTTGGCAAAACCAGGCCACCAAGGCAGCAAAGCGTCTCCAGCTTCGCGCTCAAACAAGGCGAAATTTTCGGGGTAAGTCCAGCGCGTGTGCATGGCCATCGGCACCCACCATTCATCACCCCAAGCCTCCATCAGGTAGGAGGCAAAGCGCTGTACCGGGGTGGCTGAATGCACCGACGGGTTTGGCGCATGTGCTTCGATATGGTCGATGATTCGACTGGTGTCGTTGATCCATTCGCCTTGAGGCGTCACCAAGACCGGCATCACGGCTGCACCGGTTTTATTTTTGATGCGCCACAACAAGGTGAGCATGTTGACCGGCTTTTGCACAAACGGGGTTTGCTTGTAGCGCAAATAACACATGGCTTTGCCGGTGAAATAAGACAAATGCCAGCCGTAAAGGATATATGGACGCGGCATCAGCCTTCTCCTGCGATTTGGGGAAAATGAATACGAGGCAAGCCCCGAATACCCATGTGCAACTCAGAAGATGGCCAGGCCGCTAACCGCATCCAGCCGAAGGAGCTGCTGTCGGTCATGAGGTCGCCTCAGTTTGAGTAGTAGATGTACTCGTCGGTGGCCTTGCTGGGTTGCTTGAGCGAATGGTCGATCGCGATCGCCGCAGCACCTAATGAAGGCCACAAGGGTTTGCGCTGACTTTTTGACCATTCTGCCAACTGCGCTTGCAATGCAGCCAAACGCTCAGGTTCTTTGTCTGCAAGGTTGATTTTTTCCGTGGGGTCATTGGCCAGGTTGAACAACCAATTCTTTTTGGGCATTTGCGAGACTTGCAACTTCCAGTCGCCAGCACGCACCGTAACGTATTGATCGGTGCGCCAAAACAAAACATCGTGTGGCCGCCCTGGGGCCTCCCCCTTGATAAAGGGCAGCAAATTCACGCCGTCAATGGACCGGTCGGTAGGCGGCTTTTGCCCAGCCGCAGCGGCTGCCGTGGCAAAAATATCAAAGTGGCTGACGGGGGCGGTGACTTGTGTGCCTTTCGGAATTTGGCCAGGCCAGCGCATGAAGAAAGGCACATGGATGCCGCCTTCAAAGAAAGTGGCTTTCCAGCCACGGTAAGGCGAATTCAAACCTTCGAGGCCGATATAGTGAGCGCCGCCATTGTCGCTGGTGAAAATGACCAAAGTGTTGTCGTCCACTCCCTGATCTTTGAGCGACTGCAAAACGCGGCCAATGTTGCGGTCCAGCGATCGAATCATTGCGGCATAGACCCGCATGGTGTGGTCTGGAATGAAACTCAGTGCGTCGTAGTCTTCACGCGTGGACTGCAAAGGTGTGTGGGGCGCGTTGTAGGCCAAATACAAAAAGAAAGGCCGATTCTTGTTGGCTTCGACCACCTTGACCGCTTCGTCAGTGAGGTAATCGGTCATGTACTTGGGCGGCTGAAAAGGTGCACCGTCTTTGAAACGCACAGCCCAAGGCTCTGCGGCCCACAGGAATTTGTCAATCGGGTCGAAGTCTTGCATCGCATTGACCACATTCGGGTCCTTGGTGGGCAAGAACATCGACGCACCATGCAGATGGGACAAGGATTCGGTGAAGCCGTGGTTGTGAGAGCGAAACTGTGGGTTGTCCCCCAAATGCCATTTACCCAAATGCACCGTGTGGTAATTGGCCCCTTGCAGCAGTTTGGCCAAGGTGATTTCGCTGGTGGGTAAGCCCATGTCTTCGTAAGGGATCAATTCCGACTCACGCTCAGGGTAGTAAAGAGGTTTGTGCAGTTGATCGGCCGCAGACATGCCTGTGACCGCCTTCATGAATTGCTTGGGCGTGGGCGTAAATTCGAAACCAAAACGCGTGGCGTAACGCCCAGTCATCATGGCTGCCCTGGACGGTGCGCAGGTGGCGTTACCCGAGTAGCCATTGCGAAAGTCAACACCCTGCTGGGCAATGCTGTCGATGTGCGGGGTGGGCACTTTGCCACCAGCGATGCCTCCGCCGTAATGCGTGATGTCATTGATGCCCAGGTCATCTGCGACGATCAGCACCACATTGGGCGGGCGGCGCGTCGCAACTGGCTGATCCGGCCCAGCCTGCCATCGCACTTCTTGTGTGGGGGCGTATTGTTGGTGCATGACGTATTTCACGAAAAGCAGCAAAACACCCGGTCGACCGCCCACCGCGTAAAAAGCCAATGTGGCAACTAACAAAAAAGCCAACAAGGCCCAGGCGATGCGTTTCAACATGAAAAAAACTCCTCGATGTTCAAAAGTGTGGAGACTGCCACGTCAAGGACTTTTGCCCATTTCAATCGCTGTGCTGCCGGTCGCTAGGGTAAACCAGTCGCCATCGGTGCCGATGCGCAGTGGGCCTTTGTAGATCTGCTGTGCCCCTTTCGCAAAGCTTTGCTCTAAACCCGACAAAGGCAATGGCGGCACGATGTGGTTGAACACCAAAGCCTTGACGTTGGCAGCCACCGCAATCTCTGCTGCTTCTTCTGGCGTGGTGTGGTAATTGAGCACGTCATGCATGATTTTGGCCAGGTGCGCGCGCCCAGCATCGGCAAAACCTGTTTCAACGACACCTAGCAAAGGCGGGGAAAGGGCCTCATGCAGTAACAGGTCGACACCCATGGACTCGCGCTGCACAGCAGCGCTCTTGGAGGTGTCGCCACTGATCACCAAGGTTCGGTCTTTGTAGCGGACACGGTAACCTACGGCTGGATGGACTGGGCCATGGGATACACGGAAAGCAACGATCTCCAAATCGGGCTCTGACAAGAGAACTTTGCGGCCCGTGTCGGCTGGCAATGTGAAGGGCAGCGCCAAACCGCCAAACCCCGCCTTTGGCGCCACAGCCTCACCATGGTGACCTATGCGATAGCCCTTGTCTAAGGTGTAGGCATCGTTAAAGCCCTGCAAGACTTTTTCAAGGCCTTCGGGTCCATGCACCGGCAAAGCTTGCTGGGCGGTGCGCTGAATCCAACGCTGCATCATCAATTCGCCCAAGCCATCGATGTGATCAGAATGGAAATGGGTGAGGAACAAGGCTTCGATCTGACCGGCGTTCAGACGCATCAAGGCCAAGTTGCGACTGGCACCCGAACCCGCATCAAACACAAACATGCGTTGACCCGCCACCACCACGGTGCATGGGCCACTTCGTTTGGCATCAGGAAAGGGCGAGCCGGCTCCGCACAAGCCCACATGCAAGCCATCGACCAAACCCGCAAGCGGATCAGAAATCGATGTCAAAGCACTGACTTGCCGCTGCATCAGAGCCACCGTGATCGGCCCCCGTTGCCACCAAGCCAAAGCGCCGAGCACCACCAGAAGAAGGCAAGCACGCCCCCACAATTTCACAGAACGCTTCATCATATGGCCTTTGGTCGAGAGAAGAGGCAGTTGTCTTTATTCTCAAACGACTAGGGCAATAGAGCAATCGGCACAAGCCCTCTTGCATGACGATTGGAAATATGGCACTGTCAATGCAAATACATTTACAGACCCGCCTTTGAGGGACTGTCACCATCGTTCACCAACTGCTTTGTTCTTGCGAGTAACCTTTTGGCAATCGCTTGAATGACCTTCTCGGCATGTCTAACTCAACACCTTCACCGCAAGCCATGCACCAAACGCAGCGTAAATCGCTGACCCGACGCCTCTCGGTTTGGGTATTGGCCATGGGTCTCTTCGGTTTGTTGGGTATTTGGATTTTTGGGGGCCGACAAGCACAGCATGCCAGCCAAGAGCCTTTGGTTTGCCCCCTGCCCTCACCCTTGGCCAACACACCACATCCGGGTATGGTCTGGGTGCCTGGAGGGACGTTCGACATGGGCAGCACGCTCTACCCCGAAGAGGGGCCACCACAACGCGTTCAAGTGGCTGGCTTTTGGATGGATCGCACCGAAGTCACCAACGATGAATTCGCCGCCTTTGTCGAAGCCACGGGCTACATCACCGAGGCCGAGCGCCCCATAGACCCTTCACAAAACCGAGGAGTGCCCGCCTCCATGCTGCAACCGGGGGCGGTGGTCTTCGTGATCCCCAACGATGTGCGCGGCCATGGCGACGTCACTCAATGGTGGCGCTACACGCCAGGAGCACAGTGGCGTCACCCAGGTGGGCCTGCAAGCGACATCAAAGGCAAAGGCGCTTTGCCAGTGGTGGCCGTGACGATTGCAGACGCCCGCGCTTATGCACATTGGAAAGGCCGTGATTTGCCCAGTGAAGCCCAATGGGAATGGGCAGCGCGTGCGGCCCGTACCGAACCCTCTTCAACCCACGAGCAGCCCCGCCATGCCAACACTTGGCAGGGGCTTTTTCCAGTGATCAATTTGGCAGAAGATGGCTTTGTGGGGGTGGCGCCGGTAGCTTGCTACCCGGCCAACGCGCTGGGGTTGTTCGACATGATTGGGAATGTATGGGAATTGACAGCTGATGCCTGGACCCCGCACCTGCATGCCGCACACCACAATGACCGACCAGATGCACCGCCCCAAGCCAAGGGCTCAACGCCTGCTGCGCAACATGTCATCAAAGGCGGCTCATTTTTGTGCGCGCCCAATTACTGCGTGCGTTACCGACCCGGCGCCCGCCAACCGCAAGACACCGACTTGGCCACCAGCCATTTGGGCTTCCGAACCATTTTGAGGGGAGAACCTTGATGCAACGCAGCGCAACTGCCGCACCCTCCGCTGTTCGCGGATATCTGATGCGTGGACTATTGAGTTTGTTGGCCATCTTGGCTGTATTCGGGGGTTTTCTGTATGCCAAATCTGAGCATATTGTGTTGGGTGCCGAAGCCTACGTCTACGGCTACCCCTTGGTCATCATGGACGTGACGAGGGAGCGCTCCAATCAGAACTTGGGGCCCGAAAATGAACTCCACCGGGTTCGTCAATTTCCAGATGCCCAATTCAAGAACGTGGTCCGCCCCAATGTGGACACGCTTTACACCACAGCCTTCATCGACATGGCGCAAGGCCCTTGGGTGTTTGAGATGGCACCCAACAGCACCCGCTACGAACTGATGCCCTTCATGGACGCCTGGACCAACGTATTCGCTTCGCCGGGAACGCGCACCACCGGTACGTCTGGCGGTACTTTTTTGCTAGCAGGACCCGGCTGGAATGGCGCCACCCCAGCAGGCATGCAGCTGCTGCGGTCCCCCACGCGCATGGTCTGGTTGATTGGCCGCACACAAACCAATGGCGCTTCGGACTTTCCCGTTGTGCACCGCCTGCAAGACGGCTTAAAACTGAGCCGACTCGATGCCGCCCCAGCGCCATTGGCCGAGCCAGATCAACCGGTGCACAGTCACCCTGACAACAATCTCGCGCCTTTAGCTTTTATGAAAGCCATGGGCACTCAGGCCTACTTTGAACGCCTGAGCGCGCTCATGGTGGACAACCCCCCTGCTGCTGCAGATGGTCCGATGGTCATGAAGCTCGCGCGCATCGGCCTGGTTCCCGGCCAACCACCCCAATGGGGTTGGCTTGATCGCATGGGTGTTGGTGTTGGGCGGTGGATCGCCGACATCAAATTGTCTCAAGAGCTGAACAAACTCAGTGACTCGAAGCGCGGCTGGTCCACACCGCCTGCCATCTTGGGTCAATATGGCACGTCCTACAACATCCGCGCTGGTGTGGCGATCATTGGTTTGGGTGCCAATTTGCCCGCCGATGCCACTTACCCGATCACCCGAGGTGATGCAAACGGTCAAAGCCTGAATGGCAAGCACCGCTACAAACTGCATTTCAAGCCTGGTAGCTTGCCACCGGTCAATGCCTTTTGGTCATTAACAGCTTACGGTGAAGACGATTACCTGATCGACAACCCCCTCCAGCGTTTTGCTCTCGGTGACCGAGACCCTTTGGTCTACAACCCCGACGGTTCATTGGATTTGTGGATACAGTCCAACGAACCCGCTGGACAGCCTTTGAGCAATTGGCTGCCAGTCAAACCTGACCAAGCTTTCTCACTCAATGCCCGTCTTTATTGGCCCAAGTCATCAGCCGTCGACGCAACATGGCGCATGCCCGCAGTTGAAAGAGTGGATTAACCTCTAAGGACAACGCCATGGGGTCAGCCTTTGGGGTCTCCCCTGAAGGCCATCACCCCATCGTCCACTTGACCGAAGCGCAATGTCAAAAGGTCGAGCACGTAGTTTTGGTAGAGCCGCCAAGGTTTGCGGTCACCTTGTTTGGGTAGCCAGGCTGCAGCCCTTTGCACATAACCCGAGGTGAAATCCAAAAACGGTTCCGGCTGAGTTGTGTTGTCTCGCATGGGCGTGAACACCGTTTGCTGATGCCGATCCATGTGGCGCAACAGTCGGCAGAAATAACGTGCCGTTAAATCTGCCTTCAAGGTCCAACTGGCGTTGGTGTAACCAAAGGTGTTGACCACATTGGGCAAACCACTGAACATCATGCCTTTGTAGACCAGCATGTCGGATGTGTCCACAGGCACACCGCCCAGGCTCAACCTCACATCACCCAGCAGGTTCAATTGCAAGCCAGTGGCGGTAACGATGACATCGGCTGGTACAACCTCGCCTGAGCGCAACGAAATACCTTCAGGCGTAAATCGATCAATATGGTCCGTGACCACCGAAGCCCGACCTTCGCGCAATGTTTTGAACAAATCTCCGTCAGGCACCAAACACAGGCGCTGATCCCAGGGCTTGTAACTGGGCGTGAAGTGCTTGGCCACATCAAAGTCTGGTCCCAAATCTTCCTTGACCATTTTCACCAACCTCGATTTGGCTTGGTGTGGGTATTTCCGAAGCAAGTGGAAGAGGTAAATGCCCACCAATACATTCTTGCCACGAATCAATCGGTATGCAAGACCTTCAGGCAGCCATCGCTTGAGGCTTTCGGCCACCACATCCACCGCCGGCCGAGCGACGACATAGGACGGCGAGCGCTGCAACATGGTCACATGGGCGGCCTTGTGGGCCATTTCCGGCACCAAAGTGACCGCCGTGGCACCACTGCCAATCACCACCACACGCTTGCCTGCGTAATCCAGATCTTCTGGCCAAAACTGGGGGTGGACTACACGACCTTGGAAGTTCTCCTCGCCCAAGAAGTTCGGCCGATGTCCTTGTGCGTAGTTGTAATAGCCCGTGCAAAACATCAAATACCGCGGCTTCATCTGAAACCGTTCGTGCTGTGGACCTTTTTCGATGTCAACCGTCCATCGCCCATCGGCTTCAGACCAATCGGCACTGATCATGCGGTGCTGGGTACGGATGTGAGCACCTATGCCGTGCTCCAGCGCCGTTTCACGGATGTACTCGCGAATTGAAGCGCCATCCGCAATGGCTTTGGCTGCACGCCAGGGCTTGAACTCGTAACCCAAGGTGTACATGTCCGAGTCGGAGCGGATGCCTGGGTAGCGAAAAAGATCCCAGGTTCCGCCGATCGCCTCGCGCGCTTCGAGCAAAACAAACGATTTGTTGGGGTCATCGCGTTGGAGGTGAACGGCGGCGCCAACGCCAGACAAGCCCGCTCCAATGATCAGCACATCCACGGCTTCTGGCTGTTCTTGAGGTTCGGCAGTCAACAAAAACTGCGCCGCATCACGCACTGAACGGCGCGATTCTGGCAACTGATGCACCAACTGCCAAACATGGGCCACTGCATCAAACACCTGCAATGTCACCGTCACACCCGCCTCTCGTGCCTTTTGAGCCAGCCGGATCGAGTCGTCACGCAGCAGCTCAGACTCCCCCACATGCAGCAGCATGGGCGGCAAACCGGCCATATCACCCATCAAGGGAGAGGCTAAGGGTTGTGAAGGGTCAGCACCGGCCAAATAAGCTTCGGTCAAATAAGGCAGCTGTTCGGGATCAAACATCGCGTCGCGCTGTGCATTGAGCGTGACGGAAGGGCTGGCCCCAGTCATGTCCAAGGCAGCAGAAAATAACGCCGCCGCTTGCGGCAGAGGCTCGCCTGCATCACGCAAGGTCAGCATCAAACCCAAAGCCAAGTTGCCGCCTGCACTGTCACCCGCCACCGTGATTCGCGCATGGGGCGCTTGGGCACGCAAGGCGCGGTAAACAGCCAACACATCCTGTGGCGCAGCGGGAAAGGGGTGTTCAGGTGCCAAACGGTAATTGGGCACAAAAACCCGCAAGCCTTGCAATGCAAAAACGGCCGTGATGGGTCTGTGTGTGCGGGCTGAGCAGCCCACAAAGCCACCCCCGTGCAGGTAGAGCAAAATTGTCTCGTTGTCTGAAACATCGGTGCGGGCTTGCACCCACTCACCAGACACACCACCAACCTCGGCCGATGTATAAACCGCCCCTTTGGGTGCGGGCAATGGCGTACCAAAGGCTGCTCTCACAGAAGCGATGTCGCGCATATTGGCCAGACGGGGTTTGACACGGCGGCGCACCACAAAGGCGGCCACTTTGGCTTGCCAACTTGCTTTTTTCATGAAAGATCCTTGTGCATGTACTCAATGAGTGTCACGGAAAGAACGTGACATGCCCAGCGCCACCCACCGACAGTAAGTCACTGGAAACAAACGCTGGACCCAGGAGGCGACAACCGCGTCATCGCCAACCAAGACGCGTGGCTCGCGGCGCTCAATGCCAAGCAAGATGCGCTGTGCCGCAGCTTCGGGCGACAGGCGCAAGGCTTTTTGCCAGTTTTTTTGATGCAACTTGATTTCTTGCGCTGTGACGCTCGCCGGTAAACGGGCACTGGTGGCAATACCCGTGCGCACCCCACCTGGATGAAGCAAGGTCACATCGAGAAATTCCCGCTTGCGCGTGCGCTTGGTGACAAGCTCAAATCCAGTGGTGGCAAGGCTCATTTGTTTCATGACTTAACTGTCTCAGATCAGACCGTCACGGGGCTGACTTTTGCAGACCTTCCTTAGGCAGGTTCTTGTTGCGCGGGAAGAAGTTCAGCCTACTGAATGGGGTGGAGAAACTGTTTCCTGTTTTGCTGAAACAACTGAAAGTCAGTGACCCGTAACCTGTTTCTTCAGCGCCGCTGCAAGCCAGGCCACTGTGCTTCGCGGCAGTTCTTTTCACCCTGTGTGCGTATGCTCAAGTGACGGAAGAGCTTGCATCACCCAGTGCGCGCCAATGCTGGGTGAGCCATAAAAAAAGCACCGGGCGTTTCCGCCAAGTGCTTGATTTTCCTACCGAATTTGGTAGGCGCGACTAGATTCGAACTAGCGACCCCCACCATGTCAAGGTGGTGCTCTAACCAACTGAGCTACGCGCCTGCTAAGCCTTGAA